>JAABUP010006880.1_pt1 | contig 15752 bp, 18 predicted proteins | sample 5559201 | NCBI WGS metagenome assembly JAABUP01 (sample SAMN10711887, study PRJNA513373) | rock metagenome | isolation source: Antarctica rocks | place: Antarctica
CACGGTGGCTACGTACGTCAACGTGCTATCCACACGCCAACATGATTGCCCTTTCGCGGTCTGCGACTCGCCCGTTGTCGTTTCGTCGCTCCCTCGAAAAGTCCACCACTACTTGGGACTATATCATGTAGATGCGGCGCTCCCCTTCTAACACAAGAGTGCTTACGCTCACTATCTGACCTTGCGTGCCCCCACTACATCGGTGATTGTGGCGTCCACACCCATCCCATACGTCCCCAGCCACGCGCCCCCGAACGCCTCGGCCGCCCCGGTCGCGTCGCCCTCTTCCAGCGCATCCATCGCTGGCACGGTTAGTAGCTTCGGCCGCCTCCGCCCGCGCTTCGGCCGTCCCCCCGTCATTCCACGCGTCGAGCACCCGCCCCATCGCCTCGCCGTCCAGGTGAACTTTGTCGCCGTCGGCCGTCTGGCTGATCCGCCGCACCCGCGCTACCTTGTCGTTGGACACGCGCACCGGCCCCTCCGCATAGCTCCACCGTCAGCCCCTCGTCGCGCACGCGTTGCACGTTTGCCGTCCGCTGTTGCGCCGTGGCGATCCCCTGCACGCTGATCCGCAAGCCCGGCGTCGATCACACCACACTGCGCGCCTCCCCACCTTCCTTCTGCCACCGCTGCACCGTCCGCACCGCCACCTCCAGCTCGCTGGCCAAGGCGCGTATGCCCGCCACGATCTGCGCGCGCTCCTCGCCGCTGCCGAGTTGCCGCACCACGGCGCGGATCGCCGTCGGCATGAGATCTGCACCTACACGTCCTGCGTCGCGGTGACGATCCACCGCCACATACAAGGGGGAGATATGGCAACCGAGCCAACCGATCAGGTAGGAACCCGCCTCATGTTCGAGAACGAGCGCGTGCGCGTCTGGGACTTAGCGCTCGCACCCGGCGCGTCCCTTGCTACACACATCCACCGGACCGATTATGTCTTCATCGTCGTGTCCGGCGGTCTCGTCCGCTTCGCCGACCCCGACAACCCCGCCGACTCCCACGACATCCAGTTCGAGGACAACCAGGTCACCTGGGTGCCCGTCGGCGACAGCGGCCACATCGACAACCGCCTGGCCAACATCGGGACGAAACCCCACCGCAACTACGTGATCGAGCTCAAGCACGGCTAGCGCCTGCGACACCGCCACCGCCACCGCGACAGGAGGGCCACCACACTTCATGTCCGGTGGTCCCATCCCAGCGCGATCGGCCTGTGCGCGTTGTCTCCTTCCATCGAGGTCCCCGACGAGCAGGTCGAGCGCACTACCATGGCCAACGGCCGCCCCGCCGCCCGCGCCACCATTGAGCGCGGCAGCAAGACCCTCAAGCTCTTCAAGTTCCTCCCTAACGGGCCTTAAACTAGAGAACGTGTCACCAGCCGCAACCGGTGTGTGAACAGTGTCACTGTTTTACGCCAGCCGCGCGAAGTGTGGCAGAGAAGGTGAAAGCACTGCACGAGGGATGCGAGGACGCCGGGACACCAATAGCGTCCACGACAATGACGTTCGCGCCTGGGCGGAGGGATGCCGCTATGGAACTGCGCCCATGGCTGACATACCCTTGATGAAAGTCGAAGGTCACAGCCCTACCATTGACAAACGCTTTGTACCCACCGAGGACACCAGCAAAAGACAGGACGCTCCCATAGTAGTTAGCGGCTCTCGGCAGCGCTATGACCTGGCGGAATAGGTAATGAGCGGTTTGACTACTCCCCCAATAGCCATGCTGGTCTGTCCACGATGGGCCGACCTGGCGGCGCGCACAATTAAGAACTCGTGGTGAAACGAGTGAGACGTGATCCCAGGAAGAGGCATCAAAGGTAGGCGTGTACCACAAGGGAGGATAGGTGGTCCCCGTGGGCGACATATCAAATATCTGCGCCGCCCGACTCATCGAAACCGTCGTCACGAGTCCCCGCGCTGGCTGTTGCGCGTGAACGGGCGCGATCTGGCCGCCGAGAGCGAGAATGAGCCCACACCCGATGAGAACGTGTTTAGTCTTCTGCATGCATTTGCTCCTATAAGTGTAGCGGGGACGCGCTCGTTCGACGCCAAGGTCACGCGTGCCCGTCCTCGATATATCGGCAGGAAGAGGACACGACCGTATCCACCCGCTACGATTGTTCGCCGACCCCAGTATAGGACGCGAACAGATCCCTGCCATATGGGACGAAAGGTTACGATGGCGAGAGTCTCGCCGCCCGGCCAGACCTGGGCTGCGGAGGCGGGCGCACGCCCTGTCCGCGTGGCTGAGCCAGTGTGCGGTGACAGAACGGCGACCTACTGCATTACGAGCGTGACCGCCCTGCCGGATCTCTCACACAGATAGAAAGGACGACCACAGACTCGGCCGAGAAGTAGCTTTCTCGGCCATGTTCGACCCGGTATCTACCTGGGCACGCACTCAATCACGCTGGCGAGTCGGTCAGGATGCAGCAGAAGAACATGGCCGAGAAGATGGTTGCGGCTGGTGACACGTTCTCTAGTTTAAGGCCTAACGATGCCGCCCCGGCGTCCACGGCGACGACGGCACCGGCCGCGCCCGCCGCCAAACCGAAGAAGGCCAAAAAGTAGACGTCGTGTAGGCGCTGCTGGCTGTCGCCCCCTCGCCGCCACTTCAGTGAGCACGTCCTCAACGGGGAGGGGCAGCGCCGCTCGTAGTCATGCGTGCGACCGATCACACACGCCGCCCTCTATGGCCTCGACCTCCGCGACACCAAAGATACCATACACAGTCTTCATACCGGCCACATGCGCCCTTCATGAACGTGTGCGATGCTGGAAACGTAACCCGAGCGGGGCCTGCCTTGACAGTCCGGCGCTAGCGTGGAACGGGGCACCGCGGTAGGGCCGTCCTAGTACCGGCCGCGCTCCGCTCGGGCTATCTCCCTCCTATCGGCCGCGCACGAACGTCCCCACTCCGTCGGTCCTCTTGCTGTGCTGCGGCCCGGCGCGGCCGCGGCTACTCTTCGTCGTTGGCCTGTGACGCGGGCGAGGCCGCCGTGTGGAAGTCATCGAGCCAGGAGAGCACGTCGGCGTACTGCTCCTGCCGGATGCGCCGGTACCCGGCGACGTTGTACCGCTTGTAGAGCGTCCGGTAGAGCGACCCGTACCAGTCGCGCGGCGCGGCCCCCGCCGCCACGTCCCGCGCGGTCAGGGCCTCGGCCACCGTCTTGACCCGATCGCTCACCTCGGCCGCCTGCTCCTCGCTGAGCACGTTGCCCGGCGCTAGACGCTGCTCCAGGGCCTTGACGCTGCGCACCAGCCCGCCGACCACGCCGGCCGCGCGGTCGAGGCGCGCGCCGAGCTGCCCGTGCCCCTCCTCCAGGATGTCGATGCGCCGATCCTGGGCCTGCTGCTGCGCGGCGAAGGCGATCTGTTGCTCGGCGAACGCCGCGATGGCCAGCCCCATGTCGCGGATGTGGACGAGCGAGAGTGTCTCGTCGTCGCGTGCGACTGGTGCCGACGCCGTTGGCGCGGTCGCCTGCCCGATCCCCGTCTCACGCTGGAAAGCCTCGAAGACTCGCTCGATGACCCATCGCCGGTACACCATGAGCTTGTCTTGTAGCTCGGGACGGACGCGCGACACTTCGACCGTCGAGAGCCAGTAGGGCACCAGATTAAGGGCCATGCAGGCGGTCGCCTGCCGGCCGCCTCCCGTCTGCAACCGCATCTCGCGCATCCCCTCTTCGAGCGCCGGGTCGCGCTGGATGCGGCGGCGTTGCGGCTGATAGGACAGCCCCAGGCTCACGCAGATGGGGCGCAGCGGGAGATAGATAGCTCCGTCCTCCGCCCGTACGGCCAGCACCTCGTCCCCGTCCAGCAACTCGACCCGACGCTGGGCAACCGGCACGAGCGCCGTCGCCTTGTCTTGCCCCTGTTCACTCATCTCTGCCCTCCGTTGCGCCCCTAGCGTAGCACACCGTGCAAAGGGGTAGACCATGATGGTCTACCCCTTTGCACGGCTGTCTGATCGTCGCTAGCCGAGCGCGAATGTCCCCACCACGTCAGTCACCTCGGCCTCCACGTCTAGCCCATACGTCCCCAACCATGCGGTGCCGAACGCCTCGGCCGCCGCAGCGGTGTCCCCATCTTCGAGCGCGTCGAGTGCGTCGATCAAGCCCTCGGTCGTCCCGGTGATGTGCATGTCCCCGATGTTGCGCGGCCGGGCGCGGTCCTCGTTGTACACCAGCACCATCACGCGGCACGGCGCCACGTCCAGCCCCTGCTCTTGCACCCGCTCCCGAAACGCCCGCGCGTTCGCCGCCCGCTGCTGCGCCGTAGCGATCCCCTGCACGCTGATCCGCAGCCCCGGCGTCGAGCGCGCCACGCTGCGCGCCTCCCCGCCCTCCTTCTGCCACCGCTGCACCGTTCGGACGGAAATGCCGAGTTGGCCGGCCAACTGCTTGTTGCCTGCGGCGACCTGAGCGCGCCCCGCGCCGCCGCCGAGTTGTTGCACCACGGCGCGGATCGCCGCCGGCGTCAGTTCCACGTCGGCCGCCGCCACCCGCGCCTCGTAGGCCCGCGCCAGGTCCTCGCCCAGGTCCGACATGTGCTGTCCCCTCCCCTATGACGATGGCGCGCGCAGACCACCCGCTGTAACGTTGTGTCCTGCGCTCACGACTCCCCGCCCCTCTCCAGACGCACACGACTGGTCACGAGCGCGGCACAGGCGCAGCACGCGGCCAGCACCACAAAGGCGGGGAGCGGATCGCCCGTCCCCGCGAGCGCGCCCAGGCCGACGGCCGCGCCCCCACGTACCAGCGACGCGTAGATTGTACTCGCCGCGTTGACCCGTCCCCGCAGCGCGCGCGGCGTGACAAGCGTGCTCGCCGTCGTCGCCAGGACGAAGCCCAACGCCACGGCCCCGTCCAGCACCGCGTTCGCGACGAGCGCGACGACGAACCCTGGCCCCCGGTCGAGGAGGCTGGCCCCGGCCAGCCCCGCGCTGCCAAGAGCGGCGATGGCCAGCGCGACCGCCACGCCCCGTTGCCACCCATGGTCGTAGAGGCGCGGCGCGACCGCGCTTGCGATCAGCCCGCCCACGCCCGCCGCCCCGAACACCAGCCCGGCTTGCCAGGCTGGCAGGTGCAAGCGGAGTTGCGTTAGAGTGGCTAGGAGCACCCCGATCGCCCCCGCATCCATATGGAGCGCCGTCGCCGCCCCTTTGATCAGGCGTTGCGCGGGTATCGCCAGGATCGCGCGCACCCCGGCGGTGGCCTCCGCCCACACGCCGGATGTCCGGGCGTTCCCCGTGGCGTTCCCCAAGAGAGCCTGTCCCACGGGGCGCTCCGTCCGCACGCGCGTCAGGGTCACGGCCGAGACACCGTACGAGAGGGCGTCGGCGCCCAACGCCAGCACCGGCCCGACGGCCGTGATGAGCGCGCCGCCCAGCGGTCCCCCCGCCAGCACGCTGGCCGCGTCGGAGGACTCCAGGGCGGCATTGGCCTGGCTAGGCGCTCGTCCCCCGTCACGTCCGGCAGCCAGGCGCCATAGGCCACTCCGAACAGCAATTGACCCGTGCCCAGCACCAGCACGACAAGCACCAGCAGCCACAGGGGCGGGACACGCCCGAGCACCCCGACCAGGGCCACCGCGCCGAGCGCCACCAGGCGTCCCACGTCCGCGCCGATCATGAGGGCGCGCCGCTCGATGCGATCGGCAATGAGGCCGGCCGCGAGGCCGAACGTCAGCAGCGGGAGATAGCGCGCCGCGGACACCGCCCCCGCGGCGAACGCGGAGTGCGTCTGATGCAGGAGCAGCCAGGGGAGCGCGAGGTTCGTCACCTGGTCCCCGAAGAGCGATGCGGTCTGCCCGCCCCAGATAAACCGGAAGGTGCGGTCGCGCCAGAGGGCGACAGGACGCGTGGGGTCGCCCATGCCCTACGCCACCCCCGCGGGCGTCCGCTCCGCCGTGCCCGTGCGCAGCGGCTTCACGAGCTTGAGCAGCGTCCCGATCCCGCCCCGCGTCCCGTCGAACGCGGGCAGCACGGTCTCCAAGGGGACCGCCGCGTCCTGCACCTTGAAATGCCCCAGGCCCGTCCCCAGCGTGACCGACGGCGGACACGCCGCCACCGGGTCGGGCTCGTCGCTCACCAAGTACACGGCGTCCTTGTGGACAGCGACGGGCGTGTAGCCGTCCCGGTCCATCTTATGCAGCGCCCGCGACAGGTTCGCGTTGGCCTGCGCGATGATGAGGTGCCGCCAGTCCGGCCGGTAGAGCGGGCTCTTCCGGTCGCGCTGCCACACGCTGTTGAAGCCGCTGATCGTCAGGCTGTAGGTGAGCTTGAGCGCGCGCAGGGCCAGCGCCCCCGCCGGTGCCCCATCGGCGTAGAGGGCCGTGCGCGCCCCGCGCAGCCGCTCGTACCAGGTCTCCATGGCCCGGCTATGCTCTGTCCAGACGTACGCCTCGGTGATCGCCACGGTCTGCCCGCGCTCGATGGCCCAGGCCACCGTCGGCGTGCAGGCCCATCGCTCCGCGCCGCCGGCGATCCGCGCCAGCCAGTACCCCGGCAGCTTCTTGTCGAAGGGTAGCTTTCCCGCTACGTCGCGCCGCTCCTCGATGTCCGACAGCCCCAGTTCGACGACGCCGGCGGCGCTCAACCATTGCGCGTTCTTGTCGTAGCTATGCAGATACGCCTTCGCGCGCTCGGCCGGCGAGAGCGTGCGCAGCCAACTTAGTTCGGCTACCGTGTCGGCTTGCCCCGCCGGCGCCGGCAGCCGCTCGGGGTACGCCCGCTTGCGGTCGGCCCCCCGCTTGCCCAGCTCCTGCAGCAGGTCCGCTCCCGTGCGACCCGGCGACCGGTAGTACGGCGTGCCCACGGCCTGCGCGTAGGCCAACAAGCCGTCCAGCAGCGTCGCGCCGTCGGTGTCGAGGCCCCACACGGCATGCTCGTCGTAGAGCGGGAACACGATCGACACGCTCGATCCGGCCTCGCCCTTGCGGCGTAGGTCCAGCCAGGGCGTGAGCGCGGCCGGAAAGGCGTGCAACTCGGCCAGGCCGTCGCTGACGAAGGCGTGGCGCAGTTCGCGGAACGGCCCCGCCACGGCGAGCATGTCGGGCAGCCCAGTCGCGCGCACCCAGGCGTCCGTCAGCTAGAGTTGAGTGAGCCCGTGCCGCCGCGCGCCGCTATACAGGTCACCGACGTGCCGGATCGCGCCCCGGATAGGGACGAGGGGCGTGTCGGGCAGGTGCAGCCCGCCCGTGTCGAGCACGCCGATCGTAGACAGGAGTGTCGTCATGCGTGTGCCTCGCTCTCCGTCGTGTCAGGGCCACGCCTAGCGCTCATGGTCCCCCCCGTTGCCCCGTGCCACGCGCGCGTCCGCGCGCAACTGCTGCCGCACCAGCCACAGACCGCCCACCAGGACCACCGCGCCCACCGCGTTGATGGTCAGGTCGAGCACCACCTCCCGCGAGTTGCCCTTGCCCGCCGCCAGTTCCAGGCTGTGCCGCACCGCCGCCGTGATCCCGATCACCAGAAACTCCTGCAACTGCTCGCTCACCGGCCCCCGCGAGAGCGTCGTGTGCAGCAGTTCGGTCAGGATGATCACCAGGAACGCCGCGTCGATCCCGCTCGTCACCGCCTTGGTGTAGTTGCGCTCGCGCGCAAGCAGCGGCGTCGCGATCTGCACCACCGTGTCCACCAGCGCGATCCCCGCCAGCACGATCAGCACCAGGGCGACGATCGACATGATCAGGCTCTCCGCCCGCTCGTACCCCGCGAAGAGCCGCCGCTCCCAGCCGCTCGGCTGGGCGCGGACCTTGGGCTCGTGCCGTTGTTGCTCCTGTGGCGTCATGGTCCCCTCTCCGTCCTCTCTCACCCGTCGTCTGGCGACGCGGCCGCGCCGCCTTCCCAAGGCTACACGACACCACCGGATCGCCCGGTGACGGGAGCGACGGGGGCACGGGACCCAGCGGGCCGGTGCAGGCCGTCCGCGTCGACGTCGCTGAGGGCGGGCAGCGCGGGCGTCGAGATCACCAGGTTACACCCCTTGTCCCGGCCCCGCCGGATTGCCCGCGGCCTCGGGTGGGGCGACCTCCAAATACCACCGATGGAGCCACTCCACCACCTCATCGTAGCGCGCCGCTGGCAGCGCCTTGTAGGTGTTGATGCGATAGCGCCGATAGAGGGCGGAATACACCTGGGCGTAGCCCTCGCGGTGGCCCGCCGTCTACAGCCGCTGCCCGATCGCCTTGACGGCCAGGGAGATCTCCGCTGCCTGGCCGTCGGTGATCGTCGCGCCCTGCCCCGTGACCTGCTCGATGTCGGTCAGGCGCCGATTCGTTTCGATGATGAAGCCGCGCACGTAGTCGGCCATGACCTCGTGTTTGCCGGCGACGTCGGCCAGGCGCTGCTCGATCTCCAGTTGGTTGCGGGCGAGGTGCTGCACCGCCGTCGCGATCTCCAGGGCGAGCGCCGCCCCCGACACGACCGGCGCGGCCACGTCGGTCGGCACCGACGGGACGACGACATTACGCACGGCCCACGCCTCGCCGCGGAACGCCTCCCACAGCACACGGAAGCAGTCGGCGCGATAGCGGTTGAGCTTGTCGATCAACCCCGCCTTGACTCGGCCTGTGTCGATGCCGAAAAGGTAGCCCGGCAATAAGTCCAGCGGCAGGCACAGCAGCTCGCGCCGCCGCCCATCCGCGCCGGTGAGGGCGAGCGTGCGCAGGCGCGGGGCGATCACGGGGTCGGCCTGGGCGCGCCGGCGCTGCGAGCGGGAGTCCAGGCCGAGATGGTCGGTGATCGGGCGGAGCGCGACGTATGGCTCGCCATCGGGCGTCGCCGCGACCGGAATGCCGTCGCCATAGAAGTCGACCACCTGTTCTGTCCGCGGCGTCACGCTGTCGCCTCTCGTGTCTTCCTCTGCCATGTCCTCTCCTCTCTCATCATCGCCGGATGCCCGCTCTCTTGGTCTGGTTATCAACCGGGGTCATCATGACCCCGGTTGATGATCCAACCGGGGTCATCATGACCCCGGTTGAGGCGCGCGCTCGATCCCATCGCACCCATCAAATAAAGAGGGCTGGGCGCGTGCCCGTTCCCATGCCGCGACGGCTGCGGGGTTGCGCCAGAGCGACTCGACGCGGCGCAACCCTTCACGGTGGCGCGCCGCGCTGATCGGCACGTCGATATCTGTGCGCTCCCAGCCGGCCTCCTCGAGTGACTGATGCACCGCCGCGTGCCGATACCCCGAGAGCACCACCATGGCCGGCGACGCCAGCAGCGCGGCTGTCAACGCGTGATGGGCCTCCGTCGTCATCTCGTGCGCGTAGCGCTTGTCGCCCGCGCGCGTTTCCCACACATACGGGGGATCGGCGTACACAAGGACGCCGGCGTGGCCGTAGGCGGCGAGCACGCGCCGCCAGTCGCCGCGCTCGATCTGCACCCCCTGCAGGCGCCGATGGACCTCCAGCAACCGCTCCACGGCGGACAGGTAGCGTTGCGCCGAACTCGCCACGCGCGTCCCCTCGGCATTGGTGGCGCTGTAGCCCCACGTCCCCTGCGCCGACGCCGCGGCGCCCGTGCCATGCGGCGCGGCGACGCTGTACTTCCACCCGTGGCGCTCGGCACCCCCGGTGGCTCCGCCGAACGCCTGGCGCACGCCGACGAACCAGGCCCAGGCGCGGCGCGCCGGGTCGCTCGCGTCATCGACGTCGCCCCACGTATCGCGGCACTCCTCGTATTCCTCCCGCGCATAGGGCGTCAGCTCGCAGAGCGCGCGGAATCGCTCGAAGGCGGCGGGATCGCGCAACACCCGATAGAACCGCACCACGGAGCCGTCGAGGTCACTGACCGTTTCTAGCCGGGCGCGCGGTTTCGCGAAGAACAGTGATCCTCCCCCGAAAAATGGCTCGACGTAGCACTCGTGCGGCGGCAAGAGAGGCACGATATGCCGCGCCAAATGCCCCTTCCCACCGAACCACGTTAAAGGCGAACGGAGAGGCTTAGACGCCGCGATCATGGCACACCGCCCCACGCCACCGCCGGGAACAGCGCGGCGCCGGCCACAGTCGGGCGCGGGCGACACATTATAGCCGCCTGAGAGGCGACGTCCGCCTCCGCGGCCGACGCCGGCGACGGTGGAGGCGTGGCGCCGGGGGCGGGCGCGATGGGCACCCCGACCTGATCCGCGGCGTGGTCGCCCGTCGGCGGGCTATCCCCTATCGGTGCGACGTCATACACGACGCGTACTCCCGCATGGCCCGTGTGCTCTAACGCGCGCTCCACGGGGCGCCGCAGCTTGTGCTCCAGCCACCGCCGGTGGGACTCCATCGGCACGACGACCCGCAGCACATCCCCCTCCAAGGCGCGGGCATGGGTGGGCGCGAACCAGGTGGCGTAGTTCTCCCGCGTCCCGTCCCGTCGCATCTCGGTCAGCACCGCCCGCCACACCGCCGCGGCCTCGGTCGTCGCCGGCGGATCGTCCGGGTCGGGCGCGTCGGCGGTCCGTGGCGTGGGTATGGCCGGCTCATCCTCCGTCGCGATGGGCGCCGTTGGCGGATGGGTGTCGGGCGTGTCCACGAGGGCGCGCAGCGTGGCGAGCAGGTAGGGCATGCGGATGATCCCGCCGCTGCGGCCCCGCTTGGTGATCGTGGCCGCCTGGGATCGTGTGATCGCCGCCGCCTCATCCAGCAATGCCAGCAGCGCCGTGTCGTCCAAGCCGGGGGGGTGCCGCATGTTGAGCACGCGCGTCCGACTCGCGTGCGGAGCATCGTCGCCGAACTCCGCCGAGAGGCGGGCGACCGCGACGACGATGGGTGCCGGGTCAGGCTCGACCGTCGGGCGTTCGGTAATCGTATCATCGCTTAAGACCATCGAATCGCTCGAGTCGAGTGGGGTGCCGTCGTGTGCGGGGCATCTCTCTCGTTTCGATAGGTCTGTTTGTTGGTCCTCTGTTTGTTGGTCCTCTGTTGTTTGTGGGTCCGATCCACCGGACCCCCCCCGTCCGCTCTCCCCGACCCCCAGGGTCCGATCCACCGGACCCCCGGGTTCCGATCCACCGGACCCCCCCTGTGCGGAATGTACCATAGGGGGGGTCCGATTCACCGGATCCCCCTTTATGGACGCTCCACCTTGCATCTTGAGGGCGTACAGCGTGGGCTGCTGCCCGTACTTCGGGTCGAATTGCTCGCGACTCACGATCAAGTTTTTCTCGCGCAATGACCGTATGGCATCGAGCGCGGTGGAGCGGCCGAGCCCTGTTCCGCGGTCGAGGCGCTGAGGTAGTTTGATGACAGCGCCGTTGGTGTCTCGTCCCTCCTTGGTGACGAGCCCGTTGCAGATCTGGTCAATACTGATCGCGTCGGCATCCTTCTTGAACCCGAGGGTGCGTCGGATGATGTACATGAGCACCTTGAACTCGGCGTTGGTCAGATCGGGCATGATCCAATCGAGCACGACATCGGGGACGATCGTCCCGTTCGGGGAGGGTATCCCCTCGAAGTGTGCGTAGTCGATGGGCGATGCGGTCGGCTCCTGTGCTCTCTTCGACATCACACACCCCCCCATACACTTGTGTCGCCGGCGCGCAGGGCGCGCAGCCGCCAGTAGCGGTATTCGTTCCACTCCCGAGGGGAAGTCTCGGACAGGGCGCGCCGGCGACCCTCGTCGCGCCGTGCCCGCGCGCCCTCGTCTTCAGCGCGGCTGTGGCCGGTCAACCCCGCTCGTACGCGTTCGAGCACGCGGGCCAGGCGGGTGTCCCGAGGCAAGGCGGCCGCGATCCGCGCGCGGCTGTTGACGACCGTAGTGTGATCGGCGCGTCCAACGACCTGCGCTGTCGCTATGTTCGTGAGATGGGAGTCCTCGACAAGCAGGTAGGCGCAGAGGTGACGTGCTTGGGCAACGTGGGCCGTGCGGCTCGGACCGAGGAGCGCCCCAGTCGTGACCGCAGGCTCAGGGTAGTAAACGTCATTATAAGCACGGGCGACGGCCGCGATGAGGGACCGCGTATCGCCCGTCCCGGCGTGTGTCCACGCGTGGGGTGGGTCAACCTGTTGACAGGCGCGCGGGTCCGCGTTATCCTGTCGAGAGAGCATGGGTATGCTTTGAAGCATAAACACCTCCTGTACAGGTCCGCAACCCGGTTCAGAGCTGGTAACTCCTTCGGGCGGCGGCCTCCGTCTTGGTGGCTCTGGTGGTTCCTTTGCGAGGATGGGCACCAGCGCCGATTGCTATTAAAATAGGGCAGGGCTGCAAGAGACTCACCGGTTGGTAGCCGGTGGGTCTCTTGCATTGTGGCCGCTTCGACCACGCATCTGTGCTACATGGCGCACTCCTTCATGATGCGTAGTGTAGCCCACACACTCCCCCCGCGTAAAGGCGACACGCGAACGCGTACTCTGTCCTTCCCTCCACAACGCTATCTGGTATGGTGCGTGCGCGGTCATGGGAGGCCCGTCCAGTCGTAGGCGCGCCCGTGCTTCACCGGTGCCGTCGGCAGCCGCGCCGGGCTGGATGCGGGCGCTACCGTCGGTGTAGCTGCGGCCGTCGTCACTGGGGACGCAGCCGGTGCTTTCGCCATCACACGCACGGGCGCGCTGGGCACCGTGGCCGGCGTGGCTCCCCACACCACGTCGGGTGCCGCTTCCCGCGTTGGGGTCGGCATGGGTATGGGCACGGGGACTACCGGTGCGTCCGCGCGTGCGGGTGCCTGTGTGGCTGCGGGGGCGATCGGCGTGGGGTCGGATGGCGGGGGGTCTGCGCGTTCGACGCAGGTGGGCGGGGCGGGGAGCTTCGAGAGGCGTCGGAGTGCGCGGACGGTGTAGAAGGGCCGCGTGCGCAGGTCCATCGGCCGCGCCTCGCGGACGCTCACGATGATGCGCCGGCGCGCGGAGGCGTGCAGGTCCTCCGGGAACAGCAGCGGCACGCCCGCCTCGCTCACCGAGCGGCTGTCGCGCTCGGGCGTGCGCCCGAACAGGCCCCCCGGCGCGGCCGAGTCGCCTGCGCTGGACGCCAGCACCGTGCGCTTGCCGAGTGTCTCGCTCGCCCACTGGGCGTCCTTGCCGCGCGTCCCGCCCAGCCAGGCCAGCGCGTTGCACGACTCCACGAGGGCCTCCGCCCCGGTCTCGTCGTAGTCCTCGATCAGTTGCGAGCGCATCTGGAAGGAGAGGACGCGCGAGACGCGCACCTGGCGCAGCACGTTGAAGCGATCGGGGGCGTCCGGGACCGCGCCCATCGTGCCGAACTCATCGAGCAGCAGGCGCACCTCGCGCTCCCGGACGCCCCCCCCTGGCAGGGTGCGCGCGCGGTCCATGAGCACGCGGAAGAGGGTGGTGAACAGGCCGCCGACGAGCGGGCGCAGCGTGCGGTCGCCCACGGGCGTCACGATGTAGAGGGCAATCGGCCGCCGCCCGCGCCGTCCCAGGCGGTCCAGGTCGAGCGTGCCCACGCCGCCGACGACAGCGCGCACGGCCGCGTCGGTGAGCGTGGAGAGGCGCGGGGCTAGACCCGAGGGGATTGAGGTGCGCAGGTCCTTGTGCTCCTTGATGAGCCCGAGGAACGGCCCCGCCGCCGGCGGGATGCCGCCCGGCGTCTTCTGCAAGCGCGCCTCGATCTTCTCGATGGTCGGCAGGAGCAGCAGGTCGATCAGCTCGCCGAGCGTGCCCGTCGCGCGGCCTGCGTCGTGGGCGACGGCGTGGACATGGGCGACGCCGGCGGCGATGAGCAGGATCAGCGCCTGCTCGAAGTAGGCCACGGCCGGGGCGCTGCCCGCCGGCGTGGTGTTGCGGAGCCAGGCGGCGGCCCACGCCTCGGCCTGCGCCTGCGTGCGCTCCAGGGAGAGCGGCGCCCACGTCACGCTGTCGGTCGGCGTCTGCATGTCCAGGCGGAACACGTCATGCGTGCGGGCCAGGGCCGCGGCCGTCTGTGCCCAGTGCTCGCCCTTGGGGTCGGTGGCGACGTAATCTACGTCGGGGTCGGCCTCCAACAACTGCCCCTTGTAGATGGCGTTGCTCTTGCCCAGGCCGTTGGGCGCGCAGATCGCCACGCCTTCCACCAGCAAGTCCTGGGGGATGCCGACGGTGATCTTTTTGAGGCCGCGCCGCGCGGTGCCCAGCACGAGATCGCCCGGTTTGGCTCGCCGCCGCCGCAGCTCGTCCCAGGTCTGCCAGCGCGCGCCGCCGTAGGTGTTGGCCCGCGTGGGGTCCAGGCCGCGCTTCCTGCGGCCAATGAGGATGGAGACGACGCACAAGGCCAGGAGCCCGAGCACGCCGCCCAGTTCGAGGGGGAGCGCCGCGCGCACGGGCGCTCCGCTCCGGTTGTGAAGGGTGGCGTAGCGCCAGGCCGCGCCGTGGCGCATCCAGAAGGCCCACGGCGTCGTGCGGATCGTGGGGGCGAGCCCGTGGAAGCCGTGGCGCGCCCACGCCTGCGTCGCGTGTAGGGCCGTCAGCCCGTTGGCCGCCGGCCACGCCACGGCGTCGTAGGCCGTCTGGTACCAGAGCGTCACCGCCGCGACGACGCGCCCGTAGAGAGCCGTGGTCTCGACGGCAATCCAGCGCGCGCCGGCGGCCGGTCCGAGCCAGATGGCCAGGGCGGCGAGCAGGCCGACGAGGAGGCCCGCCCAGCCGCGCAGCAGCCACAGCAGGCGGGCGAGCAGCCGGCGCACGAGGCGGAGCAGGGCGACACCCCCCGCGCGAGCGCGGACGGGTAGGCGGCGCACGGCGACGCTGACCCGCGCCCAGGGGCGGGCGGTGAGAGACGGGCTGGCGGGGGTGCGCGGTGTGCTCATGGGGGTGTCTCCTGGCTCCTAGAGGTCGAGGGCGGGCGTCAGGTCCCGGTCGAGGGCATCGACGGGGGCGGGATCGAGGTCCACCCGCGCGCCCGCGAGGTCCGCGCCGTTGTGCGCGAGGGCGGCCTGGTGAGCGGTCGCCTCGTCAGGGTAGGCGGTCCCGCGGGGGCCGTCGTCGGGGCCGTCAGCGACACGCACCGGCTCCCAGCCGTTGGTGTCGCGCTCAAGGGGACCGGCGGCGTAGCGCCCGAGCGCAAAGCTGTCCCCCTCGCGCTCGACCTCGAGCCAGGTGGCGCCCGTGGCGACGAGCGCGTCGATCTGCGCGTTGTACAGCGCGCGGTCGGGAGCCGCTGCCGCCTCATAGTCGTCGGCCGGGTTGGCGATCTCGACGGCCTCCTGGGCGGGATGCGCCTCCGCATAGGCGGCGATGACCACTGGATCGGTCACCTCGTAGAATTGCCCGTCGCCCACGGCGGGGCCGGTCTGCTCCCAGGCGTACACGGTCGCCCCCTCCTCCGTGGGGGTAAGGTCGCCGGGGGCGAGCGCGGCTGGCGCCTGATCCACCCACACCGCGTAGGGCGGGTCGATGCCCTGGGCCAGCGCGCCCTCGATGGTGGCGATCTCGGCCGGGTCCGTAATCGGCTGCCAGCGATAGTCGTCCGGGCCATAACCGTCCGGTTCCCGTGTGTAATACGTCACCTCCCGGTCGCCCTGGTCGAGGCCAGGGGCCAACGGTCGCATGTCGATCGCGCGCTCCAGCCCTTCGGGGTCACCGTCGCGCGTCCACTCATAGGGCGTGCTGTCTCTCTCTCGGTCGTCGCGCGCTGCTTGTGTCATCGTGCGCTCCGTCGTCGTCGTGTCGTCGGGGGGTGTGTCGCCGCCCGGCAGGTGTCAAGCAGTTCGGCCGCGGTCAGGCCCTCCCGCGCGCCCCAGGCGAGCAGGCGCTGCACCGGCTCCCACGTCAACGGGGCGACGAGGGTCCGCAGCGTGACGGGCGGCGCGGCGTCGGCGCGCCTGA
>JAABUP010006882.1_pt1 | contig 15742 bp, 15 predicted proteins | sample 5559201 | NCBI WGS metagenome assembly JAABUP01 (sample SAMN10711887, study PRJNA513373) | rock metagenome | isolation source: Antarctica rocks | place: Antarctica
CGACCCGCGGAGATCACGCCGATCGCGAGACGCGCGGGCGCGCCGGAACTGGCGTGCGACGGCATCGTCGGCCTCTCTTCCTCGCTCCAGTCCTGCGCAGCAGGTACCAGACGGTGTCGACGACAGGGTACGGGGACGTAGCCATCCGACGCGCCGGTGGTGACCGGGGTCATGCGGCAGAGTCGACCGCGTGTGGCGTGACTGGGAACAGGCCTGGGCGCAGGCCCTCTACGGGCCAGCGGGCTTCGTGCGCTCGGGGCAGCGGCCCGTCGCGCACTATCGGACATCGGTGCACGTCGGCGGACTGTTGGCCGAGGCTGTGGTGGAGCTGCTGGCCCGCACCGACACCGCGCTGGACCACCCGCAGACCCTGGACGTGGTGGACCTCGGGGCCGGCGGCGGCGAACTGCTGGCGGGGGTGCACGAGCAGGCCCCCGCCCGGTTACGAGCCCGACTGCGGCCGCTGGGGGTGGACGTGCGGCCCGCCCCGGACGGCTGGGACCTGGGGTGGCGGGCAGCTCTGCCGGCGCAGGTGCATGGACTGGTTGTGGCCCACGAGTGGCTCGACGCGCTGGCCTGCCCCGTGGTGGTGCACGACGGGGTGACGGTGCGGCGGGTGCAGGTCGACGACTCGGGTGCCCAACGGCGGGGCCCTGCCGCTGCGGGTGCGGAACTCGCGTGGTTGCGCCGCTGGGGGTCGTTGCGCGCTGGCGAACGATCCGAGGTGGGCCCCCGCGGGATCAGGCGTGGGCGGCGGTGCTGCGCAGCGTGGTGGCCGGGGCGGCGCTCGCAATCGACTACGGGCACCAGCGCACGGGCGACACCCTGGCCGCATACCGTGGTGGGCGACAGGTGCGGCCGGTGCCCGACGGATCCTGCGACCTCACCGCACACGTCTTCTGGCCGTCGGTGGTGGCGGTGGCCGGGGGAGCGGTGCTGCCGCAGGCGCAGGCGCTTGCCAAGCTGGGGGTGACGGCGGCCACACCGGCTGCGGTTGACCCCTGGGGGTGGCTGTCCGCGGCCGAACGGGTCGGGCAGCTGGCCGAGCTGAGCGACCCGGACGGGCTGGGCGCGTTTGGGTGGTTGCTGGTGGAGGTCGGGGATCGGTGACGGGTGGGGGTGGTGTTCGGGGGTAGGGGCAGTGTTTGGGGCTCTGCGATCCGGGCGCTTGGTACGCGGTCGCAGCGTGCAGAATCCGCCCCGATCAAGCGTTTGACAGCTCATCGGAGTGCCCCTCGACCGGGTCAAACAGGCGATCGGGGCGCCCACAGCAGGTATAGCGCGTTCCACCCGCCCCGCTCTCAGAGCCGCGCACACCCGACCCAGGACCACGCCGCTCACCGAGCCGCGCACACCCGACCCAGGCACGATCATTCGCGTGGAGCACACCATCACCGTCGGCGTCGGCGCCGCCACCGAGTACCTCGGGGTGGACCATGTGGTGGACCTCGGCCCCCTGCATCCCACCGCGCACGGAGCTCTCCGGTTGCGGCTGGGGTTGGCGGGTACGGGACCGGACGCGGTCATCACCGCCGCCACCCCACTCGTCGGCCACCTGCACCGTGGCGCCGAGAAACTGTTCGAGGTGCGCGACTACCGCCAGGTGATGGTCCTCGCCAACCGCCACGACTGGTGGGCGGCCTTCGCCAACGAGGTGCTGGTGGCGCACGCCGTCGAACTCATGACCGGGATCAGGCCGCCGGAGCGGGCGGTCCGGCTTCGGGTACTGCACTGCGAGCTGAGCCGCGCGATGGCTCATCTGGCGTTCCTCGCCCCGCTCACGCGGAGCCTCGACGGCGCACACACCGACGCCACCCGCGTGGCCGTCGGCGCCCGCGAGGCCCTGCAGCACGTGCTGGAGGAGGGGTCAGGTGGGCGGATCCACTTCGTGGCCAACCGGATCGGGGGGCTGCGCGAGGACGTCCCCGTCGGCTGGACCGACAGCGTGTCCGCCGCGCTCGAGGTGGTGGTCAGGGCGCTGCCCGTGCTGCGTCAGGCCACCGTGGGGGACGCGGCCTTCACCGCGCGCCATGGCGACGTGGGCGTGTTGGGGCTCGACGACGCCGTTGCCCTCGGTGTCACCGGGCCGGCCGGGCGCGCCAGCGGTCTCGACTTCGATCTCCGCCGCGACGACCCCGCCGCGGGGTACGCCGAACTGGGTGTTCGGCCCGCGGTGCGCAGCAGCGGCGACGCGCTGGCCAGGGTCGCGTGCCAGCTGGATGAGGTGGGGCTGGCCGCCGAACTCGCCGCTCGCTGCCTGCCCGACCTCCCTGGGGGCCCGGTCAACGTGCGGTTGCCCGGCACCATCGCTGTTCCCGAGGGTTCGGTGTACGTGTGGGGCGAGGCGCCGCTGGGCGTGGCCGGGGTCCACCTGGTCTCACGCGGCGAGCGCACCCCATGGCGGCTGCGGTTGCGCACCGCGTCGTACAGCAACGTCCAGGCGTTGAGCGTGCTGCTGCCAGGGACGTCGGTGGCTCAGCTGCCGGTGACGCTCGGCTCGTTCGCGGTGGTGGTCGGCGACATCGACCGCTGAGCGCCGTGCTCAATCGTCGACGCGGCGTCGGCGACGCGAGGCGTCAGCACCACCGTAGGCCGCGATGAGGTCGGACACCGAACGGCCTGCGCTGTGGGCCCCCGGCTCGGTGACAGGCGGCTCGGCCGCGCGCTGCTCCGGTGCTGACTGCGGCTCCACCGGCTCGGCCTCCAGCAGATCAGGCGAGTGCGGCCCTACCGGCTCGTCGGGCTGCGGCACCACCGGCTCGTCGGGCTGCGGCTCCACCGTCTCGTCGGGCTGCGGCTCCACCGTCTCGGCCTCCAGCAGATCAGGCGAGTGCGGCCGTCCGATCGGCACGGCCGCACCGGACTCCAGCCGAGCGGTGTCGGTCAGCGAGCGCAGCCGGGTGGATTCCGCGCGCAGGGCCACCCGCTCCACCAGCAGGTCACCGGACAGCAACACGGACAGGTTCTCGCGCAGCGCCTTCAGCTCATCGCGCAACCCGTCGAGCTCCAGCGTGGCCTCGGCGCGCATCTGGACGGACACCCCCTGACGCACCTCGCGCTCGACCGCCAGCTCGTGCTCGCGCCGGGCGTGCACCTCGCGCTCGAGCTCCAACTCGTACACCAGTCGCAGGTCTCGGGAGCGGGCGGTGGTGGTCTCGGAGTTCTTGCGGTAGCTGACCACAGCGAACAGCGACCCCAACGCCACCCACAGCACCGCGAGTACAGCCACCTTGAGCAGGCGGGGGTCGTCGGTGAAGACCAGCGCCATGCTCCCGGCGACGCCGAGGAACGCGAGCGCACCGGCCGCACCGTGAACCACCCCGCGGCGGCTCCGCCGGACGCGGCCGGTGCGGGCCGGGGTGCTCATGCGCCTCACGCTACCCGGGAAGCCACGGTGCACCGCCTACCGCAACCGCGTCCGGACACGCTCGGTGGTTGCGTCAATCCCGGCGTGGCCCGGGGTCATCGGGGGTGCGGCAGTTGTGTTCCAAGAACAGCGCCGCGCCGACCAGCAGCACCGCGGATATCAACCCCACGACGGCGCCGGGCGTGTCGGCTGCCGCGGCGCTGAGGTCGTTCCGCGAGCCCAGCACGAACACCAGCAGACCCGACCACACCCCGGCCGTGGCCGCACCCCCGAGCCCCGACGCCTTCGCCAACGCCACCGAGCGGGCCGCCATGATGGGGTCGAGCATCCGCGCACCAGGTCTGCGCCGGATCCGGGCGCGGAGCACCACGGCCAGGCCGACCTCGACGCCGGCGAGCAGCAGCAATGAGCTTCCCGCCAGCACCGGCACGGGAGGCAACGCGCCGTAGAGGGCCGGCACTACCAGCCGGGTGAGCACTCCCACCAGCAGCCAGAGTCCGACGAGGTCGGCGGGGCGCGTGGGGGTCACCGGCGTAGGAGGGCGACGCCGTCGCAGCGGTGCACCCCGCCGAGCTCCCCGGCGGGAAGCGCGCCCAGCAGGTGCTCGACCCGTCCGTGTCCGACGAGCACCGCATCGGGGTCCACCTCCAGCCACGGCACCAGGACAAAGGCCCGTTCGTGCGCCCGGGGGTGCGGCAACAGCAGGTCGGGGTGGCTGCAACGCTCGCCGGCGCAGTCGAGGACGTCCACATCGAGGCTGCGCGGGCCCCAGCGCACCCGCCGCTCACGCTGTGCCAGGGCCTCGAGTTCCTGACCGGCGCGCAGCCAGTCCCATGGACCCCGCCGTGGGTGCTCCACCACGAGCACGGCGTTGCAGAACTCGGCCTGCTCCACGCCGCCCCACGGCGCGGTGCGGTACACCGACGAGACAGCCTGCACGGCCGGGCCCAACGCGTCGAGCACCGACTGCAGGTGGGCCAGCCGGTCGCCCAAGTTGGAGCCGATGGACAAGACAGCGCGGGTCACCCCGGCTCCACCCCGAAGGTGCCCGGCGGCTGCGCCGCGCGCGAGCGGCGTACCACCACGACCACGTCGGCGAAGGTCAGGGGGATCGGAGCCGACGGCTTGTGCAGCGTCACCTCGACGGCCTGCACCCGATGGTCGGCCAATACCCCGTCAGCGATCTCGGCGGCGACGGTCTCGATGAGGTCGTGAGGGGGTCCGGCGACGACGGCGGCCGCGGCCGCGGCCAACTCCCCGTAGTGCAGCGTATCGACCAGGGCGTCCGACGACGCCGCCGGCGCCAGATCCAGCCAAACGACGAGGTCGACCAGGAAATCCTGACCGTCCCGCCGCTCGTGGGCGAACACACCGTGGTGCCCACGCACCCGCAGCCCGCGGAGCTCGAGCCGGTCGGTCAACCACGACTCCTCGCTCACCGCGGCTGGTCCCGCGCGGGCGAGGTGCCCAGCGTCCACGCGGTGGCTACGGCCAGCGCGTCCATCGACGCGGCCACGTCGTGCACCCGCACCCCCCACGCGCCGTTCACCGCGGCCAGCGCCGACACCGCGGCGGTGGCGACCTCCCGGCCATCCGGCGGCCGCGCCACGCCACCGGGCTCGGCCAGCAACGACCCCAGGAAACGTTTGCGGGACGCGCCGACAAGCACCGGGAAGCCCAGGTCGGTGAGCGCACCCAAGCACCGCAGCAGCGTCCAGTTGTGCGCGGCGTTCTTCGCGAAGCCCAGGCCCGGGTCGACCACCAGCGCGGCGGGGTCCACGCCGGCGAGTACGGCGGCGTCCACCTGCGCGACGAGCTCGGCCCGTACCTCGGCCACGACATCGGTGTACCTGCTGTGGGCGTCCATGGTCTTGCTGTGCGCGCGCCAATGCATCAGCACCCACGGCACACCGGCACTGGCCACCGCGCGGGCCATGCGCGGGTCTGCCAGGCCACCGGAGACGTCGTTGACCACCGAGGCTCCGGCAACGACGGCGGCCTCGGCAACCTCGGAGCGCATGGTGTCGATGCTGACGACGACGCCCTGAGCCACCAGCTCCCGTACCACGGGCACCACCCGCGCGGCCTCGGCGTCGGCGTCCACCCGCTCGGCCCCCGGCCGCGTCGATTCCCCCCCCACATCCACCAGGTCGGCCCCCGCCCGGTGCAGGGCGACACCGTGCGCAACGGCCGCGTCCCGGTCCAGGAAGCGACCGCCATCGGAGAACGAGTCGGGGGTGACGTTGAGGATCCCCATGACCGCGCAGCGGCCGGGATCCGGCAACCCCGGGTGGCGTCGGCTCGACAGTGGACTCACGGGGCGGGGCTCACGGGGCGGGGCTCATCGGGTGGGGCTCATCGGGTGGGGCTCATCGGGTGGGGCTCATCGGGTGCGGATGAGCTGCAGCGCCTCGGCCCGGGATGCTGCGCTGGTCTTGAACAATCCACGCACCGCCGAGGTGGTGGTGCTCGTGCCCGGCTTGCGGACGCCGCGCATCGCCATACACAGGTGCGTAGCCTCGATCACGACGATGACCCCCCGCGGGTCCAGCCTGCGCATCAGGGCGTCGGCCACCTGCCTGGTGAGCCGTTCCTGCACCTGGGGCCGCTTCGCGTACAGGTCGACCACCCGCGCAAGCTTCGACAGCCCGGTCACCTGCCCGTGCACCCCGGGGATGTAGCCGACGTGCGCCACGCCGTGGAACGACGCCAGGTGATGCTCACAGGTGGAGTACATGGGGATGTCCTTGACCAACACCAGCTCGTCGTGCCCTTCGTCGAACCTGGTGGACAGCACGTCGTCGGGGTTGGTGTACAGCCCGGCGAACATCTCCTGGTACGCGCGAGCGACCCTGGCGGGCGTCTCGAGCAGCCCCGGGCGGTCGGGATCCTCGCCGCAGGCCAGCAGCAACTCACGCACGGCGGCCTCCGCGCGCCGGTGGTCGAACACCTCGGTGCCCAGCACCCTGGATGCGCGCAGCGGTGGGGTCACGGCCATCTGCGCGTCCTCCACGGTCGACATCGCCGTCCTCCATGGTCGTTTGGGATGCGAACGAGGGGGCGCGGCTAGCGACGGTCCTCGTCGCGCGGTTCGCCCGCGTCCCACCGGGCGGTCTGCTCGCGGGGGGGTTCGTCGCCCGCAGCGTCGCCGTTGTGGTGATGCGTGCCGTGCGGGGGTGCCGCGTGCGGCCCGCCCTGGTATGAGCCGGGACCGCCCGGATAGGGGCCGGGACCGCGCTGCGGGGGCCCGCCGTTGGGGGGACCGCCCGGATAGGGGCCTCCTGGGTAGGGACCACCCTGCGGGGGGCCGCCGTTGGGGGGACCGCCGTTGGGGGAGCCACCGTTGGGGGAGCCACCGTTGGGGGGCCAGCCGGGGGCCGACCAGCCGGGAGGCGCGCCGTAGTCCGGCCGTGAGCCGGACGCGGGCTGGCCCTGCGGGCTGCGCGAACCCGGCCCGTTCCAGCCAGGCCCGCCTTCGTGGGGCGCGCCCTGGTGGGGTGCGGGCGCGTACGGGCTGGGCGCGCCCTGCGGTAGCGCGCCACCCCACGCGGCCACCGAGGCGCCAGCGGGCGCCCCCACCGGCTCGGGCTTGCGCAGGTCCGGTGCCGGGAGTGCAGGAGGCCAGGGCTCACCACGCTCGACGGCGAGCTCACCCGGCGTCTTCACCGGCGGCTTGTCCGACGGGGTTCGACCACCGAAGTCGTTGAAGGCGGTGATGCGCGGCCGCTTCTCGACGCTGGCGAGCACCCGCTGCAGGTCCTTGCGGTTGAGCGTCTCGGTCTCCAGCAGCTCCGAGGCCAGGTCGTCGAGCACGTCACGGTAGGTGTTGAGGATGTCCCACGCCTCGGTGTGCGCGGCCTCGATCAGCTTGCGCACCTCCTCGTCGATCTCGTGGGCCACCTCGAGGGAGTAGTCGGGTTGGCTGCCCATCGACCGGCCGAGGAACGGGTCGCCCTGCTCCTGTCCGTACCGCACCGCGCCCATCCGCGAACTCATGCCGTACTCGGTGACCATCGCGCGAGCGATCTTGGTGGCCTGGTCGATGTCGGAGGAGGCACCAGTGGTTGGCTCGTGGAACACCAGCTCCTCGGCCGCGCGGCCGCCCATCGCGAACACCAGGCGCGCGAGCATCTCCGAGCGCGTCATCAGGCCCTTGTCGTCCTCGGGCACGGCCAGGGCGTGCCCGCCGGTGCGGCCGCGCGCCAAGATCGTGACCTTGTAGACCGGCTCGATATCCGGCATCGCCCACGCGGCCAGGGCATGCCCACCTTCGTGGTAGGCGGTGATCTTCTTCTCGTGCTCGCTGATCAACCGGCTCTTGCGGCGCGGTCCGCCGACCACGCGGTCGACCGACTCCTCGAGGTTCGCCGCGGTGATCACCGAACCGTTCTCCCTGGCGGTGAGCAGCGCGGCCTCGTTGAGCACGTTCGCCAGGTCGGCGCCGGACATGCCGACGGTCCGCTTGGCCAGCCCGTGTAGGTCGGCCTCGGAGTCGATGGGTTTACCGGTGGCGTGCACCTTGAGGATGGCCTTGCGCCCGGCCAGGTCGGGCGCCCCGACGGGGATCTGGCGGTCGAAGCGGCCAGGACGCAGCAGGGCCGGGTCGAGGATGTCGGGTCGGTTGGTGGCGGCGATCAGGATGACGCCCGCGCGCGCACCGAAGCCGTCCATCTCCACCAGCAGCTGGTTCAGCGTCTGCTCACGCTCGTCGTGGCCACCGCCCATGCCAGCCCCGCGCTGGCGGCCGACGGCGTCGATCTCGTCGACGAAGATGATGCAGGGACTGTTCTGCTTGGCCTGCTCGAACAGGTCGCGCACCCGGGAGGCCCCCACCCCGACGAACATCTCCACGAAGTCCGAGCCGGAGATGGTGAAGAAGGGCACGCCCGCCTCACCGGCGACGGCCCGGGCCAGCAGCGTCTTGCCGGTGCCTGGCGGGCCGTAGAGCAGCACCCCCTTGGGGATCTTGGCACCCAACGCCTGATAGCGCGCCGGGTTCTGCAGGAAATCCTTGATCTCGTAGAGCTCCTCGACGGCTTCGTCCACCCCCGCCACGTCGGCAAATGTGGTCTTGGGCATGTCCTTGGAGATCTGCTTGGCCTTGGACTTGCCAAAGCTCATGACCCCGCCCCGGCCACCTCCCTGGGTGCGGTTCATCACGAAGAAGAGCAGACCCAGCACCAGCAGCAGCGGGAGCATGAACTGCAGGATGCTGGAGATCCAACTCGGGTTGTTCACCGCCGTGGTGAAGCCGCCGGGCAGGTTGGCGTTCTGCACGTCGGTGAAGATGACCCGGGTCGCGTCCGCCGGGTACTTGGTGATCAACATGGTGGTGCCGTCAGGCACCCCGGGAACGCCCGAGATGCCGCTGGCCAGCGTCAGCCGAAGCTGTTGCTCGCGGTCATCGATCTGGGCGTCCTTGACCTTGCCGGCACTGAGCTGCTGCAGCGCCACCGAGGTGTCGACCGTCGTGTAGCCCCTGGTGCTGCTGCCGAAGAACGTGAACGCGGCCAGCAGCACGAGCAGCACAAGGGCAATGCTCAGGTTGCGGGGGAGGTTCTTACGAGTCATACGCCTGCGGCCGAAGCGGCCTCGTCCTTCCAGGAGCCGGGACCGGGTGCTGTCTCCGCGCTGGGCGCGCGACACGGAGATCGTCCCGGAGGGGTCAGGCTACCCCGGGGTCGCACAGACCACCGGGCGCTCGCCCGCAGGTGCGGACGCGCTGCACCGACCAACGACCGGGAGCGATGCCGCGTTCCCGGGCGGGCTGCCGGCTCGATCACCTGTCCCAGGTGGTGGACCGAGTGGAGCACCTACACGAGCGCGCAAGCCGGCTGGTTCAGCGACCGCATCGGGGCGACCGATAGCCAAACAATCGCCGGCTACTGGCCGTTCGGTACCTCAGTCCGCCACCTTGCGAAGGCAGCATCAAGCGGCTCGACCACAGCGTCAGGAAACTGTGACGTCACTCCCTGCATCACGGTGGCGCTCACGGCCGGATCGACAAGCAGAAATATCCGGTTCTGGATGAGGCTCGCGCTGACAATTGCCGCGTAGTCCGGCTTCGGTACCGGCGTAGCGACCAACGCCGCGAGACTTGTCCAGTCGTTGGAGTCGACTACGGCGGGATGTGCTGCCAGCGTGATCGCATAGTCAGTCTTGCCAAAGACGCCGCCCCGTCCAGGGCTGCTGGCCACGGCAGGATCGGCGAGGCCAAGCATGTCCTTGTAGCGGACATTGGGGCTCCAGAAGGCGACGCGCCCAAGGACGTCGGTGGCAACCACGCTGTTAGTGTCGATGCCGGCGGCCAAGGCGCGACCGATAGCATCTCGCGCGTTGTCGGTAGCAAGCCCGTCTCGCATGGGCAGGCTGTGTCCTCCCAGGACCAGCATGACGATAGGGAGGGCGAGCGCCCACCGAGCCGACGGCGTCGCGCGGAGCAGGACGACTCCCAGCACGGCCGCGAGCGGGAGATAGGGCACGACCAAGCGGGCATAGGGCATCCAGTCCCCGCTCGACAAGAGCGGCAGGAGCAATCCGAGCAGGACGGCGAGAGACGCTGACCAGATCAGTATTGAGGACGACGGATTCTGCCGCTGACCGGGATTCCGGACGATCCAGGCGGCCGACGCGAACCCAGCGATTGCTGCCACGATCAGGGGCAGTCCGCCCAGCAGGAGCAGATACTTTACCCCTCCGGGGAAATGGTACACCAGCGAATTCAGTGGCGAATATCCGATATCTCGCTTGGCGGTCACGCTCATAGGCAACCAGGAGCCGTAGTACTGAAAGCGCACAAGCTCCAGTGCGCCGACTCCACCGAAAGCGACAATGGAGGTGACGAGCCGATCGCGCTGTAATCGAAACGACGGGAGGAACAACCTCACGATCATGAGTGCAGAGCCGACGACGATTCCTTCCGGACGGGTTGCTGCCAGGGCCACCACGGCTACGGCCAGCAACGGACTGCGCCAGCCGGTCGTTACGTCACAGAGCAGAATCACGCCGAGAAGCAAGGCCGTATACAAGCCGCCCTCCAGACCCATCGTGGCACCCGCCACCAGGTCGGTGGACAGGGCGACTGTCATGGTGGTGACGCCCGCGACCAACGGCGGCAGACTCAACCGAACAGCCAGTCGATAGGTCAGACAAACTGTTGCCAGCAGGCTGAGGGCCCCGAGGAGATAGCCGGCTACCGGTAACGCCACACCGGCCAACTGGCAGACGGCAAGGAGTAGAACCCAGAGAAGGTCGCTGGTGGCCTCCACCCGCTCGCCGGCGTTGAATACCAACGACTGACCGTGGACGAGGTTGAAGGCATAGCGGTAGCTGATGTACGCGTCGTCGATCCCCGCCGATCTCGTCCAGGCGAGGCAGCCCGCGAGTGCCACGATGACCGCGCCCACCCAGACACCATGTTGCCGACGAGTGGCCGGCACGACGGTTTACACCCGCGCATCCTCGCAGACCCAACGAGGACGTTGGTGCTCGCGTGTTGGTGCAGGATGTCGCCGGCGCTCAGCTGGTGTAGACGCGGGGCTCCAGGGTGCCGATGTAGGGCAGGTCGCGGTACCGCTCTGCGTAGTCGAGGCCGTAGCCCACGACGAACTCGTTGGGGATGTCGAACCCGATGTGCGCCACCTCGACGTCTGCCTGCACCGCGTCGGGTTTGCGCAACAGGGCGCAGACCTGCAGGGACGCCGGGTTGCGGGTGGAGAGGTTGCGCATCAACCAGGACAAAGTCAGCCCGGAGTCGATGATGTCCTCCACGATGAGCACCCGGCGCCCGGCGATGTCGCGGTCGAGGTCCTTGAGGATGCGCACCACGCCGGAAGAGGATGTGGCCGAGCCGTAGGAACTCACCGCCATGAACTCCAGCTGCACCGGAATGGGCAACGCCCTGGCCAGGTCGGTCATGAACATCACCGCACCCTTGAGCACGCCAACGAGGATGAGATCGTCCTTGGCGGCGGCGTCCAGCCCGGCGGCCACCTCGACGGCCAACTCCGCGATGCGCTGCTGGATCTGCTCGGAGGTGATGAGCACCGCGGCGATGTCACCCTCGTACACAGCGGGCGGCCCCTCAGCTGTCGGGTCAGTCGGCGGTCGTGGTGAGCCTGCCACGTCGCCGCGACACCACCAACCCGCCGCCGACGCTTACCCCGCCCTGCCCGCGCCAGACCCCCAGCAGCTCGTCCACCCAGCGCAGCTGGTCGTCGGTGAGCGCGGTGGCCCCATGCGCGGTGAGCCAGGTGCGCAGCACCCGTCGGCGCAGGGCGCCGGGATGCGGTGCCAGCCCCTCGGCGTCCAACTCGGCCGCGTGCAGGTTCTCCGCGAGCAACGCAGCCGCCTGCGCATCGAGCACGTCGCAGTCCTCGCGCAGCTGGGTGGCGGTGCGGGCCAGCGCAGCGGCCACCCCCCCGCCCAGCACCTCCTCCAGCAGCGGCAACACCTCGTGGCGCAACCGCACCCGGGTGAAGGCCGGGTCGTCGTTGTGTGGATCCTGATGCGGGTGCAGCCCCAGCGCCGTGCACGCCCCGCGGGTAGTCAGGCGCCGCACGCCCAGCAGCGGTCGACCCCACGGGGGGTCCCACGCCCGCATTCCGGCCAGCGAACGGGGCCCGGAGCCACGCCCGAGCCCCAGCAGCACCGTTTCGGCCTGGTCGTCCAGGGTGTGGGCGAGCAGCACGGGAACTCCGTCGGCCGCCGAGCGTAGCGCCGCGTAGCGGGCGCGCCGGGCGGCGGCCTCCACCCCGCCGGAGCCCACAACCCGCACTCCGAACACCTCGGCCTGCGTGCAGCCCAGACCGCGGGCGGTGGCGGCGGCGGCCTGCGCGACCTCCGCCGAACCCGGCTGCAGCTGGTGGTCGACGACCAGCGCGCGCACCTCGTCCACCTCGTGCACGGCCGCTGCGGCCAGCGCCAGGGAGTCGGCGCCGCCCGAGAGGGCCACCGCCACGGGGCCCACCGCGGCGTGCTCGGCCCGCCACCGGCGCACCGCCCGGCGGACCGCGGCGACGTCGGGGTGCGGGCCACTCAACCGAGAACGCCGTTCACCCCAGCACCCGCCTGATCCACCGGTCGGGAGCGGTGATCTCGGCGTCCACGGGCAGCGTCTCGGCGCTGGTCCACACCGCGTTGAACCGCTCCATGCCCACGGCGCCCACGACGTGGTCGACGAACGCCTTGCCCCGCACGTACTGCGCGATCTTGGCGTCGATCCCGAGCAGGGCGCGCAGCACGCGGTGCACCGGGTTGGTCGGGCGGGTACGGCGCCGGTCGAACGCCGTGCGGATGCGCAGCACCGACGGCACCACGGCGGGGCCGACGGAGTCCATGACGTGGTCGGCGTGGCCCTCCAGCAACGTGCCCAGGGCCAACAGGGCGTCCAGTGCACGTTGCTGGGGCGGCGCCGCGGCGGTGCGCAGCAGCCCGATCACGCCGCCTGGGCCGTCCGGCTGCCCCTGCGTGCGGGTGCCCCGTACCGCGGCGATCACCCGTCCCAGCTGGTCACCGGCGTCCTCCAGCGTGGTCAGCGTGGCCACGGTGTCGGCCAGGTAACTGCTCAGCCACGGCACGGCGGTGAACTGGACCCGGTGGGTCACCTCGTGCAGGCACACCCACAACCGGAAGTCGTGGGGGTCCACGCCCATCGCCCGCTCGACGGCCACCACGTTGGGCGCGACCAGCAGCAGGGTGCCCGTCGTGGTGCCCGGCCGCTGGGTGAACGGGTCGAACTGCCCCAGGATCGCGCTGGACAGATACGCCAGCAACGCCCCGGCCTGCACCGCCGCGGTGCGCCCGGTGAGCCCGGGACCCTTCCCGCCGGGGACCGCGGCGGTGCCGGTGAGCGAGCCCATCGACTCCGCCGCCGCCGTTGCCCACCGCGGCCGGTCGACCACCAACGCGGCGGCGACTCCGAGCCCGTCGGCCAACCCGGTCACCTCGCGCACCGGATGCTCGGCACGGACGGCCGCGTCGGCGAGCTCACCGACCACGGCAGCGGCCTCCGCGGGGGTGGTGATGGGTCCCGGCCGGACGAGCCGGGCCGCGGTACGCCCGGCCAGCGACCAGTCGATCACCGGCAGCGGGTGCTGCGCCGCGCTCATCGGCAACCGCACGAGCGCAGCAGGCTGGCGATCGCGTCCAGCGCGGGACGGGTGTCCACCGGGGGGGCGCCGCTGGACATGAGCACGAAGCCAAGCACTCGCCCGTCGGTGTCGGTGACCACCCCGGCCAGCGAACTCACCCCGGTCAGGGTGCCGGTCTTCGCCCGGACCCACCCGGCACCGGCCCTGGACGCTGGGCCACTCGAACCGTTGACGCCGTAGCGGTCGGCCAGCGTTCCGGTGGCCCCGGCCACCGGCAGCCAGGCGAGCAGTGGGCGCAGCGTCGACGAGAGCGGGCCACCACCAGCCGCGGCCACCAGCAGATCCGACAGGATTCGCGCGGGTACCCGGTTGTCCACCGACAGACCGCTCGCGTCCTGCGCGGCGAGCCCGCTCACGTCGACGCCGTGCTCGGCCAGCGTCTGGCTCACCGCGGCGGCACCCCCCGCGAACGATGGCTCCTGCCCACGCGCCAGGGCCACTTCCCGACCCAGCGCTTCGGCCTGGAGGTTGTCCGACGTCAGGAACATGGCCTCGATCCTGGTGCTCAGCGGGGCGGAGCGCACCTGCGCAAGCGCGCGTGCCCCGGCGGGGGCCGTCCCCGCGCTCACCGCCGCGGGCTCGAGGCCGAGCCGTTGGGCGAAGACCCGACCGGCGTCCAGCGCAGGTGTGCCACTGCGCGGGGAGTTCTCGACGAGCGGGTCGCGGCGGGCACCGTCGAGCATGAGCGGCTCGACCGGGGCGCTGTACCCACCCGCCACGTCGACGGAGAACCAACCTCGCGCCAACGCTGGGCCGCTCCACCGGGTGGTGTCGACGAGCACCGAGGTGACGGGGGCGGCAACGGCCCTGACCTGCGCTACCAGGTCATCCAGGCGCGGCGCCCCCGGATAGTAGGTGGGGCTGCCCGCTGGCTGGGCGGACAGCGTCGGATCTCCACCCCCGACCAACACCACCTGACCGGGGACGTCGGTGGCCACCACGCGGGTGGACACCCGGTCGTCCAGTTTCAGGGTGAACAGCGCGGCGGCGGTGGTGAGCACCTTCATGGTGGAGGCCGGCACCTGCGGCAGCTGTGCGCCCGAATCCCAGAGCACCGCACCGGTCGACGTATCGGTGACCCGCCCGGTGAGCGTCCCGAGCGCGGGGTTCGCGACCAGGGGTCCGAGTGCGGCACCCAACACCGCAGCGCTCGGCGCTGGGGCGGCGGGCGACAGCGGGCGCACGCCAGGGGTGGCGCGCACCGGTGACGGCGGTGGGCTGGTGACGGTGCTCGGTGCCCCCATCGCAGCCGACGATCCGCCGCGCTGGCCGACCGTCACCGCGACAGCCGCGGCGACGACGAGCAAGAGCACGATCCCGGCGAGGAACGTCCTGGCCCGGCTACGGTCGGGCGTGCTCGGGCGGGCGGCGATCCGTCGACCGAGCACTGGCGTTTCCCCCTCCCACCTGGTGAGCAGGCACCTGGTTCCCGGCCCGACCGCGCGTGTGGTCCAGACTAGGCGTCGAGCTGACGATCAGCCCGCCCTGCGCCACCTGACGTGGCCGCGGGCCCACCGGCACGAAGGGCGAGGAACGCGTGGACTTCGACGTCACCATCGAGATCCCCAAGGGGAGCCGCAACAAGTACGAGGTGGACCACGAGACGGGGCGTATCCGGCTCGACCGGACGCTGTTCACCGCCACCCAGTACCCGGCCGACTACGGGTTCATCGATCGCACCCTGGGTGAGGACGGCGACCCCCTGGACGCCTTGGTCATCGTCTCCGAGCCCACCTTCCCCGGGTGCCTGATCACGGCCCGTGCGGTGGCGATGTTCCGGATGACCGACGAGGCCGGCGGTGACGACAAGGTGCTGTGCGTGCCCGCCGACGACCCGAGGCAGGACCACATCACCGACATCGACGACGTCAGCGAGTACTACCTGCTGGAGATCAAGCACTTCTTCGAGGTGTACAAGTCGCTGGAGCCGGGCAAGAGCGTCGACGGTGCCGAGTGGGTCGGTCGCGCCGAAGCCGAATCCGAGATCACCCGCTCGTTCGAGCGCGCCAGGGGCACCGCCCACGAGGGCTATCCGGTGCCCGTGCTTCCGCGTCTGCACTAGCCGATCCGGGCCCTTCGGGTCGTGCTCGGGCGGGCGCGTCGGGACCCAGCACGCCGACCGATGGGGCGTCGAGTGGGTGAAACGTGTGTGACAGGTGTTGCATCTGCGCACTCTTGGTGATGGAGTGGTCACTGCTTGTTCGCGGGATCTCGTGGTAAGGCC
>JAABUP010006884.1_pt1 | contig 15737 bp, 19 predicted proteins | sample 5559201 | NCBI WGS metagenome assembly JAABUP01 (sample SAMN10711887, study PRJNA513373) | rock metagenome | isolation source: Antarctica rocks | place: Antarctica
TGTTCTAGTGATGACAAGCTAGGTAGTCCCGGCAGTTGGACTAGAACTATTCTACCGCTGCTGTGACAAGTGATGACGTAAGGTTCCATATCGACCGCCAAGCAATACAGAGATGCTTCAATTGGCATGACATACAGATCTTTCCTTTCAATCTGTAGCCTTACATCGAGAGTTCATCTGAGGAAAATATCAGCTACCGCAATTACCAAAGACAAAGTCGGCATGGAAGCAACCTCAGGACACAGCAAGGTAAATCCAATCCCCCATTGAGAGCGATCCTACATACTTACAATCGGAGGCGTGTTGCAACGTCCCTCCAGCCGTTTCAAAAGGCTACAAGGAGAAGGGCAAATACCTCGACCTCAATGGCATGAAATGCTGTACGTCGCCGCTCCAGCCGCCAATCACACTCCTTCCACATCCCCACCTAACCCCTCCACAGATACAACCGGCCCCTCAACCGCCACCTCCGCCATCTTCATAATCTACGACATCTTCGGCTACAGCCCGCAAACCATCCAAGGCGCCGACATCCTCGCCCACGCCGACGCCTCCCACCAATACCAAGTCTTCCTGCCGGACTTCTTCTACGGCAAGCCCCTGCCTCATAGTTCTTTCCCGCCCGATACGCCGGAGAAGCAGAAGCAGGTGGGGGATTTCTTTGCGGGGCCGGCGAATCCGGGGGAGACGGCGGAGAAGGTGCCGGAGTTGGTGAAGGAGATTGAGAAGCAGTGTGGTGGGATTCAGAAGTGGGGGAGTTTGGGTATGTGTTGGGGTGGGAAGGTAAGCCTACACGCAGACTCCATTTCCTTTGGCCATCTATGCGAATTCATTTGAGGCTGATGCATTGGTGAGTAGATTGTCTCCCTCACATCCCAATCCGGTACCCCCTTCTCCGCATCCGCAGAAGTCCACCCTGCCATGGTCGACCCCAATGATGCCAAGAACATCACGGTTCCCCTCTGCATGCTAGCATCCGGTGACGAAGACGCTGAAGCAGTCAAGAAGTTCGGAGAGGCCTTGACCACGGACAAGCACATCGAAACCTTTAGCGACCAAATCCACGGATGGATGGCTGCTCGTGGTGATCTTGAGAACGAGAAAGTCAAGAAGGAATATGAGCGCGGGTACCAGGTCTTGCTTGACTTTTATCATAAGCATTTGTGAGTGTGGAAGGTTCGTCGACGGGATTTCTGAAATGTCTTTTACAATTAAAAGTGACTGAGTGGGCTGACAATCGATTTCAAGGGACGAGTCCAGATCTATGACGGCCAAGCTCTAAACCAATAGATATTCAATGAGAAAAAGAGAATACTTGAAGCAGTAAATACGAGGAAATGACGATCCCTTACGACGATTTTGAACTGCATTCTTGATTGTGCCCTAGAACTTCAAGTCTTTGAAAACTCGTATTGCCCACACTGAATACTACCTTGACTCACGAGTCTTGATCAGCGGTCAAGGGAAGGTAGAATCTGTCGATCGAAGTTGCACAGCAAGCATTATTTGGCCCAAAGCACAACCAAGCAACAATCAACGTACAGATCGCATTATTATCTTCTTGTCCTTATTATCCATGCCCCAAGCCATAGCAATGCCATAGTTGTCAAGTTTCCCATCACTCCCAGACTAGGTACATGAGATAGCCCCCAAATCCTCTATCGAGTGCAGTAACCACCGTCAATGACGATATCAGCGCCAGTGGTGTACGACGAAGCATCAGATGCCAAGTAGACATACGCCCCCTTGAGCTCCTTCGCCTTCGCGTCTCGTCCCATGGGAATCATGCTCTTCCACAGATCCTGAGTTTTCTTATCCACAAAGTCCGAAAGTCCAGTATCAATGTATCCCGGACAGATACAGTTGACGCGCGCAAAGTCCCTCCACTCATTAGCCAACGACTTGGCCATGTGGATACATCCAGCTTTAGCAACATTGTAGCTTGTCTGCTCCTGCGGGAAATTCGCAACATGTCCACTCATACTCGCAGTAATGATCAAGCTCCCCGTCTTGCGTTCCCGGAAATGCAACCCCACCGCCCTCGCACAGTACGCCGTGCCGTTGAGATCCGTGTGCACGACGTCCCCCCACTGTTCGACGCTCGCATCGAGAATACCGTTATCGGCCGTCTTGCCGGCGTTGGCGATGAAGACGTCGATTTTGCCGAAGTCCTTGATGACGTCCTGGACATACTTCTCGACGTTGGCGTAGTCGCCGACTTGACATTTGTAGGCTTTGGCTTTGATGCCGTACTTTTCGCCCAGCTCTTTGGCGTTCTTTTCCCCGCCTTCCACGCGGGAGGAGTAGGTTATGGCGACGTCGGCGCCCATTTCAGCGCAGCCGCGGGCAGCCTGTTGGTGCAAAGCATTGTCAGCGCAGTTCTAGAATAGGTAGCCAGTGCAGGAAAACCCAGGTTGAAGGGGATTGGGGGCAGGGCAGATGTGACGTAGCTAGCATTCAGGGCATCTCTCTTGGTCAGGGAAAGCTAATTAGGAGCACACGTACCTCAATTCCGATACCAGTTGGGCCAGAGGCACCGGTGACACAAACGACCTTGCCCTTGAGACTGAGGAGGTCCTTGAGGGAGTCCTCCTTGGGTACTGTAATAGGCATGATGGCGGCTGTGCAAAGTTGAGAAAGATGCAATGGGTGAAGGGTGAAGGGATTCGGCAATCGAAAGCAAATGAGACAGTAGGGGATGTTGGTATTGCAATGAGAAGGAGAAGGAGAAGAAGCGATGAGGCTTTTACAGGTGCTCTCTTCTTGAGATCTGTTGAGAGAAATAAAAAGTCAATCAAGCGGGCCTGTGGCTTTCTCGGCTTTGTTGGTGACAGTGGCGGGGTAGTGACGGCGATGTCTGGATCTCGAGCCGGCGCGGGGTATCTCCTTTGAATAAGGCTTAGTCAAGATGACTAAACTTTGCTACCCGGTTGCTGCCGAAGGGGAAAAAACTTGGAAACAGGACATGTCCTCTGCCCAAGTATGATATCCTTTCTCTCACTTTCACGTCCTTACACCTCCCTTGATTAAGTCCCTCCTTTTCGATTGGTGAGTTGCAGCGTACAGTTTCCCGTGTAGTGAGGCATTCGGTGCTCTTTTTCTGAACGGAGCTCAGTGTAGGGTCTCCGTTGGATTCTGATGTAATCACCGCTATGTACGATGAATCAGCGATTAGGCCGCCGAACCTTTCGTTTGGCTAGGTAATGATTTTGAGGAAGACGGTAAATTGTTTAAATCGACCCATTTCTAAGGCCCAAGGGCGCTTCGTCAACGATTCAGTCATAGTACGATATGCTGTGGGACACCTAACTGTGGGGATCTTCCCAACATCAGCAAAATTTGTTTGAAACGGATCTGGGATGGCGCGGTCTCTTCGTGAGTTCCCATGACATCGCTACCAATGGTAGCATTCAAAAGCTTGCTCTCGTCCGGTAACCTTTGCTTCGTTTGTTTGTGCAAATGCTTCTGCTAATAGAGCGAGCTATCCATCGTTTGTTGTATAAACTTTAGCGGTCTTCAATATCATTCTTAAATGACGGCGTCGGGTCATTTATACTGGACGTGCCTACTGATAGCCGAGTAGCGTCATAGGGTTAAATGGCATATAAGATTGCCTTGGATTTCTTCTGAACTTTCAACCAAAATACTTAAGTCCACATTGAGAGCCTAGCACGCTCGCCAGCTTAGGATTATGATAGGCTTCATAATAAGCAACGGGGCGTTATTCCTTATGATGATTGTGTCTGGGTCAGAGTAGGTAAGACTAAGGAAACCCATTCCGTGTCGTTGGTAATACCCGGGCGAGGGAAGTGCCTGGTGGAATGGCCCAGAATTAAGGCCCCCGTGCTACCGCATCTTGACCGGACGTAAAGACATTAACATCATAAGTCTTCGCCTCATGGTTTGAAAGAGGTCGTATAAATCTGCCCCCATGACACCTGCGAGTTCCATCATTCCTGAGTACATACATCTTCTCTCTCTAACCTCCATTTTAGCTTTACTCACCAATAATATCACCGTAATCCTATCCACATCATTGGATTTGCGAACGTCCGATCAGAGCATAGCGCTACCCTCGCAAAAATTAAGACTTTGACAACTTGGGGCTGTAAATCTACTTATATTACACAGGGCCTCAGCGAGAATGGACTCATAGACGTCTGATGCGGGCCTCATGTCGGCCATTTATGACATAGAAATTCTGTAGGAACAGCGGAACCCCCTTACGGAGGAGGCCGAGATTGCTGAGGCGGATTCCAGCATTTTAGCTAAATTCGGCGACATTCTTAGGATTCTCCAACACACACCGAGCACAGATCTTGGGTTCCTCGACCGATTATTGCAGCTCCTTATTAACCTCTCGAAGTCTCCGGACCTGTTATATCGTGATCGAGGAGAGACATACGATAAATTTGTAGAAAGTGTCCTAAAACTCCTCTAAGCGTCCAAATCTCGGCTGCTCGATTTAAAGGATACTGCTAAGGCTTATAGTGGACTTCATTTCCTTAGGATCCTGCATGAATTAGTGAAATCAGAGAAAGACTGTGCGGCTGTGGAGGCCATAATCTTGACAACCGTCAATTACCTGAGTTGGTTCTCCATGGATATTTGGAATGCAGGCGATGCCTTGGAGATACTGGAAGTTAGCCTCAAAATTGCATCAAGCATTCCTGGCTATCTACGAGAGCCAACGACGACGCTAATCTCGGATGTCTTGTCTTCGTTTAATGACACTGAGAAGATTATAGAAATTGCAGCCAGAGTCCGACGTTTGACTATGTACGAATATTGTTACGATGCGTAATGGCGCAAAGATGCGATGGATGAGATTGTGATACGCACTTTGTCTCTCGTGAGAAACCTCCAGGAGGATGCGGAAGAAGTGATATTTTAAATACTTAGTTTTTGAGCTGTTGCTAACAAGGATTAACCAGTGTTACCCTGATTCGAAAGGAGCGATGAGCGTGGACACAAAGCGGAACATGATGCGTAAATACGTTGCCGAAACCATGGACAAGAATAAGGAGCGCGAAGCGGTATGATGGTGAATCACTGAGTGATGAGTTGAAAGACGGCTGATATTGAGTTACAGAGCAGGGACCTCGCCGGCGGAGCCCGCGCTATCCCAGGTAGCTTAAGTACGGTCCAATTGATACCGTTTTGATTTAAGCTTTGCTCAAAGACATTAGAGTGAGCTCCCTGCAAGTGAGATGTCCTGCAATGAATTTAGCGTAGACAGCGATAGATAGGTGATGGGGCTGAATGAGCGATGAGATGCGAGTTTAAACTTGCGGGATTAGGAGCAGGGTCTGGAATGTCTGAATCTCATGATAGCACGCATAGTTGATACCTCAATCAAGGGGCGAATTGGAAGGGCACTGCCTCGGATTTTCAAATGAGGCAATTGAGATTGTATGTGAAGATATGTTCATCTGCGGTTCGCCGGGGAGAAGCCTACACGCCCTGCTGACTGCTGTATTCATGAAAAACGGCTCAGCCAAAGTAGTCCCATCAAGAAAACAATTGTAACGTCACCTTGCCGACAACCGAACATCACATCCCTGTCCATGAATAGTCTAATTATCGGCCGCCAGATATAGAAAGAAAGCTCCAGGGTACGTGACCAACGACCGTGTTGCAAAGTAGTCCAAAATCCCCCCTGGCCGTGAATCATTGCAAAGGTTGAATACGTGCTGCAAGATCACAAAAGGCTTCTTGCGAGGTCGGAAAAACTATGCTTGTGTGCTGTAAGTATGAATAGTGATATGTCTTTGAATATTATTGATGGATCCTTTCTTTACTATCCATCCATTCAAGCATGATAGACTTCGTGCTTTCACTGCTAGGTAATTTCGACCACACTAAGATACTTGTAGAGGCACGCTGAACTGCCCCCATAACGTCAAGACACGAAGAAATCTGCGGACTGTACTACGAGATGCCGAGAGGCCAAAAGCGATACCAACAGTTCTTGGACGCTTGATCAAAGTCTTGCGAATGCCACACGCCTAAGCATTAGCCCGGGGTATCGTAGCACATAACAGAAAACCGCCCAAAATTGCTAGAAAAGATTGATTTGTCATACAGGCCAAGAACCCAGATAGCTCCATTTCGGCCTCTTCATACCGTTTCAATATACCTCTTTACCTCCCTACACCGCCATCAGCAGTCGAATCTACGAGACGAGAATGGAAACATACCAGTCAGTGACAGCCTCATCCCAGAGCCGAATCTCATGTTCCCTCGTTCCTCCAAAATGCTCGACGAAATCGTCCCCGAATACTTCTCTTGCCACGCTCTCCTTCCTCATCATCGTTGCAGTGGCCTCCTTCAATGATTTGGCGAGCCTGACTCCTTTATCCGCCGCACCTCCAACATCCTGCCCTTTCCCTAACGGGGGTACTTTGATATCCATTTTCTTCTCGACGCCTCTCCAGCCAAGAGCGAGGATGGCCGCCAGCACTAGGAAAGGATTCGTGTCGGCGCCTGGGACCCGGACTTCGAAGCGCGTAGCTTTTGGGCTTGCAGTCGGCGGTGCTATCAGTCGTATCGACGCGGCACGGTGTTCAAGACCCCAAGACACAGTCACTGGAGCCCAGAAATTCTCCACAAGGCGCTTATACGAATTTATAGTGGGAGCGACTATGGGCATGACATCCGGTAAGCCATCCAGGAGGCCAGCGAGGAAGTACCGGCCCAAATCCGAGAGATGGGCAAGATCAGGGTACTGAGGATCTGGGTCTTTGGAGCCGCGATAGAACATGTTTTCGCCGGATTTGTCGACGATAGACACATGCATATGGCCGGAATTGCCAGGCAGACCTTCGCGTGGCTTAGCCATGAAGCAGGGCGTTATGCCAAATTTGCTGCCGAGAGACTTGACAACGTATCTGTGTGAATCGATCAATAATCTGGGCTAATTAGAGTCGAAGACTCACCCACTTGAACAGCCCAGCTTTGTCCGCCATTTGCGTGATCTCTCCGAATTCGAGAGCCTGCCATGTGAATGAGCTGAGGGTCACCTATGTTGAATAGAGAGCCTATCTCACAGCTTCAAATACACCCGGCCCACTCTCTGTATGCCATCCCTCAATGCCACATCCAAACTTCTCACAGGCATCGTATATCCCGTAGTAATAGTCTTGATTATGGACTGGCCGAGTTAAGCTATAACCGAACATGCCTTCGGTGAGCGGAGGGAGCGAGCTTGTCGGATTCTCCTTGAGAAAGCGTGCAGTGGAGGATGAATTGCGCTCGGAGGTAGGTAGGTTAGGATCGACAGGCGCTCTGAATTGGAAGAATTCGTACTCGGCTGTTGTTAGGCCATATCAGCAGGAGGAAGCCATGACTCGAGGACATTCAGTACACGAGCATGTTCACAACCCGACCAGCTCACCTCCAGCCATTGCCGCCATACCCTCTTTCCCCAGCTTGTCCACTGCAGTCTTCAGTAGACCCCTCGGACACGCACTAATCGGTCCTCGAGTCTCTGGGTCCATAAAGCTGACCAAGAAGAAGGGCACATCGTCCTCCCATGGTATCCTCCTAAAGCTGCTCAGATCTGGTACTGCGATAATATCCCTATATCCATTCTCGGCATTGCTAATCTTTAATTCTTTAAAATATGTCTGGTCGTGCATGTCCCAACCAAATAGTACCGAACAAAAGCCAAAGCCGTCCTTTGCGATTGAAAGAAACTTCTTCTTGGACATGAGCTTTCCTCTAAGGGTCCCATCGATGTCAACGCCAGCGACTTTGACTTTGGTATCATTCTCGAGAAGTTGAGGGAGGGTCTCGATTGATAATGTAGAGTTGGAAGTCGTTGCTGGATCGGGCATTGAGGATATGTTTTCGTTAGGGATAGTTTAGGAGATCCGTGCGAGCCGATCAGGCTGTGCTTCAATTTGAATAGAGGTACCAAATGGTCTGGTTCTCAAAGTTGGTTGTGTCGGAACATTAGAGGGGAATCAGAACTTCCCCTCATCGTGATTCTTGTCACGTGATCTGATGAAGTACGCCATAATTCAAGTTGGGATGATCAGGTCAGTTCTAACAAAGCTCGAATGATCTCGATTAAGACTGCTACAGAACATGCGTCGCGTGTCCTCAGCATCTCCAGAAGCCACCCAGTTTCAATAGGCATGATTACGGGCACGTGAGTGCAAAATTGCTTGACAATTAGTTTCTAATCGATTGAATATCATGATGTCGTCTAAAAATCCTCTAATCTAAGAAAGACAGTCAAAGATGATCCTCCAACCCCGGTCACGATGAATAACAAAAGGTCATGATACCTTGCAAGCATCGACTGGCTCTGCACCGCTCGTTACCTTACCGTGCGAAGTTCGCAGGCGCTTCGGTCGGTGGCCCTTGAGCAGTGACATACGCCTATTATTCCGAGAAAGTAAACCCTCTTGAATATGAACTTATTTAGGGATAGAAGAGTGAGACTCACCCTAGTCATCCCACCATCAACCACAAAGTCAGTCCCATTGACAAAGCTGCTCTCGTCACTCGCAAGGAACAGTACCGCTTGAGCTTGCTCAATTGCTTCGCCGAAACGACCGCTTGGAAAATGTATCTCGCGTCGGTGACGCTTGGCGGCATCATCCCCGAGCCAGTCCTGCAGAAGCGGCGTACTAAAGGGAGGTGCGAATCAGCAGCTGCACGCTCATCAATGATCACGAGTTATCATACTTCAATGGCGCAGGGCAGAGTGCGTTAAATCTAAACCCTTCCTTTGCATGGACAATCGCCAGCTCTCGTGTCATAGCCAGTACTGCGCCTTTGGATGCCGTATAGGCCAATTGTGGTGTCGCGCTTCCAACGAGTGCTACCACGCTGGCTGTATTGATTACGGATCCTTTCGTCTTGTTGTGCTTGCGCATGCTCAGGACAGCGTGCTTGCTACCGAACCAAACGCCTTTGACATTGATGTTGTGGGTAAGATCCCATATCTTCTCGGGAGTGTCAATGGCATCGGCATCCTCGCCGCTATTCAAGGTTTCGAATCAGAAAGTTTCATACTCTCTTCTATGAAACTCGAAGCTACAAGACACTAGACCATGTTGTAACTCACTGCATTATACCAGCATTGTTGAACATGACGTCAACGCCACCCCAGGAGTCCAGGTGCTTGACCATCGCTTCAACATCTTTTTCTTTAGAAACGTCACATTTGGTAGTTTCGATTCGAGGTGGGTCGGGAAGGATGGAGTGTACTTTTGATAATGCTTTTTCAAGAGCGGGCTCGGAGATGTCGGCCATGAGTACTGCAGCACCCTCGCGTGCGAATAAAATGGTGGTCTCAAGGCCTATACCGCTGTGGAAGTGGACCGATTAATATACTCTCAAGCATGGAAATGCAATATTTAAGTGGAACAGTAGACAAACTCATCATAGAAGATACCGCATTGTCACAAGTAGAACGCACAGAGACACCTGAAAAAGATTCGTGGATCCAAGAATGTAGCTTAAGACTTCAAAACGAGATACGCAATCTACGGGGAGATTCTTGGGAAGATATTGGAGATCAAGAGCATTTCAATAAAAGAAGACAGGCCGAGGGTACGACTTGAGAACTTTCCGGAACCTACCCTGCTGCACCAGTAATAATCGAATTTTTGCCTTCCAGACGGCTCCCACGTGTTGTATTGGCCATGGTGAGCGGCGCCGAAAAAAATTTGGACTTGCCACTCTCTATCTACAGCGGATGACTTCGGAAGGTATATTCCAAGAGCTGTCGCACCTAGGAGTACTCCCCCCAGATACAATATTCACGAGAGACGGAATGGGTCGAAAAAGCTCTGATGGTTGGAGAAAGTGGGAGCCTCGATAGCAAATTATTCAAAATAATGACCAACTCGAGGGCGATCATTCATCAATGACAGCAATGAAATCTCAAGCGCCTATTGACGCGCGCTTATTGGACTAGTATCTAAGAACTCTAGGCTCCTGGCCCCCCGTATATTTTGCAGCAAGGCTGTGCCTCGGGCACTTGCTCGTAGCCACACGGTGGGGTCGTTGCGTAGCTTCTTGTTCAATCTGTAAGGTCGAGGCTTTGGTGCTTTCTCATGTGTTCATCGAATATAATACATGGATCCTCTTACAGCTTTAGGGCTTGCAAGCAATGTCATTCAAATTGTCGATGTTTCAACCAGAATCGTCTCCAAAGGCCAAAGTATCTACAAGTCCGCCGATGGTACATTGGCCGAAAACGTGGATGCCGAAGCTGTCGCCACTGATCTCAACCTGCTAAATACCAAACTGCAACATTCTCTCGAGGCTAGCAAGTGTACAGAGCCTTTAAGCCATGATGATAAGTCCTTGATGGTTCTCTGTGGAAAATGTAGCGCACTGTCCAACGAGCTGTTGTGGAAACTCAACAAGCTTAAAGTCACTGGCAAGCATCGGAAATGGAAAAGCGCTCGCCAAGCCCTCAAAAGTGTCGCTGGTAAAGATGATGTTCAGCGATTTGCAAACAGACTTGCGGTGTATCGAGAAGAGATCAACTTCAACATCACAGTGTCACTAAGGTGATGCGAGTTTTCATAGTAATGATCAGGAGATCATGCTGATGTCTTCTACTGGCAGGGGCCGTCTTGATCTTATATCATCGCAGCAGTCCAAACGTTTTGATGATCTTGACAACTTCTCAAGAGCGATCCTAGATGCGGTTCTGAACAGAACGACAGATATTATGAATGCCTTACCTTCGACGCCACAGCAACCGTTGGGTTCAAACTTCAAAGGTATGAGATTTCGCGAGTAACCCTATTGATCCTCGCAAGCAGTGCCAGAGAATGCAGCCAGTTTAATAAAATGATAGTACTTCGCAACCTGCTATTCAATATATTGAAATTAGTTGAATCGGAATAAGGACTGACTTCAGCTGATCCAGATCTTCATCAAGCAGCGCAGGCCGGAGACAGATCCCGTTTACGCATTATCTTGAGTGACAAAGAATTAGAAATGAATGTCAGAGACGTAGATGGACAGACAGCGTTGCACTTGGCTTCCGCTGGTGGTCATGGTCTACTAATCCAAACACTGATTAATCATAAAGTAGAACTCGAAGCTGAGAATAACAAAGGACAGACTGCTCTCCACTGCGCAGCTGCGAATGGACGTTGGGCCGCCCTACGGATCCTACTGACTAATGGTGCTAACAAGGAAGCTGAAGACGATGAGCAACGAACACCGCTGTACTATGCACTCTTATCTCGAAATGACGACCACGGAGTATGCGACTGGATCTTTCGGAACGGGCACGACATTAATGCTAGAGATGACCATGGGGATAGCCTTCTTTTATATGCTGTTCATAGAGGGCTAGAAGCTTTGGTACGATTCCTTCTGGACAAAGGAGCCGACATAGAGATGACAGGTGGGGCCGGGGCATCGCCACTCATAGTTGCAGCTGGGCAAGGTAAAAGAGGCGTTGTTCGGCTACTACTTGATAGAGATGCACGGATCGAGGCTACAGATCCAAATCAGTCCACTGCCTTGATACGGGCTGCGTGGAAAGGTCATATTTCAGTCGTGCGTATTTTGCTTGATCAAGGGGCCAATGTTCAGGCCAAAAACGCTAAGGGTCAGTCGCCCCTGAACGTGGCTTTGAATATGTATGACCATGAGGAAATGGTTCAGCTACTAGTCAAAAGAGGCGCGATCGCGACAGGTCATCTTCTTTTCAGAGCCAGTGAGGCGGGAAGATTGGATTCAATCGGCCCTCTCGTAAGAGGAGGAGCCGATATTGAATGGAAAGCCCACACTGGAGACACAGTATTGATAGTTAGTGCTCGACGAGACCGGCCTTCATTAGTACAAGCCTTAATCCAGAATGGTGCCGATACTGAGGCAGAGGGTAACGGTGGCGAAACAGCTCTAATTGTAGCCGTCCAAGAAGGTCACGATCGAGTAATTGAGATGCTACTCGGGAGCCGCGCTGACATCGAATGTATATCTCACAACGGAACAACACCTCTCATGATGGGTTCTTTTCGTGACAGGCCGGTCGCTGTGAAAGTATTGTTACAGCATGGCGCCCAGACTGAAGCCAGACGCAATGATGGCGCAACCGCTCTGTGGATAGCCGCCGAACAAGGACACAGGCAAATTGTGGAGATATTGCTTGATAGTGGTGCAGAGATTGAGAGTAAAGGCCAGGGATACAGCCCTTTGAACAAAGCTTCTCAGCTTGGACATTTACTCATTGTCCAAATGCTCCTCGACAGGGGCGCTGATCTCGAATCTAGCAATCCTGCGGGACTTACTGCTCTTCATGAGGCCGTCTGGAACCATGAGACCAAGATTGTGGCTTTGCTCGTTTCCAAAGGCGCAGATATCGAATCCAGGGATGCGGCGTATGGCGGGCTCACGCCACTGATCCGAGCTGTAGCAAATGACCATTACATTACAGCTAGAGTATTATTAGAGCTCGGCGCTGACCTCGAGGAGAAAAGCCGTGTCTGTGAAAGAAGCGCTCTGGCTGAGGCGGTTGGCCATGGTTCGACACGGCTGGTGAGCCATCTCTTACGTTGCGGTGCTGATATCGAAACAAGGAATCGCAAGGGCCGAACACCGCTCATGCACGCGGCTCGCCTCGGAAATGAAGACATTGTGAGATTATTATTGAGGTACGGGGCTTTTCGCGGAGCCAAAGACCAGACTGGGATGACGGCTCTTACATTTGCTACGAAGGAACATAGAGACGAAATCGTGGAGCTGCTGAGATAATTCCGGCTTCAAGACAGGGCATGTCGATTGATTGGATGAGGTGGTTCTGCACAAAACGATGGGGACTGGGCTTAAACCCGGCGTTTTATACAAGTCGGACTCGATGAGATCTCACGGCTATGACCTACTCTCTGCTCCGACAGCTTTCAATACGAAGAGGCTAGCATGCTCTAACCAGGGTAAAGAGACCCGTCTGAGCTATATCCAATACGTCAATACTTACTCACAAAACCGTAGACCAGACATGCATCACGAACAACGCTTTCTGACAGCCCGAGCTACCGAAACAACGCATCGGAGGGACCGTAAATGAAGAAACTACTTCAGTCACTGTCACTTCGACCGGACACTCGGCAGCTTCGTAGAAAACTGTTGTTTCGTGCATAAAGGTTCCCAGGCGGCCGACATTCAAGATCGATTTCGTCCCAACGGAGGTTGACACTCGAGATGAGCCCAGCAAGACTAGTTCGCTTGGTGACAACGCGCTGGAGCAGTTTAAATTGTGGAGAATCGTTGAGCTCGGGAGACGTCTTGTGCCAGTGGAGTCTGAGATGGATCTTACGGTATAGTAGTGTCGTTGCGAGTAGATTGAGCCTTTGATGGATAGTTGCTAATGAATGCACCGTGGGAGCTCTCGGCACCAGGGATCGTTTCATCGATGATGAGCTCGCGATTTCTCCGCGAGGGGAGAAGATGAAATTCCTATGAACGAAATGGATGATGGTGATATACATGGGAAATGAGAACACGACGGACGAAGAAAGCGTAATCATTAGTGTCCATAGAGACAGAATATTAGTCTTCATACGGAGCAATCTCATTCGTGCAATACAAGGACTGTCAGCGCTCGCTTTTGCTTGCTGGCGCTGCCAGATTCTACAGTATTTACATTGAGACCGGAATAGCGATGATGGCAACGTCGATGGACATGCGCCATCTAACTTCTGATTTAGCTGGCTGAAAATCCATCCAACTGTGAAATCTCCAACACTGTAAGCCCGAAAACCACGAAACTTGCTCAATCTGTGCCAATGTATCTGGTAGGGTACAACTACTTTGCCCACTCACGTAGCAAAAGACGTAGCGAGATGTCCTTAGAAAATGCATTCGACCGTCTAGCACAGCTATTGAGCCCTACATTTACTAGGCTACAAACCCGCAATCTCATGAAAAATCTGGTAAAAATCCCATCACCACATGATTTGACAATTTCCACTCCTCAACTCCTCTCCACTCTCCCGGGACAAACCTGCAAACATTGTACCAAGTCCGCCGCCTTCACCCTTGACAACGCTTGTGCTCTATCATCCACCCCGATAGCCAACAGTACCTCGTCGTCTAAATACCCTACATGCATATCATGCGCCTCATCACCTGCCTGTCCCCTCCTCGGCGTCCGTCCCCACGCATAGCTCATACTGACGGTATATGTGAAATAAGCCCAGAAGCCTTTCCCACCAAACGGTTCCGTGGCATTGGGGTTATTCTTCTTTGTAGCAGCAGCGATGGCTGCGTTCGTAGGATCATCTGACCAGTTTTCGGACTCGGAGAAGCCTGATGCGGTTTCGTTGGCCATTAAGATGGGATGCTGACTGATTCCCAGTATGCTAAATGGTGGTGTGGCTTGCCAGACCATGAAGAAGCGTTCGTAGCGCAGTGGTAATTTCAACCAGTTTGGAAATTTGCGGTGGATGATGGCGAAGAAGACTGTGTTTTCCGGATGCGCTTTGCAGCTGATATCAGAGCGATTACATAATACCAGGCGGAGGGAGTTAGTGGCTTGATGCCAGGAATCCCGTTTGTCGTGGTCTGGGTCGTTGGGGTTTGCAAGTTCGTCGAGACAGGGCTGTTCGAGTTGGTCGGTGAGATTAGTTGTTGTGAGGCCGTTACCGAGGAGCTTCGCGAACGTGCGGCCGCGAGGTCCACCACGGGCTGAGGAGAGGTCGTAGTGGATGTAGGATTCGCCGCTGGGGGGAAAGAAGAGGAACCAGTTCTTCTCGATTTGGGCTCTGGTGTCTGCTGGGTTCCGGGTCAACTCGGTCAACGTGGGATAGGACTTGAGAGGCCCGAGTGAAGGAATTGATGGGGACGAAGAGAGGAGACTGTCTAGGGGCAGATAGAGACTGCGGAGGTCGACGACCCAGAGTCCAAAACAGGCATAACGAGATCTAAGCCAGCGATCAGTATTACAAAACAGATATAGAGAACAGTACCTACTGTGTATTGACTATCATCAATGGCTCTCCCCTCCCGCTCCAAAAGATCCTGGGATCGTGGAACCCAGGAATGTCCACATAAGGCGCAAACTTGCCCACACACCTCTCCGCAGGTGTGGGTGGTACACTCAACGTAACCGGCGAAGTAGCACACCTCATTCCTCCACTTGGCCCAAGATGCTTCAGATCGTCATCAGTACACTGCTTCTCACCTGGTCTTGCCTCTTGACCAGGGACATAGCAAACATTAGCCTCGCACACAACGTTCTCCTGGTGGAGGCCATCGGTCACAATTCGGCTGACGACGAGGTATTGATTCTTCGACCAGTAAGGCAAAGCGATAATGGTTGGATTCCAGAATACACGGGTTTCTGGACTGAGTGGATCGGGGGGTATTTGGGAGACGTTTTGCACCATATCGCTTAGTCTGACGTGACCTGTATAGTTGTTCACCTTCATGGGACATTTGTATAGCTGGTGGAGGGTTGGATGGATCGCGGGCTGCAGGATCAGTGGGCTAGACTTATTTGAAGAAGCTTTCTCATCTTTTTCGTAGCTGTAAAAATATTGCTTCGGCGGCGTGACATGGTTCTCGGATGCATTGGTGACGACGGACAATAGGTTCTGGTGATTTGAGATTGGGATGCGAACGCCAGCTGGTGGGACGGGTGGTTGATGAAGGATGAAGTTGGGGAAGTTAGTGCGAGTAGGAAGGGAACGATAGAAGATGACGACCGTTACGAAGAAGAGAGTCGGGACGAGCAAACGGCGTAGTGGTGGAAG
>JAABUP010006885.1_pt1 | contig 15733 bp, 18 predicted proteins | sample 5559201 | NCBI WGS metagenome assembly JAABUP01 (sample SAMN10711887, study PRJNA513373) | rock metagenome | isolation source: Antarctica rocks | place: Antarctica
TGGGGTAGGGGTAGGGGTAGGGGTAGGGGTAGGGGTAGGGGTAGGGGTAGGGGTAGGGGTAGGGGTAGGGGTAGGGGTAGGGGTAGGGGTAGGGTAAAATTACCTGACCCAGTCGATTGGTGTCCGGACTCCAGGTGCTGGGGCATGACACCAGCTTGGGGTTGGGGAACTTGCCAGTGACCTGGAAGCAAGATGCCCAGACCTGGCGAGCAAAGGACTCCATCTCTGCTGCGAAGCCCCATCCCGCAAGCTGGTCAGCGATGTGCACACCCACAGGGCTGCTCATGTCCAACTGCAGGCAGAAGCACTTACATACATAACAGCTTATGACAACGCGTTTGGCCGAAAACACTAGAGGCTGAATAGACTAAGAGGCTGAAAAGACTAGAGGCTGAGAGGCAGACACAAAGACAGGGCAAGTCAGGGTGCCTATCTTGACCAGTTGTATTTGTACCTCAGTGAGGCAGGCAGACAGACAGACAGACAGACCCGGAGACAGACAGGCAGACAGACAGACAGACAGACAGACAGACAGACAGACAGACAGACAGACAGACAGACAGACAGACAGCCAGACAGACAGACATGCAGACAGGCAGACAGACAGACAGACAGACAGACAGACAGACAGACAGACAGACAGACAGTACATACCTTGACAGAAGTCAAGTTTTCGAAGAAGGCAGCCAGAGGCAGCCCTGCTGCCAAGGCTGATGGCCCTCTGCCCATGTAAGCCCGCCAGCTCAGCATGTTGGCAGATGCCAAAGGCATATGCAGCACTCAGTACCTGCAAAAGGCACGTCCATTGTGTCATGCATCTCACAAGCTATGTAGCTACATGCAGCACAAGTACTGTTGCTGTTTGCATACGGTCATTTCAGTCTTCATAAGAACCAACATAGGCTTATCGTCATTCAACCAGCAATCTGACCCACATCTGATTACATCAGATTTGAAACAAAACAAGCATGACCAAAGGTGCACACCTGCTGAAGAACCAGAAAACTTGACAATGCAAACATGATAGTGTGTACATCCCTTGTGCCACCGCAGCAGCAACATACAGCCAAGCAGGATCAACTGTGTTCTAAAACTAGACAAGACGACTAGTAAAGCAAGTAGGCTTGACCCCTGTCTGCAGCAATACACTGGCAGCAGCCGTCAAAACATCCTCAAGACTCATCATTCATGACACCTGGCTCATGACTCACGACTCACGACTCACAACTCACGATTCATGACTCACGACTCACGACGTATGACTCACGCCTCGTGGCTCACGATGTCGATGCATCAGGACAAGCAGACAGTCGACTGACCTGAGTAAGCAGCTGCACGGCGATGCCATGCTTGCCCTCAGCTGTGGCCAAGCCCACCAGTAGCAGCAGCTGCCGGTGCTGCTCTGCCATGAAGGCTGCCACAGCTGTGGAGCCATCAGGAGGGCTCACCACCACCGGGAATTGGTGAGGCTGAGTTGGGGGCACAAAGGCGGGAGCAGCAATGCTGGTGGCCAGTGAGCGAAGGCCATCCATGTGCTGGTTGAACTCGAGAGCAAAGTCAGCGCTTGACTTGCTTGGACCTGCAGCAGCATTCAAATAAGACACTGTGCCATGTACTTTACATGTTTCCATTGGCATTGCAATGTGACAGGAATGTGACATGTACAAGACATTGTGTGATGCACCTAGCATGTTTCTGCTGTCGCTGCAATGTGACAGGCGCTGTTGCAAAACTGAGCCTCAAAACACTGTGTTGATGGAGTAGTTTGTCGTGGCAGTAGAAAGGTGCTGTTGGGATGAGTACATGTTGCAAAGCAATAGGCAGCGTATATCAACAGAGAAACCACTGACCTGCAAAGGCATCTGCTCCACTGAAGAAGAATGGAGCGGTGGCCAGCTCAGCTCCGGCGGTGGCAGCAGTGGCGGTGGTCCCTGCACCAGTTGCACCTTTGGCCTTGGCCTTAACCCTCACTGCCCTCCTGCCACCTGGCATGCTACCACCAGTAGCCTTGCCCTTGCCAGTGCCCTCAGCGGTGGCCATGCTTGAGGATCCACCAAAGGTGGAAGTGGAAGCAGTCGTGCCAGAAAAGGCAGGGAAGCCAAAACTGGCACCAGAAGGGGTAAAGGAGAAGGCCCCAACTGCAGGTGAGGCTGCTACACCCCCAGATGGGTTGGGGTGTGGTGCAGGGGCAGGTGGAGGTGCATCACCGTTGCCTGCACACCAGCAGCTCCGGTGAGAAGCACAGCCATGAAAGGGCAGCAGAGCACATGTGGCAGACCTTGTAGCACACACAGATGACAAAATCTAATAGTACTAATTGGACAAGCTTGTTTGGAACGCAGTTGATGCATCATCACATGTCAAGGATCCATATGCAAGATACACTGCTCAGCTGGGCCATGGTGGAGGCAAGCAGCATGTCCACAAGAAAACACACAAACTTGGTTGAGAAGCATACCTGCATCCTGGGCATCTGGAGCCTCAGTCATGGCAGGCTGGCCGACATTCCTGTCTGCATCTGCTGGCACAGACCCAAAGACAGGGGCAGGGCTGGATGCAGCAAAGGGGGGTGTAGGGCCTCTCCAGGCATGGTGACAGGAGGGTCAGCCCTGGTGATGGGCGCAGGGGCAGGGCCCTGGGCGGTCATGGGAGATGGAGAGATGGCAGGGGTGGTTGTGGGGTTGGTGGTAGTGTCGGCAGCAGAAGTGGTGGCAGGAGTGGAGGCGTCGCCACTGGTGTCAACCAAGGTGGAAGGAAGAATGGGGGTGGGAGTGGGGTTGGGGGTGGGAGTGGGGGTGGGGATGGGGGTGGGAGTGGGAGTGGGGGTGGATTGGGAGTCCTGTGAAGTACTCGGGACGATGGAAGAGGGTGAGTCAGAAGCATGGGAGGCTTGTGACTCGGCTTCTGTGCTTGGTGAAGAAGATCTTGGAGGTCGCATCAGGGCAGCAGATGAGTCATGAGGACCAGAAGTGCCAAATGTAGCACCCGTTGGTGCATCTGCCGGTGCATCTGCCTGGCTAACAGCATCATCACTCCTTGAGAACGCCAATGGCTCAGGGGTAGAAGGTGACTCTGACACGTTGACACCCATGCCTTCCTGGTACATCTCAGGTAAACCACCATCAGGCCTAATGTCCTGCCCTGTAATACCAACCTATCAATCAATCAATCAACGTACATTTCGTGTCTTTAGAACTCATCAGAGGAGTCAACAGACAATGCCTGAGACTTCTGAGAAAGCAGAATTTGAATGAAACAAGTCATTCAATGCTGTGCTGGGACACACAAAAGTTCAGGTTTTGTAGTCAAAAGTTCAGGTTTTGTAGTCAAAACTCTACATCTACATGCATTCACTCGCAGAAAAGTCCTAGCAGAAGATATCAAACAAGTTGCAAGAGTTTGTGTTTGTCTCAACATGCTGTACGTGCTTTAAGTTAACAAGGCTTGTTCAAGTCTGATAGAATAGATAAGAATATGACATCGGTGGGAAAGAATCGCATAGTTGAAGGCAGGTGCTTGTTGCTTGCAGAAAGCACTGCTCAAGTAATCAAAGAGATGTCAGCAGCACAAAGCAACATGCCACATGTGCACGGGGACACAACATGTGCCATAACAAAGCTGATGCATATCAGATTGTAAGAGATGCTTGATGACGCAGATGCGTAATGGACCATGCACCAGATTTCAGGCAGCAAACCAGTGCAGATTTCCATATGTTGACACATCACTGAAAATGGATTTGCAGAAGATGTGCATCTGCCAAAATGTGCTGACTACACAAGATGGCTTGCCAGCACATTTTCAGGGCTGCTTACACAATACCAGTCAGTCACTCTCCTGCTAACATGCTATACAGCGTCCCTACAAATCTGCTAGCACAGGCATGCTTACCTGAGACATCTTGGTTGGAAGATGTGGTAGAACCTTCTTGGGAAGGAATCCCAGATGCTATGGGTTGGTGATGATGAGGTGTAGGGCCCGCAGTGGCAGCAATGTGGACTCCCTGGCCCCTCTTCTTCTTCTCACCTGCTTTGTCCTCCGATGAATCCTGAACAAGAGGACAATGAGGCTCAATGAACAATGCTTGGGGCAATCTTTCAGGGCATGACAATGACAGCCATGTTTGCTGGAGTCACAATTTCATGCGGCCATCTGTTGCAAGCGAGAAGTTCTCTTGCAGCTTGAATAGCAACAGCTCATACAAAGAGAAGTTTCAATGTCCATGTAGACTGTTTGCCCAACACCACATCTCAACAGCATAAACATCATTGGTTTTGAGACCAGTATTGTACTGTATATCCTGGATATCATCCTGCAACTACTAATTGCTGAGGACCCTGTGTAATATGTCTGTACTTGCCAATGTCCCAAACTTGACCTCATCAGAACATGGCTAATTTGGCACTCACATACAGGAATATGCAGAAGTCACACCGTATGTGAGCGGTGTGTGGAAAGCTGCAAAATGGCTTGTTCTACTACCTTTTCACCCCTAAGGCTGAGAGACAATACTGAGGACATATGATAGTATATACAGCAATGCCTGCAAGTGCTTTAGGTTTGGCTACTTCAACTTGGATGACTGTGAGGCAAAGAAGAGAGCATTACCTGCAGCTTGTGGTGGGTGTCATGTCCACTCAAGTCTGCGCTTCGCTGCCAGTAGCTCTGTTGTACCCTCCAAACGCACCAGGCTACACATACCGCACCTCCCACACAGCTTGTGACCAGCAACCCTGCATTGTTGAGCACATTTTGTTATCATCTGGTTAGTGTTTGCAGCATACCGGAGAAGTGATTGCAGAACATGGTGGTCAGCGTGCAGGAGAAGCAGGACATAGCACGTGTGAAAAGAGGTGTGGCAAAGCACACCGTAGGCTCCTGACCCAGGACTTCTGTGGTTGTACATACCTGAGACAAGCGTGCTTGATCCAGAAGAACTGAAAAGGATTGCTCTCTGGCCCGAGCCTGTTAAGACATGGCAAAGCCACCTGCAACAGGGGGTCAGGTTTGTCACAAGTTGGCATCAGCAGCCAACAGACAGCAGAAAGGCTCAAAATAATGCATGACTGAAGAGACAGCCCGGGACAGTCACGAATTTGTACTTACATGTAGGGTGTTGCAAGGCCCTCATTGAAACAGATGCCTGTAATTCTGGGCCAGTAAAGAAGCCAGAGCAGGCATGACCACAGCTGTGACGCTGCCTGGCCATCTGCCTGCTGCTGTTGGTGATAGGCAGCATACCAGCTTGATGATGCGCCAGTGTCTTTTTATTGCTACACAGAAAACCAAGTCAATTAGGAGCCCGCGACCAACGCTGAGGCACTTGGCCAGGATGTGCAAGCACCAAGGCACACGATCGTCGACGGTGATAAACCTACCCCCTGGCTACCCTCGAACTTTGGCAATAGAATGGGGATGCCAAACACTATGGCGAAAGTTGCTGACAGAAATCCAAGCGCAAACCCCGCGTACACCACCATGCCTTGCAAAAACTGTCTTCTGGCTGTCATTCCGTGCGAGTCAGGCCCACACCTCGATCTTGCGGTCGGCTCAAGCAACACCTGCCGTCGCTCGCTAAGCATCGTATCAGCGCATTGCCACAAGCAACACTGGCTGTCATGTCGCAATCAGCCAACAAGCCATTGCCAGCGCTTTCACCATGGCGATGGCGTTACGGCTTTAGATGCTATCCACCTATGGCTCTTGTACGTGCATACGCTTGCGTCACCGCTGTTCTCTTTGTACAGTACGTGCAGTTGTATGTGCATGTATGTCATCATACGCTGCATGCTTAGCATGCATATCTATATAGGTCAATGTTGTACAGCACATGCACATATATACGTGTCCAGACAGATCTGCATAATCATGGGTCAATAGTTGTTTACAGTGTGGCTCATTACTCCGTATGCGTACGTACATCTTACACACAAGGAAAATTTGTAAAAGGTCAGAGCTAGTGCTCGTTATGAGCCACAGTGTGACATCACATTTGCTGAGTGCAAGCACTTTGGGTTGCACATAATACTTCACATCAAGCTTCCAATGTGCATGCAGCGACGTAGCGGAACCCATGTGACTGGCAATACATCGGTATCAGATTCATAATGTTTTGTGCTATAGACTCTGATATGCATACAAAATTTTAAAGCCAGTCCATAGAACCAAATTGGTGTCACAGCAACCGCTGAGAGCAGCAGTATACTACGTAGAGTCCAGCACATAAGGCCGCAGTGCTCTGATTATCTCAGCATACTCATTCAGCTAATTCAGTACGTACACAGCAACACTACACAGCTGTCCAAACATGTTGCCATGCAAACATGGCCAGAGCTATAGCAAAGCAAAGTGATGGCTGCTAAAGGCTGCCACTGACAGATGGGATGGGCAATGCTATTGCAAACAACTCTGTCAAGCTGGTATGGCAGATCTGTCCAGTGACACGGTGAGATGCAGCAACACACCCTTGATTTCAGTTGACTTCAATCAATGACTCAAACTAAGATTGCACTGCAAGCAAGGGTCAATTTGCAAATTGGTCAAGGGGGCAATTTGCCAATGGACAGGGGGGTCATTTTGCAATAGTGTTGTCCATTGGTCATGACATGACTGACAGCAGTAAGCAAAGTGTTGGGCAGGAACATTCATTTGGTCACTGAGTCAACACTCCACAGTGCCCAAGTCGGAAATGTCTGGCCACTTCTCAGGAGGAAGCTTGTGTGCCAAAACCATATCACTGTCACACTTTTCACCATCAATGATTGAGCGCCATGCTGATGAATTGATAAACTTTGCTCCTGTTGCAAACAGCCAGCGTGCGACTACACCATCCTCTGGCGCAGTATCCAGCAGCCAAGGCATGGCTGTCGAGACAAAGCTGCATAAGTCGTATGTCAGACCATAACCCATCCCTTGAGGATATTCCTGAGTCATGCCTAATATTTCAGCTGTTAGAATTTGGCCAACAACAGCCTTCTCCCTGGGGATCTGATGTGTGTCAAACAATTCCATGAACTTGTCAACCCGGAAGTAGCTATCATCACCAAGTCGGAAGAAATAGTGAAACCTATAGTGCTGCACTGCCCAAGCAATGGACAGCATGACCTTTGAGGTGGTTGCTGAAACATCCCCATCTAGTTTCCAGTTCCAATTCCAGTTCAAGTCGTCATCCATGTCAGTGCAATCCAGCAACAGCATGTCTTGATGCTCTCCTTGCTCAGCCTCCAAAGCTGCTGCTGCTGTTTCTGATATGTTCCTTGTCCCAAGCGCAAACTTCAAGGTTGCAGATCTCGAGGAGTTCATGAGCTTCAGATTACGAGGGAACTGCTCTCTTATCCGTGCTCTGCGATCCTGCCAGCCCGCCGCACTAGGCGCTACAACAACCACGTCTACAAATTGGGGTCGCGAGTGTGAACGCCACCTGATGTTTGCGCGCAAACCGCGTTGTGCATGAGTATTTGCTGCCAGTACCGATGGAGGTGAGTACATTGCTCCGGTATCCAAAGCATCGATTCCAGTGAGTGTGGAGGTAAGCAACACTACAGCTACGATCACTGAAAGTTGCTGGATCATGACCAAACTTGCACAGTCATGCAGCACTATCCTCCGCCTGCACACGCCCTGCTGGACTCATCTGGAGTTGTCGCACAGTTTTGACACTCATGCAACCAGGGGCCGGCTGTCCATGCAGTCGACGCGTTTCGAGCATAGGCAGCCCTCCTAAAATTGGAAACTGTGTGTAGTACATTGCTATTAACAAATAGCAACGCTATAATAGCATGCAGCCTCTGGAGCAGCCTCTGAGGCCCCGTCTGGGTCACCCACATGTTGTTTTACAAGCCCTGTCAAACCCAGTGTCGAACCTTGCATGCAATGACACGGCAGTGAATAAGCGGCAGCTTATTGTAAGGCATAACGCCTGTTGCAGTAGGCTAACTATACTTTAGCAGCAATTCACCATGCTGCTCTGAGACTTAGCGACACTGCAGGTGTCACCATGTGGTTCCTGCACGAACAGTTGATTTGAGGCGCTCTGTGCTCAGCAATAGGGCCTCCCACAAAGGTTGCTCAACCTGTGCATGTCATGCAGCACTAGTAGCTAGCAATACTGCAATAACCTGTTGGATGTATGTGACACAATGATTGTGCAAAGTCTGCTGAATCAACACACAACTAATGTTACAGCGCCCACTACAGGTAAGAAGAAAAACAACTAGCAAAGCATGATGGCCCAAGGGTACCTGTGTGACAGACTACCAGCTGATAGTGCTGCAGCACTGCCATGTCAAGGTTTCTGACCTTCATCTATGCTTATTTATGTTCATTCACTTAACCTTACTTGGTGTTTCACAAAACAAGTCGCTAACTTGTTTGTCAAAACATTGCCTCACTTTGTCATTGCTATTAACTTAGGACATGTGATAACTAAAACAATCAACCTGAGCTAGTCAGCTGGCACACTACACAACTTGGGAGGGGGAGGAGAAGGGGGGGGGGGGTATTGCGTTTCCAGAAAATGTGCACAGTAGTACTAACATCGTGCATCAACAGATTCACTTTGGATGACCTATTCTACGAGTATACTTCTTAGCAAAATGGTGGTGTGACCTTCTTTTCCACAGGAATGCTGAGTCTCAATCATTGCCTGTGCATTCATGCACCAGCAGCAACATCATCATGCCCACAGCAACCGCAACTGAACTGGGAGCGCCCTCACAAGTGCTCCTTTGTGTCAGCCCTTGTCTTGTACCGCCTACATCCTTTGTTGCTGCAAGCTCTTGTCGATGCGCCTCTGAGTTTTGGCTGCCACCATCCCACTAGCAATCACTACTTGCATCCATGTTGGGTAGTCTGTCCGGCCAAAGATGCTGATGGTGTCTTGTGACAGCTCAGGGTTCTGAATCCAGAAGCTCTTACACCTGGAGCCTGGTCCCTCTATGCGAGCAAGCTCCTGCCTTGACCCATCCTCCATCAGTTTGATTTGCAAATGGGTTCTGGAATCCCCACAGCCTGACGTGGTCCACCTGAATCACAAACACCCATCATGCATTAGTTGCTGCATTTCAGGTGCTGTGCTGTATCAATGTTATGAGGGACAAGGAAGCTTAAAGAGTATACACAGATTCCATGCGGTCTTTTGCAACTGTACATGTGCCTGTGTGGTCACATTGGGTTTGCATGAGTGCAAATCAAATTGCAAAACCTTGTTGTGAGCATGGTTCTCAAGTGCAACACACAGGCTGTTATAGCCTATGAGGCAGCAATGAGCTGAGCTTATTTGCAGCATCCTAGGCTGTACCTGTAAGTCTTGGAGCCCCATTTGAACCTGTTGAGCGTATAGAAGCCACCTTGCTGCAGTGTTACAACTGCTGTGCCGTCCTGTTGCTCCACTGCTGCAACCTCATTTACGCCGCCGTGCTTGAGTACAATGGAATTGTGATAATCTGCTTGACTGCCTGTCAGCTCCCATTCATACTGGTTGTTCTTGTATGGCAGGCTAGCCTTATGCAACGCAAAACTGATGTCTCCAGTCTGCAACAGAAAAGATGGGTCATTGCAGTACAACAGACAGTGCAATGAGAGTACGCATATCAGTCTGTTGTCGCTGAAGCTGTACTACTGCGAGGCAAGGCGGCTTCAGTCGTCAAGCGAAGTCAGCCATGGGGCAAACATGGCGCTCATCCAACAGACTGGGGTGTGGCGTTCTCACCTCTGAAGTGATGGTCTTATTGTGGGCGTCCAAGCGCTGTACGACAAGATGCAGGGGTGTAGGGCTGACTTTGCGAAGGTCGAGTTTCAATGCTCCTTCGCACGGTGTGCCTGCAAGTGTGTTCAAGGGTGAGCGTGTTGACTTTACGAAGCTCTCGTTGACCTCTCATTGCCCACGGTCTTACAGCAAGCTCTAAACTTTGGCAAGTACTTACTCTTTGTCCGCTGTGCGCCGGCCGTGAAGAGCCCCAACCAAATCTGCATCGTTGACTGTTGCACTTGAATAAGTAAGACAGTGCCGTGCGATGCGTAACAGTGCAGTTCGCCTACAATCTCACACGCTGGCCTAGCGTTGGCTACTTGGTAAAACCGCCGAATGTCAAGGCGGCAAATGCAAGCAGACACCTTGAAGCATGCGAGAGGATGCAGAAGTCGTGATCAAACCTGTGCATAGCACGTGCTGGCTTCATGCAGCTTCGAAGAGAACATTCGCCCTTCCTGCTACGGCCACAGCTGCCATAGCAGGATGCACGTAGTCATCAGCGGTGGCTGTAGGGTGATTTGTCAGCACGTTTCCGAACCCTTCATGCTGTGTCAGCATGTGTACTGGTGTCTCAAAATGCTTGAACATATGCTGTTGTATGCCGACTAGACGCATTTATGCGATCTGCAAGGAATGCCCATAGCATCAAGAGTAGCGCTGGCAACATATCACAGCAGCAAAGCCCGCAGGTTGAAGCTGGACCCGATTTCAGCTTCCTGAGGAGCTGCAGGGACGCTGGCATGAAAATTTGTCCAGATGCGTTTGTCCAGACTTGCTCTGTTGCAAAAGGTAGGATTGGAATCTCCATTTGGTAATGCCTAGCCTGCACACGGTACTGTAGATGCAACGCATAATCATGTTTCCAAGGACGCGTACGAGTCATGATGACACCATTGTATGGCAGAGAGAGAGAGAGAGATTATAATGCTTTAGCCAGTGCACAGCATGCACAACCTGATCATGAAAGCCATCCATTCGTCACATACAACATCAGGTTCTCATCAGCTGTGAGACACCAGCAATGCAGCCATCAAGGAACAAAATGATGATGGTGATGCTCCACACACGCAAGCTTGTAGCACACAGGAGCAGGGTTTGTGCATCACTGCTTCCATGGGTCATTCTGTGTATCAGCGCCAAGAATTTCCGGATCGACAGCTGGAGTCGATTGCTTCTGCTTCCTTGGTTGCCCATTGGTTGAGGCGCCATTGCCACTGCTCAATCCTGACATCATGAGATAGATCCTACACATCAGCATTTGTCATCAGTCTAGTATGTCATAGATCCTACACATCATGATTTGTCAGCAGTCTAGTATGCCATAGATCCTACACATGAGCATTATCAGCAGTCTAGCATGTCACTGCCCACAGCCATGCCAGTGTTATAGTGATGAAAACACGCTTGTCAGATTGCAGAAGTGAGAACTCTTGTCAGATTGCAGAAGTAACAACTGTCGTCAGATTGTCAAGAATTCAACAATTATTGCACTGGTCCTGTGGCAGAACCAAGCCTGGCGCCTATGCATGTCACTCAGCGTGAAGTGTTTTCTGAATGAGTAGCAGGACTGCAACCGGATGTAGTATACATACTAACGACATCCACTTGCAGTCCTGCTACTCATTCGAAACACTCCAGCATGCACAATCTGTATATCATTCTGAGCATGAAACAGTGAAGAACAAAAGATGTGAAGGCATGACATGCAAAGCCACGGCTCATCACTACATGGCCCGGTTGTGATTCCAAAACACCAGAAGGCAGAAGGCGGCGGGCAGCACACCTCTTAGCAAAATCCTTGGGTGAGTCCACACTAAAGCCACTGGTGAGAAGTGATGTCTCATACAGCAGCTCAGTCATGGCTTCTGCATTTGAGTCACTGTCACCGTGCTCATCGAATCTGTTTTTGAGTGAGGAGATGACGGGGTGGTCAGGGTTTACTTCTAGGGTTCTTCGGCCACGCATATACTCCATCGCACGGTTGTCACCCATGGCCTGCGTGTGTGAAGAAGAGCATGAGGATGCTTTGACATACTGTTCCTCAACTCGAAGGAAAAATTGCGGATTAGGTCTTGATCATTCTTGCTCATTCTTGCAAAAGAGACTGGGGCATGCATGTGTGCATGTATGTGCGCACATGTGCAGCTGCTTTCCACCGTCACATTACACTCAAAGTCAAACAGCTCACCATGTGCTGTCATCATCGCATGACGCAATCTGCTTGTCACTTGCATGCACAAACTGCATCAAACTTGGCATTGCTTTGGGGTGCAGCAGATCTCACCTGTGTCTTCATGATACGTTCCATGTTGGCAGAGTAGCCAAATTTGGAGGTGACTAAGGCACATGGGGAGTCTGCTAACCGCTGGCTAACCACTACTTTCTCCACTTTGTCACCCAGGATTTTGGCCATGTACTCTGTCAAGGATTTCAGCTGTTCTACTTGCTCCTCTGTCTGTGGTGACACACAAGTATGGGATTAGGATTTAGGATTTAGGGTTCGAAGTGCACATACATATACTGCTGGCTTTCAGTGCTGCTATACTGTGCTGACAGATCCCATAAACCTCCATGTACGTACATTATGGCGACACACATTTTGCTTGGTTTGGTTCATTCATTCATGCATTGCTACTGTACTTTGCTGACAGTTTCCTGGAAACAAGCCCCATCCAGAACAACTGTACTCTACAATGCAGCCGAGAGAGGCACGAGAGCTCCCACATGTACAGACAGACACATGCAGAGGACATGTTTGTTGCCTCCTTAGCATCCTGGCTGTCTGCACCCAGCTTTGGTGCACCCAGATCGATGCCCTCACAAGATGCATGCACATGAGCACAGACAGAATGCACATCTCACCTTTTTGGTGTCCTGGTCATCTGCACCCAGGTCGATGCCCTCACGAGACACATCCACAAACTTCTTGTCATCGTACTCTGCAAGGTTCTGGATGGCCACCTCATCAATAGGCTCCGTCAGATACAACACCTGCAGTCAATAACAACTGCACCTGACAATGACATGATGAAGATGAAGTTAATGGTGAAGATGAAGTTAAGGATGAAGATGAGGATGGGGATGGGGGACTGGGTTGGGAATGAGAACACTGATGATGATGACGACGATGTTGACACATCACCATCAAATGGGTTTGCCACCCTAGCATATGCTTGCGCAACGCTGCCTACTAGGCATGACAGTTGGCTGACATGTCCGTCATGCAAGTCATGGTGCACAGTGTGGCACATGGTGCATTTTCACACTTGTTCTGTATTGCATCACATCTCCAGGAGGATTGCAATGCGAGTGATGCACGAGTGATGCACATGTGCAATCGTTGTTGCTCTTGACACTTGGATTTGACTGAACTGTTGATTGATTGCAGCAGTTCATACACATGTCACGCTGCCTGGCCATGAGCTCTAACAAAGTCACAGCCATGTGCTTGATTCTCTCTTCATACTTCAAGGCATGGTGAACAAGCCACAGCCATATGCTTGATTATTTGCTCACGTTACAAGGCATGGTGAAGTGACAGTGGTGTATGCTTGTGCATTCTGACCTCATAGTCTCTCTGTACCAGTCGCTCTACAAAGGGTGCAGAGGAAGCAGCGTCAAGGGAATCTGCCGCCATGTAAAATACATCCTTCTGACCCTCCTTCATCCTACAGAACCACATTTTCAGGATTTAGGGTTTACTTCTGATTATAGTACTAGTAGTACTAGTAGTAAGTATAGTAAGCACTACACCCTAGACCACTCCTCAACCACAGGAGCCATCTTCTGCCTTGTGGTATTCAAAAAAAGTATGTGGACATTGTCAGGAAGCTCAACAAGGCAAGCGCAACCTGGGCATGCACATTGCATGAATAACGCATGATAACACTAGCTTGCATGCACCAGTCAGACCTGAGTTGAGCAAATGCACTGCCATGCAGCAGTGCAGCTTCTGACTGCTAAAATAACCCCCCAGAAAGCGTTTGCGCCAGATGAAGTATGTAGACAAGCATGAGCTAGTGCTGTTCTGCTTGTGGTAGGGCTCACACTAAGAACTGCGTCATTCAAGCAGGATCGGCGCAATCTGTCCGACGACATGGAGGACCGTACGGCAGAGATGACAGCAAACATGCAGCAGATAGTGAGTTTCAATCAGGCATTTAGGTATACAAAGGTGGACACACGCTTTGTCGCGCTGCTTGTCCCATATGATCATTGGGTCAAGGGCAGTCTCAGCAACTCAGCAAGCCCCTGGCTGAGTCAACTCGTTTCTGTGCACAAGTAACAGCTACAACTCCAGCTCTTCAACCCACAGTAAACCTCACCTCAACTTGGAACATAATGTCATCAGCCCTTAGCAAACCTCACCTTGTGACGTAGTCCTTCAGACTTGTCATAACAATAGGCCACAGTAAAGGTCACTTTGAAACATACTTTATCAGTCTTATCATTTCAATCTCGTCATGTCTACAGGCCATGCTATATACAAACCCTAAGCCCTAAATGTAGGCCAGGCTAAGCTCACTTTAAAACAAAGTCCTTTAGACTAGTCATGTCATCAGGCCACAGCAAAGCTCGCCTCGAAACATACTTCACCAACTTTGTAACACCAACAATACACCTGCTGGCCACAGCAAAGCTCACCTTGAAACGTAGTCCTTCAGGCTGGTCATGTCATCCTCACTCTTGCTAGATGGGAATCGCAGCAGCTCAGCCAGCACTTTGCGGTTGCCTTGATCCTCAATGCACCCCAGCTTCAGGTTGCGGCCGAAGGACTCCCAGAAGGTTGAGTAGTCAGACTTCTTGTCACCTTCTGCTGGCCGCTTGGCAATCTCTGTCAGCATGTCGAGTGACCTCTTGACCAGCTGACGCTTGATGACTCGCACCACTCTTGACTCCTACATGGCATGGAAGGACAGACTGACAAATGGACAGACTGACAAAGAGAACTCGGATTGACAAACGGACAGCCTGATAAACGGAACCCGGACTGACAAAGGGACAGTCTGATGAGTAGGATCGTATATCTAAAGCACTCTCGCACTTGCAATGGTCTGCTTGGCAGCATTTGGCAACTTGATAACTCGCACCACTCTTGACTCCTACATGGCAGGGAGGGACACACTGACAAAGGGCCAGACTGACAAAGGGACAGACTGACAAAGGGAACCTGGACTGACAGAAGGACAGACTGACAAAGGGAACACTGTTGACGAAGAGACAGACTGATGAATAGGATCTTGCATCTAAAGCACCCTTGCAACACTTGCAATGGTGTGCTTGGCAGCATTTGCCAAGTTGCTGGGTAAGACACCCTGTACATGACGCCCATTATATGATGCCGCAGTTGGTGCTGCCTTGCATGCAGTGTGTCAGCTGATGCCACTGATGCTTTACTGTGCTATAGCCTGTATATAGCCTAAACCCTTTCAAAAAACAGAGGCAAGGGTGAAGAGGTATGCACCTGCAGGATCTCTCTGGAGACGTTGAGGGGCAGGTCTGAGCTGTCCACAATGCCCTTGATGAAGGACAGGTAGCGCGGCATCAGGTCCTCATCAAACTCGTCACTGATGAAGACGCGCTTCACAAACAGCTTGATGTTACGGCTCCTGGCCATCGCATCCTGCATCAGACACACACACACACACATGGATCAAACTCGTCACTGATGAAGACGCGCTTCACAAACAGCTTGATGTTACGGCTCCTGGCCATCGCATCCTGCATCAGACGCACACACACATGGGTCAGGCGGTTGCATAATGCTTCACGAACAGCTTGATGTTAGGGCTCCTGGCCATTGCATCCTGCATTAGACACACACACAGACACACAGACACACACACAGACACACACACACACACACACAGACACACAGACACACAGACACACAGACACACAGACACACACAGACACACAGACACACAGACACACAGACACACAGACACACAGACACACAGACACACAGACACACAGACACAC
>JAABUP010006886.1_pt1 | contig 15731 bp, 18 predicted proteins | sample 5559201 | NCBI WGS metagenome assembly JAABUP01 (sample SAMN10711887, study PRJNA513373) | rock metagenome | isolation source: Antarctica rocks | place: Antarctica
ATGCACAGGGGCTGTTGGCTGCTCTGGACCTCATACTACTAATGCACAGGGGCTGTTGGCTGCTCTAGACCTCATACTACTAATGCACAGGGGCTGCTGGCTGCTCTGGACCTCATACTACTAATGCACAGGGGCTGCTGGCTGCTCTGGACCTCATACTACTAATGCACAGGGGCTGTTGGCTGCTCTAGACCTCATACTACTAATGCACAGGGGCTGTTGGCTGCTCTGGACCTCATACTACTAATGCACAGGGGCTGCTGGCTGCTCTCGACCTCAAACTACTAATGCAGGCGCGCATGCTCTCTTCTCACTGGTAGCTGTTGACGAGCATAGCTAGCTTGGAATTGCGCAGCTTGTATGCAGAAATGGGTTGACATCAAAAGCAAAATAACACAGTGTGCTTCTTGCGACCTGTGATAAGGAATGGGACAGTGTAATCTGAATAAAGTGCTCCCGCATGTCATTTGCTGTGCAGAGGTGCATGATGGTCCAAATCCCCCAAAAACTGAGACTCAGAATCCAAGAAAATAAAGAAGAAGATCTGAGGAAGAAGAAGATCTGAAATCTCTGCTCATGTAGCATCCAGTGAGTACACAAGGTGAAGGTTTGAAAACAATGACACTGGTCGAAAGCTTCACACAATGCAACGCAGAAGAAGTGCATGCACAGCATTCAGTGACTGCGAAACACATAGTGACATGTGACAAACATGACATGTGTGAATCAGCTGCAGCAATGCTGCAGTGTCTTGCTCTGCTATCTGCTCAGAATGCTGACAACGCTGTTGTGAAATTATCTTGTGTGTAGTCTTTGATGCGGTCGCCTGTGCAGATGAATGCTGTTTATGCCAGTGAATGGGCATGCAAGAGTTTACCTGGAGCCAGTGCGGCGATGCTGAGGGGCCTTTGCAGCAAACAGCCTCTTGCCCTGGGCCTGCCCGTTGAGGACCCATTCCAAGCCTGTGATCCTGAGCAGGCCAGGCTTCAGAGGCAGGATGCTCAGACGGACAATGTCACTGTCACCAGGCTTCACAACAATCTCCTGCTCCATCACCTGCATCAAAAAACGATTGAACAAGTCAACCATCATGTCTGTCTGGGTGTTTTGTGCATCTGCATAGTTGATGGGCATCTTGATTGCCTCTTTGACAGTCTGTCCCTGCAGGTTGGACCTATGGTTTGCACCATAGATAAACTCATATGGCATGATCACTTGTCACACAGCTAGGCTGGGCTGCACAGAATGCATGCTTGCACAATTTTGACCACTCCATACAAATGTCTGCATCAATACAATGTGTTCATGCTATGATGATGGTCTTTCAATACACTGTGCTGTGTGGCTACTTTGATGAACCATTTTTGATTGATGATTGATATTACTGATCAATGATCAATGATTGATATTACTGATCATTGGCTACCTTGACATACTCATTCACAGTCCCCGTGACTCCGCTCTCGTGCTCATACACAGCTCTGAGCTGAGTCAGGCTGAGTCCAACTGCCATGGGATTACTGATCTGGACATCGACACCCACCGACTCTCCCGCCACAGCTGTGTTGTGCTGCTGAGTCACCAGACTGGATTTGGTGCCAGCATCTAACCACGACACAAGGTTGCTCTCTGAGCCTGTGTCAAGAGCTTAACTGTCAATGTTTGTTGTGCATGCCTGACTCTAGGGGAAGACATGTTTTGGCAAATGATGACTGAACAAATGATGGAAGGAAGGAAGGAGGGAAGGAAGGAGGGAAGGCAGGAAGGAGTGTGTGTGTGTGCGTGCATGTGTGTGTGAAACAGACTTGCTCTTTGGTAAAGCGCCCATCACAACACCCATCAAGGATTTGCTTTGCCCCGAGAGTAAGTGCTGTCTAGAGCTCACCTGCTAGGAAGGGCCCTTCCAGCTGCCTCCAGTGAGCCTCAGGAAAGGACAGAGCTGCTGCATTGGCATGGGAGAACTGGTCATCAAAGACAGCATGGGCGTGAGCCACATCCACAACTGGCAACGGCAGCTCGAGTACCAATGCCTTGCCCTGTGCAACACACACTTCCTGTTCTCTCAAATGTCTGCTCTGACATGGGTGACATGGGTGACCCTGAAGAATTCAGATTTGAGCTGTGCAGTCATGCAAAGATGCAGTGTGCCAGCGGGGCAGACGACAAGTGCTTACAGATAACAAGGCTACGAAGCTGGAGCAAGCACTGCGCGATGTCACAGTGCAAAGTGTATGTAGTGTTGTGTTACAAAAGTGTTTGTTTCTGTTCTGGAGATCCTGTGCCGCGTACTCTGCCAGTACTGGATTCCTCATGCACTCGTGCTTTGCCATGCTTTGCTGTGCTGCAACTTTGAATATCTACGCAAGGCAGATCAAGCTTTGCATTGAGTCATCATCAGTTTGAAAAGTGCGTGAACATCTGGTACAGACCTGGTACCACAAAGCTTTTGCTGCAGTTTGACACCACCTTGTTGTAGCATAGAAGACCAAACGGTGTGCAAACACACACACTGACTTGCCAGACTGATGCGATCAGGACAGCAGTGTTCACCTGTGCAGCTCCGGCCTGGTGCACAGCGTCAAGGAACTGCTGCAGGTACCGGCCCTGTAGGGCTGTTGTGGCCTGAGGGCAGGGCAGAACGGCCATGAAATGGTGTACCGCAGACTGCAGGTCGCCCAGTTCCTTGAAGGTGCGGCCCAGGTTGTCGTGGATGTGCTCCTCAATGAACTGCCAGGACCGGCCCTTGTACACGCTCAACGCCTGCCTGCACAACATGCACTCTCTTATATTGCAGGCCAACAAAGAACACACCCAAAACCCAAATTACACTGAGACGTAGACAAAGTTACATTGGTTGATATGAATGAAGATAGAACCATATTGGACGGTGATTGACAGTGACTTACAATGAACAGACAATCAACATTGCACACTGCATGCTGTGGATATGGTTGATGATTCGACCTCCATGGACAATGTGAGAATGTGAGCTTACATATAGCAGCGGATGCCCAGGCTGCGCTGAGCATGCTGGAAGTACTTGAGGCCCGCCAGCACCATTGTGAAAGCAAACTTGCGCAGGCCTGGCGGGGGAATCTGGAGCAGGAACAGCGCTGCCTGCTCCATCAGCAGACCTGCCCTCACGCTGTCAGACTCCTGCAGATACACACAAACAAATCCGTTTTTGACAAGAAACGGGGGGGAATTCTCGAAGAAATGTTGATTGAGCAGCAGCATATTGCGTATACACAAAGGACGTACAACAATAAGGGCAAGCTGGCGCAGGGGCAGCCGTGCTTGCTGCATCAGAAGACCAGACCCCACTATCAGATCAAACAGCGCCAGGCGGCGAACAATGTACATTAGTGTGGCTTGCATTGCAGAAGAAGTTCACAGTGTCAGTGCAGCAGTCTGGAATAGGAACAGCGCTGAATGTTTCTTGAGGATATAGATCTGCACTGTCAAGCTCCCTGCTCAAAACTTCATGATGCTACATGTTTGTTGTTACATGCTGCGCGCTGTGAAAATACATGATGTTACATGTTCGTTGTTACATGGTGCACACTGTGTAGATTTGAGAAGCACAAAGGCAGTAGGGCCAAGAGCAAGGTGAGGTGGTGTCACTGCAAGGAGACACACAGAGCTTGCCTCATCTTGCCTCAATCTGTATGATGCGAAGCCATCAACACAAAGTGCAGATCAGCAACTGGTAAGCATGTACCAAGCTGACAGTATACAATGCATGCACTGCAAGCAAACCCAACCGGAGCTGCTGCAATAAATTCATAGCACAGAACAGATGTCATGCAAAGTGTCTCTCAGCCGGCAAGTCTGCATGCAGCAGCAAAGGTGCGAAACCCAGACGCAAGCCTGACAATCATGCAAAGTGTCTAGCAGCCATCAAGTCTGGATGCGTATGCAAAGATACCAAACCCAGATGCAAGCCTATCAATCGTGACTGACCTGACTCTGTGCCTTCATGAGAGCAGCGTGAGCTTCCGCATACAGGCCGTGCTGCTTACTGTACTCTGCCAGTAGCAGCATGCTGCGGGTGGCCAGACGCACACACGCCTTGGGCTGCAGGGGGTTCATGGAGTTGTAGCGGTAGAAGGCCTCTCTGAAGAGAGCTGTCACGTCTCCCATTGCGCCACCTGTCATGAAGCTGCTCAGAGCCAGCATCTCCTGCAGCAAGGAAACAGGTGGTTTTTTGCTTGTTGATCGTTTTGTGTTTCTGTCTTCACAAAAGGCTCGTACAGCAGCACAAGTCTTTAATACCAAAGTCTGCGGAAGTTTGTTTTGTAGTACAATGTCTGGGTGAGGTTGCGGCTTGACATGTTGCCTTGGGAGGCACATTCCAGGAGATCTAAAAGACCGCTTGTTTGAGTACTAGCATACAGCGCGTGTGTTTTGGGATACAATGAGCAGTATTGAGCAGATTCTCAACACAGAAAGCAGCTCTGTATACTTAGGCTGTGTCTGTCTGTCAGTGCGCTTCTGCCAAGTGGCTGATGAGAGCTGGTGCAGTCTGCACATCACAGGCAGAAGCCACCCAGTTGGCAAGAATCGTTTGGCACGCATACACAAAGAGACATTAGCTGAACACAGTGTCCTGGCCTTAGACCTGATATAATCACAGACACAGATCCCTGACCCTTCTAACTCAGACCCAGGCCCAGACCCACACTCAGGCCCAAAATTAGTTCAGACCCAGACCCACCCCCACCTCCAGACCCAGACTAAAATCCAGAACCGCCACAGACCCAGGGCCCAGAAATGGTTGAACAACAATGCTAAAAAACTGGTGCGTTGCCTGACAGGTGGGTTTGTATGTCAACCCTGCCAACCCATAAGCAATGATGCAATGCAAGCCCGAGCTGTGACCTATGGTGACTCCAGCATCCCTGACTAATCTGCTGTGCAGTCATGCCAGACATCCCCAGAAGTCAGTGAGTTTGCAAGACTCTCATCTCAACAGCTTTTGCCATGCAGTCATGCTAACTGAACATCCCACAGCCCGTGACTATGCAGTCATGCCACCTTAAGCAACTCAGACAGATCTGCTGTGCAGTCATGCCAACTGAAACATCCCATAGTTGGTGACTGTGCATAGTCAGAGAGTGGTGTCACTTTAAGGCAACTCAGACAGATTTGTTATGCAGTCATGCCAACTGAACATCCCACAGTCAGTGACTATGCAGTCATGCCACCTTAAGGCAACTCAGACAGATCTGCTGAGCAGTCATGCGAACTGAAACATCTCATAGTTGGTGACTGTGCATAGTCAGAGAGTGATGTCACGTTAAGGCAACTCAGACAGATTTGCTATGCAGTCATGCTAACTGAACATCCCACAGCCAGTGACTATGCAGTCATGCCACCTTAAGCAACTCAGACAGATCTGCTATGCAGTCATGCCATTTAAAACATGCCATTGTTGGTGACTATGCATAGTCAGTGAGTGGTGTCACCTTAAGGCCACTCAAGACAGATTTGCTATGCAGTCATACCAACTGAACATCCCACAGTCAGTGACTATGCAGTCATGCCACCTTAAGGCAACTCAGACAGATCTGCTGTGCAGTAATGCCAACTGAAACATCCCATAGTTGGTGACTGTGCATAGTCAGAGAGTGGTGTCACTTTAAGGCAACTCAGACAGATTTGCTATGCAGTCATGCCAACTAAACATCCCACAGTCAGTGACTATGCAGTGATGCCACCTTAAGCAACCCAGGCAGATCTGCTATGCCATCATGCCACCTGAACCCCCCACAGAGACAGGCTATGCAGTGGTGCCAGCTTAACCATGTAGCCCAGCCCAGTTTAGCTTCCCACAGAGAGATACTATGCTATGCAGTCATGCCAGCTTAGGTAAGGTTATGTCAGCATGACATCATCCCTGACATGAGCAATTTCCACAGTCACATACATCACTGTGTGGAGTCATGGCTGCAGATGATCCTGGATCAGTGCCTGAGCTGTGGGATCTGATGTAATCTGAAAACAGGGGATCTGATGCAGGGGAGATGTCTTGGACGGGTGATTGCTGTCCTAGTCAGCATACTTTGAGTAGTTGAGTGCTTCTTTTCAACAGCACATCAGTTCGTCTGGTGTTGCTGTCTGTGTATCCTGCATTGTGAGTTGACTTGCACTAGAGCACGTTTGCAGTGCAGCTATGTCACCTGTTTTTTGGCAATGTCATGGGACGAAACCAACACCTGAGTTACATTGCAAGCTCACAAGCCTTTCTGACCCTATAGATTTGCAGATGCATAGGCTCTTTCAGGTTGCAGAAAGCGCCAAGATCAACTGTGAAAGACTAGTGTCCGCAGTTTCAGGCGTGAGCAACACTTCATAAATAACCTTGTGCTTCAGTCTTAGTTTGGAGTTTGTTTGTGATGAGTCATGCCTAAGCAGAGTCCCACCTGCACTCCAGCAAGGTGCTTCCAAGCCTTGTCAGTCTTGTAGTCACTGGCCAGCAGCTTCAGCGTGGATTGCGCAGTCTCATAATCTTGCATGACGAATGCCAGGTCTGCCAGCTGGCGCATCTGACCCTCTGTGGTGGCAGCCCCATACTGGGCGGACCCCCCTGCAACTGCTGCCCCCGCCCGGGGGGTCTCAGAGGACGCATTGCTCTTGCTCCTGAAGAGGAAGGTTTTCAGCTGATTGCGCAGACCCCTCCTGCTCACCGTCACCTGTACAGTCCAATGCAGGGTCTCTTGGAAGTAGAGATATTATACATTTAAATATGTAACTGTACATGTCATGTCATGTCATGTCATGTCATGTCATGTCATGTCATGTCATGTCATGTCATGTCATGTCATGTCATGTCATGTCATGTCATGTCATGTCATGTCATGTTATGTTATACATACATATGTTTATTGCACACAAGCATGTACGCTGCTATTATTTCTGAGCAACGCCAGGATGTTAGCTGCAAGGCGACCAAGCTGACCTGTCACACGCTACTCTGGCATGCGGTCTGTGTGAGCAAGTGTCTAGTAGATGGTCTGTGCTGGCAACCCTTTCTGAGTCCCCATTGCATTAGATTGACTGAGGAGCCTTGTCGCTGAGCAATGCATGTGCAAAGCTGACAGCAATCTGTCTTGACCTAGCAGCTTTTGTGAGCTAGGTCAAACTGCATAGCATGACAAATGTGCCATGCCCAGCAGACCCACCTGATGATTTAGATTCCTGACTCGCACTTCCAGATGGGGCAGCAGCACCCTGACAGCGAACTCCTCCAGAAACCTGGCCACGCCTTCCATGTCATTGGTAGATAGGCCAGCGCCGTACCCCTGGGGCGGCACAGGGGGGCGGCCCTGGGGCTCCCCTGCCCCACCCCCTGGCAGGGTGCCTCTGATGTGCGCCCTCCACAGACCTTCATAGCCTATGTTGCTGTTGCTCTCTGCTTTGCCGTTGTTTATTCTGAGCAGGTGACAATTGGTCGAGCCTAGGCTAGCCTGCATCTGCCTCAATTTCTCCTCTGACCTGTTGCAGAGAAGGGACAGTTGGGTGCCTGGCTGTTGCAACAATCTCTATCAGGGCTATGCAGCACATGAGTGCCGGAGCAGCAGAGAGTGTCAAGGCAAGGGGCAATGCTTTGTGTGCAAAGACGCAAGGCCCACAGCATGAGTGCATCAGTACAAATGTCATCTGATGCTCAGTTTTGCTTGGTTGGGCAATGCCCAGGAGTGCAATCGTGATGCGACTGACAGTGCTGGTTGGATTATTCCCAAGGATATCATAACCAAGACCTGCCAATGCTTTGATGATTCAGCATGTGATGATGCCATGTCCAGGGATGCGTGTTTTGGCCATGCACTTGATGAAGATGCATGGCTGCATGCCTACCAATGCAATGTTGGATGACATGACTTCACAGCAGGCCAATCAGGAGTCAAGGCGGCAAGGTGTCTCTGCAGCTGACCACCAATTCATTTTCAGATGCAAAGATATGATGGAGTATGCGATTGAGTCAGTACAAAGTATAGACTGTTGTTTCCCTTCACTGTCACTGTGGGCTTACTTGGCAAAGCCTCCAGGCAAATCAGCAGCATCATCGTGCAACAGCAGATAGTGTTTCAAGATGTTTGGTTCCATGATGCCCTGCCGCATCAATGGAGGCAGAGGGGCTGATCTAAACAGCTCTCCATATGCTTGTAGTGGGTCTGCTGCATGCGCATGCATCACCAGCAAACCTGCATATGCAGGTAGGCACTTCACACAACCTGCGAGGTGGTGATCATGCAAACTATGCTGCACTGTTTGCTTTCAGATGCCAGGCTTTGTTGAGGTGCCAAGCAACATGCTTTGACGTTACAATGCCACATTGAAACATGATGACCAGATTCAAGAGGGTGGCTGGGACTGTGCAGAAGACATGTAGTGTACAAAATCTCAGCGCGTGCTGCAAGGCAAGAAGCCCACATGCAACTGGATAGTCAAAGGTTTCATGGTCTGCAAAGGCCATGGTCCGCAGGAATCCCCGCTTGTAAGCCTCAAACCATGGTGCCTGCAAATTCAGCTGACCTGCATCCATGCAGAGTCTGTGTCGACTATGTGCAGTGACAGGGCTGCAAAAGCTGTACATGGTGTCCTTTCGCACCTTTGCTAAGATCAGTTGGCACATCAGGAGCACTGTCTGCTGATACAGTTGTTGCTGCCTCTGTCAACACCTTGTCCAGGTATGCATTTGCATCCTGTGCAAACGATGTTCAATCGTGCGCTGAGCGCACTTTGCCTAATTATGATTGTTTTCAAGGGTGCAGCAAACAGGCGTACCTCGTCTTTGGGGGCAAACATATTTTGGCAGTTGTAGAAGCGGAGCTTGAGCTCTTTGATGCGGTAAGACTGCTCCCCCACAGTCCGCACAGGGACTGCATGACAAGCACCAACAAATGTGCCCAGCAGTCACTACAGGCCAATTCCTCCGCGCAAATGAACATGTTGCATCTGGAACATGGAAAAACATGCACCCACCGCTCAAGTGGTGAAAGTAGCCATACGGGCGCAACATGTCAACAATCGTTAGACCGTTGTTTTGCGCGACCAGCGCTTCTGCTTCAGGAGACGGAAGTACCATAACGACAGGGGTAAATGTCTCTAGAATCCAGTTGCGGAAGTCCATATCGCTGTGCGCTTGAGATGTCACAAGCGCAGATCAATAGTCGCAGCACATCGCCCTCGTTTATGCAACGTGGACTGATGCGCTGCTGGCCGTGACCCTGATCGTCTGCATGTCTCGTAGTGCGCAACTTTGATCATCAGTTGCTCTCAAAGTTGCGCTGACACTTATGCTGCGCAGGTCAACTCAGCAGCAAGTATACTGAAAGACCAAGAAGTATGACCATGCACCAAAATAGCAACTTGGAAACCTGTTTTGCTGACCCTTGAAAAAGGCTGCTGTGCATCAGGACTGCATATGCATGCATGCATTGTGCATGCATGCATTGGTACAGGGCGTTGTCCTGAATATTTCAGTGGTCTGCACATGGAAGCATACAGCAGACAGGCTGAATGACTCGCATTCATCATCAACTTGCTGTCAGGCCAGCACCTTGAGATGGCGATGCATCGTGCCAGATCAACAACAACTTGCTGATGTCATGAAGGAGGTAAACTCCTGGAGGTTTGCATTTGGCCCAGCACGCTTATTGTAGTTGCACAGTGATTTAGATTTCATCCCCAGGCAACAAAACATGCACTCCGCCTGTTGGCATCTCTCTCGAAGGCGTACGCCTCTCGGAGAAGCCCGGACAGTCGCCGATGTGCTGCGCAGCTGTGCTGATGCCATCGTGAGCTTGTTGAGATCTTTGTGCCGTTGCATCTGCCTCGATCCAACAAGTCCGCCTACTCATCAACAAATAAGGTCAGACCTACTGCCAAATACCGAAGCTTGGATACTGCTGCCTGCATGTGCGTATAGATGCCTTGACAGCCTGTCAAGTTCATTTCTGTGGTTTTTCTTGCTGTGTGCGGAGTGAAAGTCTTCTTAAAAACACGTTCTCTTCTTCCATAAGTTACACCCTGTGTTTAGCTTCGGAGGTCGCAAACTTTTTGTCACATCACCGCATGGTAGACTAGTTATTGCGTTTTCGATGCAAGCATAACTTCAACAGCTAGCAAGCTGGCGTAGCCCGAAGGGCGCCATCTGCTGCTGCTGAGTGCAAAGACTGCACTGCTGACGCAGGCAAGCTCAGCAGTGGGTGCTGACGACTCACTATCTCCCCCGCCACACATTTCTGTCAAATCCAAACCTTGAGATAGATGGCCTACAACAGGGGCAGAGGTAGGGGAAAGCGGAGGGGTGGAGGCAGGGCCAGGGGCCAAGGACAAGGCAACCAGAGGTATCTTACTCAACCTGAACCGATCCCTCTCATGCCTATTGCAATGCTCTTGCGGCTTGCTACCTGACTTTGCTCTCTTCACACACCTCAACTCACTGAGTTGTATGTCTTTCACTGCAGAGGCTTACAAGGCCCACCCCAGGCATCTGGGAAGGCAACGCAGCTTCCTGAGGAGGTTGCTCCTGACGTGGCAATGCCTGACCATGAGTCCCTTCAGCATCACAGCAACAACAGCTTCCAGAGCAGTGAGACCATGGAAAGATTCAACGGCAGAGACACAGTTGAGACAACAGTGCCTAGGATTGAGATGCATAAGAGCAGCACTGTAGACGATGGTATTGAGCGCAACATGTCCAGAAGTGACAATTCAGAGGGCAGCACACAATTCTCATGTGTCAGTCTAGTGAGGGCTCCCATTGCTGTAGCACAGCAAGCCCTCACTAGACTGACACATGAGAATTGGATCGAAATAGCAGACGAGATTCTGTCAGTGGGCCAGCTTACAGTTGACAAGCTCCCAGAACTAGCCTACATGGTAAGCTTCTGTGCAAGCTATACCTCATGCACCTTGCTACACAATATAATCCACAATTAGCATGTTTTGCAAAAAGCTTGATGCAAAATTGCATACCATATGCTTGTGCGTATGCTGGTTGTTGATGTGACAGCGCATATCTGTGATGCTGCAGATGGTGATGAAGGGAGTTCACAGCCCAGACATCATTGAGAGCTTTACTGAAATGTTCATCAGGGTCATGCACAACCTGCCACCTGATATGATGTGGCCTTTGAGGTAAGCTTTCTTCCAGAAGATCTGCCTGACATACCAGCCAGCTTGCAAATACAAGAGCACAAATAACCTCCATGGAGCATGTGGCACATTATTGCACTTGTCATACTGGTCATGCTCCTGTACTCCAATCTGACTGCAGTGCTGTCCTGACATTGGCTGCTGCTGCCCCAAGAGGGAGGCATTCATCCTTCGCATTTACACACACACACCTTGCACCTGTGTTGCCGTGTAGCCAATAGACGCCAGGTTTGTCACTGTGCAGGGAAGCTTTCTTCAACTCCAGTTTGCACGCTTTCCACAGCGCTCTCAAGTCAGACAGCATTGCTGACAGCCTGGTATCGCCTGGAGAGGTACGAGCCACTCCTGTTGGCAAAGACTCACGTCGCGCTGCCATTTGCCTGCTCCTTGTTATGCCTTCCAGCAGGCCAAGTCAGCAGCTTATACTGCTGTTGAGGGTTTTCTGCTCTTCATGCTGTACACATGCCATCCCTTCTGCCGTGCACACAAATGCATTGTGTTGATTTGCATACACAGACGTTCATTGAACCTTTTCTTTGACCAGCGCCAGTCTGTAATGGCAACTCAAACGCTACTCTGAGTTGATGACAACGTTTGTTTTGTGTGCAGGTGGTGGCAAAGATGTCTGGCATGATGGACTACCTCGGAGAGCTCTTCGTCTGCAACATCATCACAGAACGCATGCTGCATAGCTGCCTCCAGGACTTGCTGCGTCAGCCCTCAGACTTGCGCATTGAGGCTGCAGCCTATCTGCTGCACATTGTAGAGCCCACGATAGAGTACAACCTGCATGTCATCACTCAGCAGCCCAGTGGACTGCAAGGGCGCCTGTACCTGGGGCACTACTACGACCGTATTGAGCATTGGTGCATGGCCGGCCAAATGGATGCTGCAGTTTGCCGCTGGATCATGGTAGGGCACAAAACCTTTGGCGTGTCAGTATCAATAACTTGAGTAAGACACATGGAGGGTTGTGGATCTGTACAAACCCTCATTCCATGTTTTTTGCATACCACATCAATGCTTGATAAAGAGATAAGCTCACCAAGCAGGATCAAGAATGATTGAGGGGAAGAGAAACAAGTAGTCTGGTGTGCGTTATGACCCATGCAGCGGCCTGCTGCAACTGTGTGCACTGTCACCTGCATGCTCCTTCTGCTGATTGCACATGTGACTGTACAAGGCAGAGGTAGATCATGGCAGTTACTTATAATGCTTGCCCATGTGCAGGATGATGTTGTGAGGCCCAGAAGGACCTGGGAGCAGCAGCAGATGAAGACTGCTGTGCCCTTCACCGCCTGCAGCGCTAAGTATGGCAGGGCAGCAGCACCAAGGGCTGCACCCATCTGCCCTGGCAAGACATTGGCGGCTGGAAGGGCTAACTCAGAACATTCTCATGGTGAGGCAGCTGCATTTGAGGCTGTTGCAACCTGCCCCAGCAAGACAATATTTGCTGATTGTGTTTCTCCTGCCTGCCCAGGTGCTGCTGCAGCAGATGCAAGGGCTGCTCCCAGCCCTGGTCATCTACCAGCAGCAGATGGTGGGGCTGTTGCCATTGCCTTGGTTGCGGTCAAGCTTCAAGAAACTGTGCCTGAGAAGAGTGCACCCAAAGAGGTTGTGGCCAAGAAGGGCAGTGCCATCAACCTTGCTCCTCAGGACGTCTCTGTCACAGAGGTTGTGCCAACCAGTGACGTTGCCAAGGGCACTTCTGGGAAGGGCCATGCTGGACACATCAGCAAGGGCAAAAAAAGGTGAGAAGCTCAGCTCTGCATTGTTGGATGGCTGCTGTTGCTTTGTCAGTCTTTTTGTCACTGGGCCTTGCTGCTTCAGTGCGTCTACCAGATAGTAGCTGCTATAGCAGGCTGCAGCCTGCAATGTATGTTGGTGAATGGTGATGTTCTTTTCTGTTGTTGCAATCTTTGTGCACTGTAGCTGAATAAGCACTTTGATTTGCTTCACAGTTGCCTGGCATCACAGATAATAGTGTGCATTGGCAAGAATATCCTTTGCTATGTATGGTGGACTGCAAGCCGCATGGCATCAGCAAATTTTTATGTGAATACTTTGAAAAGCTTTTTTTTGGTTGTAAAGAATACAATTTTGAGAGAGGCGGACTGCATGACAGATTATTAGTATTCTGAACATTGTAAACAATTGCAGATTGTGATCAGCACGGCAGCATGAAGCGCTCAAACCCCCAACTCACAAGTTTGCAATGATGCTCAGACTTACACAGTGACTGAGATTTCGAGCACATGACATTTACGCAATGTCAACTCCTCTGTACAACATTTCATGGCATGTGCAGGGTGCAGCCCTCAAGCCCAGGCACCCCTTCCCCGTCATCTGTGAAGGCCACCCTCCAGCAGCCCCCGCATGCCTGGCCAAGTGCATCCACTGGCCAGGCTGCGCAAAGCTGTGCCGAGCTTGTAAATCAAGAACCAGTCCATGCTGTGACCCCTCAGTGGACTGTGGGGGACTTTGCTTGGGGCCGGCCAAGACCGAGTACAGTCAGCGCCTCCAGCATGTCCAGTCAGCGTGCTTCAGAGACCTGCTCTGCTTCGGCAGTTGGGAAGATGATCCAAAATGCCGCTCACCCTGCAGTGTCTTCTTCTGCACAGATTGTGGTCAGCCACAGCGATGCACAGCAGTGTTCCGAGTCTGCAGGTCAAGACACTGTCCAGGATGCGGCGCCCCAGTACACTCTCATGGACTTTGCTCTGGGGAAGCCAGTGCCGGGCGGAGTCCGAACATCCAGCCTGACCAGCATTCAGCATGCTTCAGGACCAGGCGCCAAGCTGTCACCCCAGGCTTCTGCTAGCGGCACGATTCCTCCTGCAGACGATGCCTCTGCTCAGACTGCTCAGATCAGTCACACCACCGCACAGACCTGCACCAAGACGAATGCTCATGACAAGCGATCCCTTGCAAATGATGCTGCTTCAAATATGAGCAGTCAGCAAGCCTCAGAGATGAGTTCGAAGCCTTCAGAAAGGCAGCCAGCTGAGGAGAAGGCTTCAGGAACTGGGCAATCAGTCCCTGTGAACAGCCAAGCAGCCTCAGACATACGCACTGACCCTACACGTCAGGTGGCTTTTGCCAAGATTAGCCTTGCTGACAATTTTCCTCCTCTAGATACGCTCAGACAGACTGAGCAACCTGCAGCAAAGAAGTCTACCAGGCACAGCCCCATTGCACATGGGGCTTCTGCTTACAGTCAAAAGTCACAAGCCAGCTCCAAGAAGTCTGGAAACAAGAAGCGCGCAGACGCTGCAAACAACACCAGCAGCACTAGCTTGAGGGCAGGAGACCCTCAAGTGATTGCTCAAGCCACCACAGCTGCTGTCAAGGGGGCCACTGCTGCTCTTAAAGATGGCAAAGCCACCTCAGCTCCTGACAAAGGGCCCTCAGCTCCTGTCCATGGGGCCACAGGTGCTGTCATTGGTGCTACAACCCTTGTTAAAGGGTCCATCAAGAGTGCTGCAGCTCTTGCTGGAGAGGCTGCACTCTCCATCAAGCACGCCACAGCTCCTGCCAAAAGTGCCACAGCTGCCACCAAGATTGCCACAGCTTTTGCTACAGAGGCTGCACTCCCCACCAAGCATGCCACAGCTCCAGGCAACATCAGTACAGCTGTTGCCATAGAGGCTGCACCGTCCTCCAAGAGTTCCACAGCTTCTGGCAGAGCTGCCAAGGCTCCTATCAAAGTGCTCACCGTTGTCAAAGGAGCCAAGGCTCCTGCCAAGGACACCACCGCTGTAGTTGTTGGCGCCACAGCTCCTGTGAAGGGTGCTGCAGCTCCTGTCAAGGGTGCCACAGCTCCTGTCAAGGGCGTCACAGCTCCTGTCAAGGGTGCCACAGCTCCCGTCAAGGGCGTCACAGCTCCTGTCAAGGGTGCCACAGCTCCCTACAAGGGTGCCACAGCTCCCGTCAAAGGTGCCAATCTCAAAGATGCCAGAGGAGCACGAGAGCGCAATACACAAGCCTCAGCCCTCAACATAGCCAGCAGCAGCTCTGCTACACCTACAGCTGCTTCCACAGATGTTCCTGCTGCAAAGACTAGCAGCACCAGCCCTAATTTGCCAGACCCCAATGCAAGAGCTTTCCACAGACTAAGCTCAGACTCTAGTGATGAGTTCCACTCAGCTAGCTCAGACGCGGTTGAGTTGAGCTCATCAAGGTTGAGTCCACACAGCTCGCCCTCACAGGCGAGCACAGGCTCCTCCTACACCACTGCGAGGTCTCAGACCAGCAGCACTGACCAAGCCAGCAATCACCACAGCCAGTTGGCCTGCATGACAAGTGCTGCAGCTGCTCCAGCAGCTGTTAGTAGCTCCACACAGGGAGTCAAGCAGTCCAGCATGGCCCCTATGAAAGTTCCAGTACCTCACGCTGAGCAGCGGCACAATGCCAATGCCGAGCGTGATCAGGTATCACAGGTTGGCCAGCATAGCAGCCGGCCACCTGTTACATCTCAGACAGTGCACGTTGAGCCTGAGCAACCTGCTCAGGCCGAGCACCAAACCAGACCACAGGGCTGCAAGCAAACAAGCAGACCCGGCATT
>JAABUP010006887.1_pt1 | contig 15730 bp, 14 predicted proteins | sample 5559201 | NCBI WGS metagenome assembly JAABUP01 (sample SAMN10711887, study PRJNA513373) | rock metagenome | isolation source: Antarctica rocks | place: Antarctica
AATCTTCATGCCCTGATCGTTTATGATGTTAGTCAAATCAATCCACAGTCTTAGTCCATTTGTTCCTTGCTTGGCAATGAAGTCTTCTGGCTGAGCAAGTCCCATCACAGTTTGATACCTGCTGTTCTGCAATTCGGCAAGCTGCTGCCAAGGGCTCAGCAAAGCATGCTTCCTGATCTGACAAGTCTGAGGGGACTAGATGTAGGTTCTCCTTTGGCAAGGTGATGTACTCAGCCATGCATCCACCTTTGTTGATTATGCCAAGGACAACTCGGTTTGGCGCATGGTTGCGCACCATGACAGGGTCAGAATGCTGATACGCCTCACACAGGCAGTTAATTTCGCCTACCACCTTTTGACCTTGCCACTTTGGATCATCGCAACTTTCGACCACACCGACAAATTCGTGTCCTAGGGAAGACTTGTAGCCCGGCACGTACCCTTTGATGATTTCTAAGTCCTGTACAGACAAGGACAGCTTCAGCTGTACGCGGTGCACAACTCTTTGGGCATGTGTGTCTGCAGCTGTTGTGTGCCCTGAGTTCAGATCAGCATTGAAAACACAGAACCCAACCGTGGAACATATGCCGGCTCGCAGAATCCGTATGAGCGCTTCGCCTGACTTTGGGATCGTTTTTTCCTGATCACAACTCAGGTGCAAGCCCTGCTCAGAGTCGTCGTACCGTAAGGCCTGCATCTTTGGCATTGGCCGGAAGTATGAACATCTGCAACAAACGTCCCTCTCCTGAACCTTAAAGCATCACATAAAGCAGGTTCGGACGACTTCATCAACAAAATGCGACAGACATTGGATGGGCGATAGTCATATCATGAGTCATTGTAGTCAGAGTGGAACTGAGTTCCACAGCTGAAACAGCTTCAGCCAACACGGTTCTGTCACAGAACTTCTGTGACGTGCACCTGGTTGCAGAGATGTTTACGAAGCCTCAGGAGCAACTCAGAGGCCGTCCAGAGCCCCTGTGAACCCTTCAGAAACCACCTGCTGCTTCGGCGAACTTCTGTCAGACTCCGGGCGTACAACGTTGACCTTTAGCAGAGATGACCTCTGGTACATACGTGCTGCTATACGAGTGCGAGTCAGGTGACTATGGCTATGAGAGCGTGGTCCTCCGTTTGTTGCCGTTCAACCACCCTTTCGGCGCCCTTCTTCTGCACAAGGGCTCCAGACAGGCTGCAGAGAAGCGCTATTATGAACGAGACGTATGGAGGCGCTATGCCAAAAAATACGAGCCATGGACCCCCCATTTTATTGAAGAACTTGGGTGGCGCAGAGAACACGTGTTTTGGTCATCAGTGTATGGGGCTCCGTCTGAGTCGCATCTACTGTTACACGACAGTATGCGGGCATGGGTGGCGCAACAGCAGGCAGTCGATCATCACTTGTGCATTTTTGACAGCCCAAAGACCCTTGTTGGAGCACTCAGACTGGACTCAGATGAGCGTGGCTCAGAACGCATCACCAGAGATATCACTGAACGCCTTCCAGCCATGTATGCTGCTGACCCAATCAACTATGACACTGACAGCAAAAGTGATCAGTATGAAGCAGGTTTCGAGTGCAACTCTGCACACCAACCACCACTCTTGGATCCAGACTGGTTCAACACACATCAGTTTTTGAGAGACATCGTGCTATCATGCACAATTGATGAAGTCAAAGAAGCTTTAGCTGCGTTTCATCAAGGTCAAGCAAGTGACCAGTTTATGAAATACAAGGATGAACTGCTACAATGCTTGGCATGTAGGACTGATATATCAGGTGAATGATAGGGGTGCAAGTGCGCATGGTTTACATCAAGGTTCACTCTCTGTTCACTTGCAAACCAGGATTCTCTGCAAGTGAGTCAAGCTATGCTGTTCATACGCATCATCAATGCATGGGTCAGCCTTAGCGCCAATTAAGTAAACGCACGGCATATAGTAATTATGTCGTGGCAGAAGTTCGGCCAATATGATACAATAAATCCATATATTTAATGTCCTGCATACAAAGTTTTGTCCAACAGACTCGATTGGACACACGGACTCCATGAACACAACGGCACAAAATGTTCCATCGTACAAGGCGGGTATGCGCAGGCACTGTATCAAGGGCTGTTGAACTGCAGCATGCTGTGTCAATTCACTTTCTCAGATGTCATGAATGCTTCACCTTGACAACATTGCACCTGACTAAGTGCACAGCCAAGTACCGGTACTTTTAGACTTACTTATCACAGTGATGCCTCTACTAGTGATACATGCCCGCCCCAAAACTCCATGTCCCTACGCTTGCATGCTTCTCTCATGTCAAGTCAACAAAAGTGTCAGCTGCAAAGTTGACCACTGAGCTGTCCAATTGCAACAGGGACTGGCAACGCTTCCTGCCCTCACTGACTGTGGTCACAGGCCCAGATTGTGGTGAGGCCACATCTGTGGCTGCTCTACCTTCCCGGTCCTGAGTCAGATCCAGAACCTGTGCAACATTGTCATAAGGCGACAAACCAGACCTAGGTTTGTCTGCCAGACATGCCCTGTCAGATTTTGCACCTGTGGAGCCTATGACGCTAGAAGGCAACTTCTGCCCACTGGCTGCAGAAGTCTGCCCATCAGCCAGCCAGCTGAGCCTTCTGACAAATTTGCTGGGCCTTTCAACCGATTCTGGTGATTGGAAGCTTGTGCTAGCCGCCCTCTTGAGTCCCCCATCAAGTGTCGTCTGCCTGCTGCGCTGCTTTGCCTGGGCGCCACTTAGCAAAGACTGCCCACTGTTCTGCAGCTTCTGCCCACTGCTAGCTGGGACTGGCTGCCAATCAGGAGACCCTTGCTGCCCACTGACTGGGGCACCTTGCCTTTCAAGATACATTGGCTGCCCACTAGCTGATGCCTGCTGGTGCACTGCATGGAGAGCCATGTTTGGTACCGGCGAGCCTGAAGCTTGTGGTGTGCTCTGAAGAGGTTGCTGTATCTCTGGTGGAGGCCCTGCCCTGGTGAAGGCTGGGGCTGCAGCTGTGGCCACCTGGTGGCTGTCTGTGGGAATGTAGTCTGAAAAGGATGATGCATCGCTGATTTGTAGACCTGCAGGTCTAGTGATTCAGCCAGTTAGTGCGTCATCATGGCATAAACGTATGGCGTGTTTACCGTATTAAGCATACTACTGTCTTACGCAATGCGACACATTTTGGCGTCTCTTTGTGCACTTTTTACATATTGGACAACACTGGCTGAGGGGCAACAGATACAGCCATGCAGCAAACAATGTGAGAGCGTGAGTCTTGGCACTTGAGAAGGCAGGATTATCATTTACGACCACACCAGCCTACACAGCGACAGAAAGGACATGACGCAACTTGACAGTATCAAGGAGAACCCTTAAAAAGAGCAACAAGACGAGCCAAAAAACCTGTCACAGCTAGGGTGTGCATTTTGGGTTTTGCCCAAGACCTGTGGCGAATATTTGGATGTCATGTAGTGTGATACCTGCCGGACAAGACATAGGCGACCAGTCAGTAGTTTTTCTTTTCTTGTCTGTGTGACCCAACAGGGAGTCAACAGCCTATACACACTCAGCACTGCATGCCTAAAGGCGCTTGACAATGCACCATGGTGTGCGTTTTAATTATTACTATTATTATTATGGTGTGGCTTGACCCTGAGTGGCTGCACCTTGTCCCACAGCTGAAAGCACACGGAATGTTAGTTTTACTGGCCCAGCTTATGCTTGTCATGCACTGCTATCCTCAGTGAGTCATCCATAGGTGAAGTTTTACCAGTGGCGGTGCCGGTGGCATGCCCATCAAGGGCCTTTCCCACCACCTGCAGCTTCCTGCCCAGCAGGGGCCACATGGCATCATCAATGGTGCCTGGTGCAATGAGGTAGCGCACCTGCACACACCCCTGCTGCCCCAGCCTGTGAGCCCTGTCCTCTGCCTGAAGGTACACATACAAAATTTAAACCAGAAAGCCGAGTGGTCAGACAGACAGACACACACTTCTACACCCTGCTACCCTGACCCTGCTGCCCCAGCCTGTGAGCCATGTCCCCTGCCTGAACACACACTCACAGGTGCTGGTCACTCAACATGAGGTCCAGTGAATATGAGGTTGCATGTGAATCTCTATTTGCCTTTCGGCAAGCTGTACAGCAGTGGAATAGTCGGCATATCATACAGGCAGAGCAAAACGCTTCCTATACCCTGCTGCTGAAGCCCCTGTGCCCTGTTGGCCTGTCCAGCAATGGTATGGGTTGCTGCAGTGATGAGGGACAGACAGAGATATGGACCAGAAGCTCTGTTGCCTTATCTGTTGAGTTATGCCCTTCTGATATGTGACAGCAGTGGGCAGGAGCCCGGCCACTTGTGCGTGATGTTGGCGTGATGGCAAGCAAAGGCAAGTCTGCAAATTGGAAAAAGGTGGAAAATGCTTGAAGGGACCCAACCAAGCAGAGCTCAAGCATGTTTAAGACCAATGCATGACCAAAGTATGAGTACAGATCCACATTCGTTCTGAAGGCAGATGGACTACCCCCATGCAAGCTTCAGTACCCCAAGTGGCATGGTGCCACTCTTACTGTTCATGATGATGCATCCCAGAAGATACTGCACTACCATCAGCCATGCTTAACCAACTGACAGATAGACAGACAGACTGACAGACAGACAGACATACAGACAGACAATCGATCAGTTAATTCTGGGTTTAGGGATGAAGGCAGTGCTGACCTGTACAAGGTGGCCGGGGTTCCAGTACAGCTCAGCAAAGATGACGCACTGCGCTGCTGTCAGCGTGATGCCCATCTGCAGTCACACCAACAACTCATCCCTCCCTTGACTGTCTCATTGCAGCCATCATGCTGGGTCTGGCATACCAAGCCAGCCCCGGTCAGAAACATACAGCCCTTGGTGATGCAGAAACGTCACAACTCTCAGAGAGACGCCCGATTCAAAGTGTGAACAAGCACTCAGACAGGTGTGGAGACTGGAGTCTCTCCCCAAGGGAGATCTCTTAGTGCCAAGCAGACAGCTAGCAACCAGCAGAGTTTGCCTGCTGATTGCTAGTTGCCTGGATGTCTGCCAATGAGTCTATGCATCTTGCTAGCACCGTGTAGGACACAAAGCAGTCAAGCCTAGCAGGATTGCTGCTGAAGGCGACTACTTTGGGACCTCACAGTATTTGTGGAAGTGGGTCTCACAAGCACACATTGAGAGACAGACTGCTGAGTCGAAAATGGAGAGTAAGTACACAGGAGTGATTGCATGCATGCACACTTAGATGAATTCTGACACTGATGATACATTGATTGCATGCACAGCAGAACTTTCTCATGTCAATATGAGAGTTTACCATATAAAAGTTAGCCCAGCAGCACCATAGGTAAATGATTGCATGCATGCATGAAAACGAAATTCTGCATGCGCAAGAGCTAACATGTCAAGATGAGACCTTACCCCAGCAGCCGTGATAGACAGGATGGCCAGTCTGACAGAGGCCTTCTGCTGGAAGTCGTCCATGGCCTTCTTGCGCATCTCCATGCTGGTGCTGCCATCAATGCGCATGGCCTGATATGCTTTGCCCAGCTTTTGCTCAATGCCATCCAACACCTTGTGGTGATGTCCAAACACAATCACCTTGCCGCCTGCAATGCATGCAATTGCATCGCTATATACAACTGGCAAACTGCCCACAATATAGGCTGGCGTTGCTGGCAATGCACATGGCCTGACATGCATTGCCCAGCTTATGCTCGAACCCATCCAATACCCTATGGTAATGTCCAAGTACAATCAAGTTTTCCCCTGCAATACTTGCAATTGCATTACTACGTGCAATAGACAGATTGCAAATGACACAGGCTGATGCTGCTGCTGTCAATGCACACGGCCTGATGTTTGCCCAGCTTCTGCTCAATCCTGTCTAGCACCTTATGATGCTGTCTAAACATGATCCCCTTGCCTCCTGCAATGCATGCACTTGCATTGCTGTATATGCCTTCAGAGAGACCATAGGTAACACATGCTGAGAAAACATCAGAAAAGGGTGTAAAGGTTTTATTTCAGCTATACGTTATTCAAAGGGAAACATCTTTTTATCTGGGGCTGCTGTCAATGCACACTGCCTCATGCACTTGGCCTTGGTGTCTACTCAATGCCAACTAGTACATTGAGGTAAGCTTCAAACACTGCTACCTGCTGAAGTGTGAGATTTCATATTCAAACAGATTAGAGAGATTCCCAATGATATGCTGGTGCTGTCATCACAACACATGGCATGACTGCATTTTGAACGGCACTGCCCAGCTGCCCTTCCACACCTTATGGCAGGGCCCATCAGGAACACTTTGCCTCGTCCAAGGTACTCACCGGCAGCATTTTTACATAGCGAAGTTGACCTTGGCCATACCATATGTAGAAAGAAATGCACGAGTTTTGAAACAGCGTGTATACAAGTTTCATGAGAACCCGTACATAACTCAATGGCAGACTATTGCATTGATGCTTTACATGACCAGCCAAGCACAATCAACATGACAGTAGCAAGCTGCTTCTGCTGATGAAGCTGATTAATGCAGTCCCATAAGCGCTGTACACAAGTATCAATACAAAGATTGACTAGTATTGCAGATGCCAAGCTCAGCTCACCTTCTTCAAGAGCTCTTTCCACTTGTTTCACAGCCCCGCTGATCTTGGCCCTCCCACTGGCACTGTACAGCTCGCGCATCTTCACCTCTCCTCGGTTCTTCTTCTCGTCCTGACTCAGGTCTGGGTTGCGCTGTATGGCAGCCATCTCAGCCTTGATCCTTTCCAATTCCTGCACACCAGAACTGCATTGTCAATGTCAATTTTCAATAGATCAGTAGTATGAGCAGCGGTGGTATCAGTCAATTCAGGTCAGTGCTAGTTGACTGCACCTGTGGTTGCAACGAATTCTTGCTGTTTTTAAGGTTAACACCCTCTTGGGGACACAGAAACGTCACAACTTTTAGGAAAAATCCAACGCCATGATGTAACTCAGGAATGTCTGGAGACTACTATCAGGCATCTCTACTTCAGTAAGATATTGCAGAAGGATGCAAAAGAGAAGAGAGAGAGACAAATGGAGGAACGTGCTGCCTCAGAAGAAGGTGACACCTAGCATGGCAACATGGCCTTATGGATTGAAAAGTCAGATCAGACCAGTTAATGGCCTGATGTACATTGACCCAGTGCTGAAGCTTCTGAAAGAGCACAAAGCAAGAGCTTGCCAATACTAAGCGCTATTCCCACAGGCTTCCATTGTATCACTCAGCTTCATTGACTGCCCAGGTGTCAAAACTTACAAAGAGAGCAGTGCGCAAGCCCAGCAAGCATAAATCAAGCCCGGTAAGCCCAAACTTCTTCCTGGGTTTTGAAATCGCACATAAAATAGCCTTTTTTGGCTCCCTTATGTAAAGTTAAGACACGACACATTTAGCTCTACGGTGGAAAAACTAGCAAACCCAGTGAGCTCAAAGCAAGCCTGGCAAGCACAAAGCAAGCCCAATCATGCACCTTGACACAGTCTGGATCGACTTCTATCGGTATGCGCTGCCGCAGCTTGGCGGGCAAATCCTGCAGTACATTCTTCTTCAGCCGCCTGATCAGTACATGCTTCTGTAGCACAGCATTCAGCTCTGCCAGGTTGCTGCTGTTGCGCCAGTCGTACATCCCTCTGGCAATGAACACCTGCTTGCCGCCGCAGTAGCGCTGCCCATACTCGTCTCTGCTGCCCAGTAAGCCAGGCACCAGCATGTCAATCTGCAGCGCACAATGTGACATTTTACCATACTGTACTACCTGCTTGTGCGCGTGACTTTGGAGATGCTTGAGTATAGGTATGAACGGTCAAGGCCATAGCATATGTCTGCCAGGAGCGTCAGCAGAGCTGTCCAGCTTCAAGGGTAGGCAAAGGACAGCTTCCAAGCTAGAGTTCACATGGTGCACTTGCAGCGCAATGCATGTTGTCATGTCTTGTTTAAGCACATGGCATCGTTTGTTGAGCCTCTAGCAATGAGTCCCTGTGTGTCACATAGAGGGGCTGGCTGTGACAAGGCCTTCTGCTGGGCAAGTTCCTGTACTCACATACCAAATCCGCCCAAGTGAAGGCAGACGCAGAGGGTTACACCGGACGCGTATGGCATTGACGGCAACTGCAGGCCATCACAGCTGGCAGGGCTGGAATTCTTGCGATTTGACATGCAGATACAGCAGTCATCAGGCCAACACATATACGGCTGATTGGTGAGGCTAGGCTTGGAGCAGTAGGGGCTAAGTTGCAGCATGCAAGCCACTTTTCTTAGGCAGCCTCATGCACTGCCAAGCATCTCTTGTGACTCATGCATGCTGAGGATGCTGCAAATGCGATGAGCCACGACAGCATTGAGGGATGCTTGACACATCATTGTTCCTGCTGATGCTTACTGTGCACTTGCCCTTGTGATGTGACAAAAAGAATAAGGGTTTGAGATGTGGTGAGAAGAAGTGATGTCAGCTACTACTGCCCTTGAGCACGCTGCGTGCGTCACTGGGCTGCACTGTGTGGGGCAGGGCTGTGTAGGGAAGGGAGGCAAAACCCTGAACATACTTTGCCCTTTGGCTATGTGGATGGAAACAGAAGACGCATGCTGTCCTGAGTAGACCCTATTGACCCTCAACACAGTTGGTCTACGTCAGCATGAACGCATGACCATGCAACATTGAGCCAGCTGCAAGTCTGAGGTCTAAGAAGAACAAAGATCCCGTCTAACCTGAGGATCCTCGTTGTCATGGACGTATGGCCATGCATGAGAAGGCCAACTGCAAGTCTGAGGGGAGGGAAAAGGTCTAACCTGAGGAAAGAGTCTGATTGGTCTGGAGAGTGCAGGAGTGCCAGTGATGATGATTCATGTCAGCCTGAGTGCATGGCCATGCTGGACTGCACCAACTGGAGCATCTCAGGAAAACAAGGATATACAGACTGATAATAATTAATTATTGTCGCTTTCTGGCTGATAATGAGCTAGGTACGTGCAGGACTGACCTGAGGGAAGAGCTCAATAGGTCTGGAGAGTGCTGGAGTGCCAGTGATGAGGATAGCCCTGCTTGCCTGCTGGACCAAGGGCCACATGAACTGGGTTCTCTTGGCGCTGTGGGACTTCAAGGCATGGCTCTCATCACATATGATCACCCCAAAGCTGTAATGTATACAAGATACATTTGACTCTACAGTTCTTACCAAACTAGAATAAGTTGGGGTTGGGAGGTGTCCATCTTTATGGGAATCAGCCAATGGAGGCAAGTAGCTTACATGTTGTATATGCATATTTGCATGACAATCAGGTCAGCCACAACAGGCAGGCTGCAATATATGAAACAGGCTGCAAATGCATACAAAGCTCAGCCACAAGGAGCTATGGGTACATATGATTGCCATTGCATGCGAAGGTCAGCCACAAACTTTATTCAGCTTGCAGGTGTATGTGTAAGCCACGGAAATGCAATCAGCATACACGGCTGCAGTCATGTCTAAGACCAGCCAGAAAAGGCAACCAGCAGCACAAACAACTACAAAGACAATCTGATGGTTCCAAGCTGTGCTCGGATGGATGCCCATCATATGCCAGATAGGGTCTAGAGTGTGGGGATGTAGATTGAGAATGACAGACTTTGGGACACCAAGTGATGTTTTGGGACAAAGCTAAGCGTGCCAGGAGGTTTGACACCTACCTGATCACAGTCCCGGGCACAAACATGCTTTGCATCCCATGCATACACTGCCTTGCTCATGGTGCACATCGTGAAACAATGCTGGGAGCAATTGACTTGCACAAAATTCAAGTGGCAGTGTGCAAGACCCAGAAAGCTTTTGTACAGGAGCATTTGACATTAGGCAAGACACAGATAGCCTGAGGGGCTTACTGCTTTACGTAACTCTGCATCTTCTGCACAAGGTCATATGATATGATGACAATGTGCTGCTTGGGAGGTGTGCCATTTGTCACAAGCTTTGCCTTCAGGTCCTGCAGCACAACCCAGAGGTATAGCAATGTGACTAACCGTTTGTCACAAGCTTTGCTTTCAGATCCTGCAGCACAACCCAGATATGTGGCAATGTGACTAACCGTTTGTCACAAGCTTTGCTTTCAGATCCTGCAGCACAACCCAGATGTATGGCAATGTGACTATGAGAGATCTAACATGGTTTGTTGAAGTCAGCAGGGTGCTGCATGCTGGGCACTCAGCGCATGACTCGACCCTGTTGACATGCACATTGCCAAAACAGGGTGCTACTCAGGAGAGTGTGTACCTGACCCTAGGGGAAGACATATGTTTGATGAGTGCATGAACATGCACATTGAGCAGCGTGGTCTGTACTGGCTGTGATGGCGCCTTGAGCAAACAGGCATGATGGCACAGCTGGCACCCAAGTTCAGTGCATTGCTTTGAGAAAGGGGTCAGGATTTGGGTTTGTGGTGCATAGCATTGCAGATACAGGGGTTTTGGGTCAGATTTCAAGATTAGCTCAAATCAATGCATCAGATTGGGTGAAGATATGCACAGCTGGCCCAAAGACCATGCGATGCCAAAATCAGAAAAATCAGCGTTTGTGGATACTCTAAAAGGATTGCTTTGTGTATTTGATTTCAGAAACATTCAGAAACATTCAGAAACATTCAGAAAACATTCAGAAACATTCAGAAAAAAATATGTGAAAGTGATTGCGCAAGCTGGCAACACCATGAGTTGTGGCCGGCGGACATGCGCGTACTCAGAGAGCTGAAGAGGCGAGTTCAGAAGGCACCTTGCCATTTCCAATGACGACAAGCTTATCAGAGCCTTCAGGAACGAGGCAGGCTGGCAGCCAGTTGAGCAAGGCATCATACCATACCAAGCGCATTGAGGAAGGGCAGATGATGAGCAGCGGCCAATCTTCTGGGTAGCAGGCTGCAATGCAGATTGCCTGCAAGCAATAAACAAATTGAGAAACAACGACAGTAAACAGGGACACACAAACAAACAAATTAAAAAATGAATGAGTAAGTGAATAAATGAATAAAAAAGTAATTAAAGTATTATGAAATTGTTCTGACAATATAAATACAATAATAAACTCACTCAGGTGTGAGATCTATTTGTTGGACCACACAGTATCATTTGTCTCCAACGGCCATTGGCCACAAGCATCGAATCAAAGCTTCTGCAGCGCAAGTTGACTGCATGACAACAAGCATTGAGCACGATGCAAGACCATGCTGAGTGTTGAGTTTGATGCATGATGGTGTCATGCTGTACCAGCTGCAACGTCAAAGAGTAAAGTCATCAAAGAAGCAGTGGGTGGCATTGGCATCTTGACTAGCAGGCGGCAGTTCATGCTGCCAAGATGCAGCTCAACTCTATGTTTCAAAGACAAGGTGGGGTTTGTTAGTGCAGGCAATTGTTGACCTTGTGTCTACCAGGCTATGTCACTCATGCTCAGCACCAAAGCACGCCTTATACTGTGCTAACTCTACAACATGTGAAATCCAAAACCATGTTGTCCTGCCACCTGTCACAAACTTGGGTACCATTGCAATCCTGGGCAGATGTGAATACCTGAACAGTCTTCCCCAGACCCATTTCATCTGCCAGCAGGACCCTGCCCTTGTGCTTGACCCCAAAGCGCACCCCCTCTCTCTGGAAAGGGTACAGCCGGCTAAACACCGAGTCTGGTAGATTGTGCGTGATCAAAGCCTGCACATCTGCGTCTGCAGCCACTGCTCGCGGTAGACACTTGAGTGCTGCAGCTATAGCAGCATCACCTGCTCCGGAAGCTTCTGATGTGGCGCCTGATGGGTCAACCCCTAGGGGGATGACCCTCACTGCAGGCAGACAAGGCTCATCCCAGTTGTGGGAACACTCGACATGTCTGATGAGGAGAATACTTGCAATGTGTGATGAGTCACTGCATTGAGGCGTGATCCACACTCCTTGTAAACAAGAGATGAGTGCGGTCATCATGATTTTGTCGGCTTGATCGTGTGCCACACCACAATCACCTATGCTTCTCAGCCAGGATGCCTCATGAGAGCCTCAAACTGGGTCCCTTGTGGCATTGATGCTGCCTCACATTATCCAATTTTGATCACACCTGGCTTCATATTGTGTTTCACTCAATGCAAATCAAATTGAACTGACAAGCTCCATGATGCCCTTGGTGGCTGTCAGCTTGAGAAGCAGCTTAAGAAGCAGCTTTCGACGACGACAGAACGCCTGACGACAGTGTCATTTCCAAAGCCATACACTGCTTGTCACACGACTCATCAACAAGGTTCAAAGGCGCTTTACCTCAGCAAAAAGTAATCAAGCAGGAACAAAACAGCTTGAATTGCAGCCCAGAAGTGTGCAACAATACCAGGGTGAAGCCACAACGCCCTCATGCAGGAGGTTTTGCGGCTGAGAGTACCAAAATTCACATGCCCAACAGGAGCTGATCTACAGCAATGTGTAGCATTGCAATTTGACGAGTCACCTGCAAAGTCAACTTGCAGAAGCTTCTGCATGAGCTCTGGGTATGTCTCATTCTTGAAGGCCCAGAGCTTGCTGGCAGGGTGCCATACGGGCTTGAATGCAAGCTGCTTGTATATGGGGATAAGGGCACTGTAGTAAATGGAGCTGATGGCAAAGCAGCTCTCATCAAAGGCCTTGACGTTCAAGATGATGGCTCCTGGAGCCTGCACAACATACTGTACAGTGCAGTGAACCTTGGCAGATTGAGCAATGCATGCATGAGCGTCCCAACACCAGCCACAAACAAACTCAGTTGGTTGCTACTGCATGAAGTGCATGTGCATGATGGTGCTGTGTGCACGGGTTTCCAGCTTGTTATGCCTGCAGCTGGTGTCAAGCAGTACAATCAAAACAGGAGCACTGGTACAGTTGCTTTTGGTAGCAGGAGTACCAATACTCCTGCTTTTGGCAGTACTGGTTGACAGCAGCTGCAGGCATGCCAAGTTGGCAAGCCGTGCACACATAACCATCACGTATCACACCGAGGTCAATGGAAGCACAAAACATGTGCAGCAAGGGTGCAGCTGTAGCTGGCCTGCACCGCTTGCCCAGGTGAGGTCCTTATGGAGAAGGGTGAAAAAGTGCAACCTCTGAGTCAGGTATCTTGACTACTTCTGTCCATGGGCCCACAGGAGATGGGCTGGGGTTGTGACTGGGACCGGCTACTCCCCCTCTGCAGAAAATGCTAGGCCTCACATTAGGGCAGAAGTACAAGCCATGCAAGGTGCTGTGTGAGGCAGTCATGGCAAGAGTGATGCACTGTCCAATAGCGTCCAATAGCGGGTACAGCGTGGTATTGACTCAGGTGCTGAATGTTGCGGTGCAAGGGGAGAGCTAATGCTTTGCCATCAGGCTGTTGTCTTGTGCAGAGTCTGAAATTGTGTTGCGTGTGTCTCAGTGTGCCTGTTGCATATTGGCATGCTGATGCCAGTGTTTGTGCTTGTAAGAAAGGCATGCCATGCTCCAAGCAGCAGCACTTGAGACCTAGGCTACAAATGCAGCCAACAGACCTGTTACTTGTCTCCTCCGGTAGGTGCATTGCAGGTCTGGTACAGCTGATGTTTGCTTCACCTTCTGGCAAGGAGTCGGCTTTGAGGTTTCTGCTGTGTGAACGAGGTGTGTTTTGCACAACTGTGTTAGCATGTTTCGCAGGCTTTGAAGAGTCTGATAGGTCTATGACTGGCAAGGCCGCTCGCTCATATGCACCAGCAGGAGCCAGGGCATGACAATCATAGGCACTAAGTCTGTGCCTGTTGATGGCACTGGGCAAGGGAGGTTTGGGGTTGCTAAAGGCTGGGGAGTCAGCTTGTGAGGCAGTGCCTGCACATGATCTCGGATTGCTGTGCTGAGACAGGATCTCATCCACAGCTTCCAGGTCTGCATTATCTGATGAGTCTGATGTGTTTGTTTGTAGCACTCCAGTGCCAGCTGCAAGTCTGTTTGACTGCATTGACAGCAGGCCTGACACGGCAGCTGAATTCTGGCCTTGATGAATGGCTTGAACTGGTACACAGAGTCACAGGGTCTGGCAAATCTGCCTAATCATTGGCAGTGAGTGTCACTGCCTGCATACAGGGCCAGGACTTCATTGTATTATTAATTTCAAAATTTGTGATGTGGAGTGTATAGCTCAACTGTACGAGGCAGGGAGCCAGGCAGAACTTGAGCTTGCATGCTTGCAAACACTTAATCACAGCTGCAGCCAAGCTGCACTGGCTTCAAGAATGCGAGCTGAGCACCAAGAAGCAACCAGATTTTAGTAAGGACAAGCCAACAGGTAGAGTCTACCTGTCCAGTGAGACAACAAGGTCCCCAGAGCTTGGGTCGACAAGTGTAGCTGACATGCAGCTTCTCAAGAGTGTCAAAGGTTCCATGATACGCTACGGATGGCACACTGCTCAGAAAACTTGGAGCCGGAACAGCTGCAAAATGGTGCAGAGGGGTGCGCTGACAATACGGATCTGGGGGATCACAATGTACAGTCTTTATGAACACGCAGCATGCAAGACATCACAGTGCAGACATTGCCAAACGTCTCGCAAGGGGACGTTGACCCAAGACAGCAAATTGGTGTTGGGCTGCCGGTCATACTGGGACGCGCAATCGTGAAGAAGATTAAGGGTTAGCTTGTATGCCTCATCTCTGTCCGTGCTTGCGTCTGTTCCGTCCAACCAAGATTGCGTTGTCGACTTCGTCGAAGCAAAACGGTGCAGCATAATGTTGGGCACACACTATATTCCCGTGTGGCGACGCCTTCCCGATCTCACACACGAAACAGATGCAACATCACTAAGAGCTTAAGCAGTGCAAAACCGACGTCAGCTAGCCAGAGGTGCGATGATGCAAGTTCAAACGTCGCACCTTGAGTAGAACCAAAGCAAATGCATAGCCACCCACGGCGCCTCTGTAAAAGTCAGATCAGTGAACAACAGAGCTTTCCCAACAGACCAGGAATGTCATGCACAAAAAGGCTAGCAGAAAACTTTAAAGCTGTTGAAGGACAAACATTACAGTCCTGAACGATGGCAAGAACATACTGCATGTAGTGTACAAGTGGTTGAAAGCTCTCAGTAGTTCGTGCTGCTTATCTGAGAGACTGAAAGACAGCAAGGTATCAGCCAGAACAGTTCTTAGAGGTACCCTAGTGAGGGCATAGTCAGTAGGCGTATGTGTCAAGGTGCAACACACAAAAACGTCTGTCACAGCTGGCTATACTGGCAGCAGGCTGTAAACGGCATTGATACAAAAGTGGAAGCTGGCAAAACCAAACAGCTAAAAACCTGAACAGTGTTAGCTGACAACAACACATATGGTGCCCAACTGAGACACCTTAGCACACCTTTTCACCTCGATCGCGTTTCACACCGACGCAACCTACTGGCCCGCGCACTTACAAGGCTGCACGACGTATGTACAAGACGACAGATCAGGTGAAAGTCCCTTTGCGGGACGGAGAGGTTGCGCACACGTGTATTCAGGACTTGGTGGCTGCAACCTTCTTGCCCTTTGGTTTTGGGGTTGCCTTCTTCTTGGGTGCAGCCTTGGCAGCCTTGGCAGGCTTTTTGGTAGTCGGCTTCTTTGCTGGAGAAGCCTTCTTCTTTGGGGTGCTGGCCTTAGGCTTGGTAGCAGCAGCGGGCTTGGTAGCCTTTGGCTTGGCTGTCTTCTTGGGACTGCTCTTGGTCACCTTCTTCACC
>JAABUP010006888.1_pt1 | contig 15726 bp, 14 predicted proteins | sample 5559201 | NCBI WGS metagenome assembly JAABUP01 (sample SAMN10711887, study PRJNA513373) | rock metagenome | isolation source: Antarctica rocks | place: Antarctica
CCCTGTTCCATGGCGTGGTCTCCGCCGGCGTGCCAACGCCGGTCATGGCTCGTTGCTACGAACCGGAGACTACGCCACCAACCATTTCCACCACATCCGCGACGGCACCGCGGGCAGATCTGTCCGATGCTCCTGGTCACGGCCGTTGAGAGGCAGGCCGTGATGCGAGAACACAGCCCACAGCAGCGCTGCATCGTCAACATCCGCCATGTCAGCAACAGGCCGGAGCGCGTCGGCAAGGCCGGGCAGCGCAGCTAGGTGAGTGCGTTGAAGGAGGGCGCAGGCTTCCTCCGAGTGATGGATGTAGCCGAAGGAAGACGATCTGGGCAGCGGCATCGGGCCATCCGCCATGCCTTGGAACGTCCAAGACGCCTTTGCGAGATCGTGCAACCCGGCCAAGGCGGCCAGGCTGTCTAGCAGAGCGTCATCTACCCGGCCAAACAGGGCACGGACCATAATGCGGTAGGGTCCTTCGGCCAGCGCCCGGAACACGGACGCGACGTCGAGCCCATGGTCCACCATGCTCAGCCACGAAAAGGCCCCGTGCCGCGGGTCGACCCTATTGGTCTTGCCCCATCCCCACAGGTCCGCTGCTGCTACTGCCAAGTTGACGGATTCTCCCGACGGAGTGTAACGTTTCTGAGATTTCCACAACGCGGCGGCCCCTGTCCAACTCATGCGGTCGTTCGAGGTCCCTTATTTGTTCGGCGGCTCTATCAAACGCGCAACGTTGCCGGAATGGCTTGTGGATAGCCGCAGCGATCGTTTTGGCGGCGAGATCGGCCTGACCCAGACGACACGTGTCTGCGTACACCAAACCAAGGTACGGTTGCTGGCGGCAGCACTGGACGTGTTCGCGGATCGCTTGGACAAGATTAGCGAGAACGAAATCACTCCTGAGCTCGTTCAACGGGGCTTGCGGGCCTGCGTGGACCGGCACAGGGATCGCTGGCCCGACCTGACGAAGAATGAGGTTCCGGTTCCGACCTTCGAGTATGCCTTCGCGCTCCATGCCCCCGACGAGCGCGAACCTGCGTTCCTGCAATGCCCGCACCCTGGCGGACCGCCATTTGAGGTTGCAGAAGGTGTGAGGCTGTTGCCGGACCTCGGCTTTTCGGTGCCGGCTCATGTGTCGGTGCGGGACGACGCGGGGCTGGCATTCCAGTTGATGGCGAACGCCGGGCGGCTCGGCTACGTGAAGGGCAGGCCGACGACGTCCCGGCCGCTCGGGCAGGCGGTGGCGGTAGATGTGCCGGGCAGGCCTGCCTGGCGCGTGCGGCACGAAGTCGGGGTGCTGCTCGACTCAGTCGAGCGGCTGCGCGAAGGTCTGGGCCTGAAGGGTGGTATCGTATTCGCGTGGCTGCTGCCGTTCCATGCCGACGGCAAGCCCATTCCCCGGGAGGAGCAGCACCCGTTGCTGCTCGATGTTCCAGCGCCCGTGCGCGTCCTGGAGGATCGTCGGATCGCTGTGTTCAACAGGCCCTGCAAGATCGGCAGTGGCGAGGGCCCTGCCTTGCCGGCTGCGGCCCTCGCTCTGCGAAGCTGGTGGGCCGTGAGCGGCATGCCGGGACTTGCTACGCAATCGGCGAGCGAAGCCAAAGCTCGCAAGAACGATGATGACGACAAGCTGACCGACGCGGACCTACGCGAAGCCGGCCTGGACCCCAAGCCGGAGTTCGTACAACGGCCGCTCGGCAGGCCGGTCAACAGTGCGGACCTGCTCGCGCTGATCCAACAGTCGCCGAAGGTCGGTGGCAATGGCGAGTTCTGCCCGCTGGTGCTGTCGGACTATGCCAACGCCGGACCCGAGGAAATCGATGCCCAGGATGGGGCGGAGCTGGTCATCGAGGGCGAGCCTATCGGGAACAGCACAACCGGCTTCTGGCTGGACGTCCGCGTGCCGCTGCCGATACGGGACGACAAGGACGAGCCGGCAGGCGAACGGTGGCGCGGATGGCAGAAGGCAGTAGAAGGCCAATTGGAGTATCGCAGGAAAGAGGTGGCCAAGCTGAGCATTGCGGCAAAGTCCGCCTGGCTCGCACGCAGGCAGCCCGGCAATGCAAAGCCATCCAGGCAGGCGTCTACTGATGCCGGTACATTCGCCAGAAGCTGGGCATCGGCGGTCGAGGCCCAGACCGATGCCGACCTATGGGCTGTCGCCGCCCGAACCTGGCACGACCAAGCGGCTAACGAGACGGAGTGGCGTGTCATCGTGAATGACGCTGCTCGGCAGGCGGCGCGGGCGGCATTCGATGCACTAGGAGGCTTCGACGACCCGGCCACGCTGATGGGGGCGTCGGGCCTGCTGCGCCTCATACAAGGGCTGACGGACCGCGCGGCATGAGCAAGGACACGTTGCCCGCGCGGTTGGTCCAATATGCCATCAATCTCGACCCAGGCGGGCAAGCCCGGCTACGGCGCGGTGCGAAAACGGCCGTGCTCCTGATGCCTGGCCTGGTGGGGCTTCTCCACGACCAGTATGGGGCCGATCTGGACGAGGCTCTGCTTCTGCTGCGGATCACTGCGCTGCTGAGACAGGTCGACCCCCGACGCCACCCGGCCGCCATGCTCGCAGAAGCGGAACTGAGTCCCAGGCGCATGGGACGGCTGCTGACGTCGGATCCCACAGTCATGCCGGAGCGCCTAGTCACCGTGGCGCGGTTTCTGGCCGCCAAATCGGAGGCGACAGACGCTGCGGCGTTCTACTGGCTCATGCTCGAGTGCCGCCAGGATAGGAAGCACACCAACCGGGCGGAATGGGCACGGCGCTTCGCCGAAGCGCTACCCACCGGGACACCACGCAAGGCCGCACCATGACTCAAGACTCCAAGCCCCCGGTCCCAGGCCGCACCACTACGCTGACGCTCCTGACCGACTGGCCGTTGTCCAAGCCCAACCGCGATCTCAATGGCGATCAGAAGGCGGCTGTCATCGGCGGGGTCCGGCGCCACGTGCAGAGCAGCGCGAACCGAAAGGCACTTTGGCGCCGCGTGCTGGTGCCCGGAAGTCTGCGCTGGTTGGCCGAAGCTTCTCCGGACTATGCCGGGCGCTTCACCATGAGCGTTCGGACCAAGTATGTCGCCGATAAGCTGATTGCCGACCCCATGCTGGCGATGCCGGACGTGGTGGAGTCGCTGGACCGGCTTGGCATTGAACCCGCGATGCGGCGGACCAGGTTGGAGGCGCTGGGTTCGGCCGTGTTCGATGTGTTACAGAAAGGTGGCGGAAAGGACAAAGGTTCGGGCAACAAGGCGAAGGCCACGACCAACAAAGCGAAGGTTGAGGAAGAGGACGCAGATCCGACAGCCGCTACTCCAGACCGGGAAGAGACGAAACGTGCAATTGCAGCCTACGGTCTGCGCGAAATGCAGGAGCTGCGCCAAATACTTGCATCCCGGCTCGCCGAGGCGAAGACATGGGATGCTGTCCTAGCGCCAACAAAGAGGGGGGCAGATGCCGAGCCGGGGCTTGCAGACCTGCTGGCGCAGGACGACAAGCTGGCGGCGCTGTGGGGTCTATCCAGGCTCGAAAGGCTTGGGATCGACGGAGCCTTGTTCGGCACCATGGTGACCAAAGAGGACTACCGGGTAGCGGCACCCTCTGCCGTGCAGGTGAGCCACTCCATCACCGTTCACCGCGCTTTCGATTTCGAGACGCTCGAGATCGCCCGCGACGACCTGGAGGACGGGCGCAGCGCAGCCATCCTGCTGGATGCCTCCTATGCTTCGGGCCTGTATCTGACGTCGGTGACGATCGACCACGCCCAGCTGGTCGAGAACGTGATGGCCCCAGAGGTGTCACCGAAGAAGGGCAAGTGGCAGGAGCGCATCCGTTTCCGTTCCTGGGTCCATGCATCGAAAGCTGACGTGCAGATCGCGGGCGAACTTGCCCGAGCGGTCGTGGTCTCGGTGCTCTACGCCACGGACCATGCGATGCGGACGCAAACGAACGCGCGCGTGATGCCGGCCTACGTGCTGGCCGAAACCGGCACGCGCGGCACCCTGAACCACGCGGGTGCGTTCACGGAGCCGGTCGATGGCCGCAGAACGAACTCAATCCTACGGGATGCCGTCGGGAAACTCCGGGAAGTCGCAATGCGGTACGACCAGGCCTATGCCATCGTGGACGAACGGGTCGAACTGGTCGTGGCCCCGGATGCCGACACGGCGGACAAGCCAAAGCTGTGGAAGGCTGAACACGTCGCGACGGCCGAAGCTCTTGCCGATTGGGTGCAGAAACAGCTCAGACCGGCGCCAGGAGGCTGATCCATGCCGGTCCACTTGGTCCTGCGACTCATGGCGCCGTTCGCATCCGCCGGCACGGTCGCAGGCGAGGAAACACGTCCAACTGCCGAGGTTCCGACCCGGTCAATGGTGCTGGGCCTCATCGGAAATGCCATGGGGTTCGACCGTACGTGCGAAGCCGACATGGAACGCCTGAACCGTCTGCAGGCGGCTACCCAGTTCTCGGCGATCATCCTGTCAACATCAGGCCTGTGGGTGGACGTGCAAAATAACCGCGTTCCATCGGCGAGCCTGAAACGCACACACTTCAAGCCGAAGGAGCTGTCCCAGCCGGGTGACGTGACAGACCGACTGCTTGCAGGCGGCCGGATCAGCGATCACCCACTAGCCTATGGCATAGGGGACAAGAAGGAAGCGGAGAACGTTCGTGACCTCTTACACAAAGCTTCCCGCCAGCGGTCGAAGCAGTATTTGACCGGGCTGCACGCGTTAGTCGCCCTTTCACCCCACAGTAACTGGCCCGAGCCGCCCGAACGCTTGGTGGCTGCGCTGCGGCAGCCGGCCCGTTCGCTCTGGATTGGCCGGAAGAACTGCCCGCCCTCCGCACCCATATGCCTCCTGCAGCCATTGATCGAGGCTACCAGCGGTCCCGCCGCTCTCTTGCGTGCACTGGGGGACCTGGAAAGCGAGCAGGACGGGTTCGGGGACAACAACGGTCCGGCAATCCTATGGTGGGAAGGCTTGCCGGAGGCGGGCGGAAGTGAGGCAACGTCGCTGAAAATTAGGGGCGGCTTCCCGACTTCGATTGTGGACCGCCGGGACTGGGTGCAGGGTTTGCACACCGACGCTAGCACATTATTGCGCGGTACGGTCGCGATCCCGGGCCGTCCCGATGCGTGAACCACCGGACGCACCGCCAGCAGAGATCGTTGCTCAGGCACATTTGGTTCGGTTACCGCTGACAGCCGACGTTGTTCTGGAGATACAACGCCGTGCAGCCCGGCGCGGGCAGCCAATGGACTCGCTGAGTCTCGCCCATGAGCTAGGCGACGTGCGGTTCGCAGCCGCGTTCGCGCCAGACCCAACCGGCCGGCCGCGGTGGCAGGGCGCCTTCAGCGTGTTTAGTTTGCTACCCGACCGTCCCGCCTTGCTCGGCTACACGGTGCACCACCTTGACACACTAAAGGCGATCCCACCGCCATCCTCATGGCCGGGCGACCCCATTCTCTGGGACGAGGCCGAGGCAACGCCGCTGCTCGCACGATTGGAGCGGCGGTGCGGGTTGCACGTGCCCTTTTCAGCGGAGTTCTGGCCCTGCCTCCGCGTCGTGGATCCGGCTAAGCCCGCGCGAGGCCAGCGACGCATCCCGCGTGTGCGAGAGGTGGACATCGCCCGCCATCTACAAGCAACGCAACCCGAGTTGGACCGCCCAGCCGCATATGCCACTTGGCTTTCTACGCAGATCTCTGGCGGCCAGCTCGACATGGCGAGGGTTCGGCTTGCGGCAGAGATCACGGCTCCTGCAAAACCTGGCTCCTTTTCCGTCATATCCGTCCGGCTTACGGGCAGTCTGCGTATAGATGATCCCGCACTCCTGGCCTCTCCTCTTCTTCGAGGTATTGGGAGGCGGCGTGCCTATGGACTTGGCTTGGTCGCAGTTGGATAACAGACTGCAGGACTCCGGTGCCCGCTTGGTCGCTACTGACCTTCAAACTGCAGATGCGATCGCATCCAACAATGCTTGTCGTTCCTTCGACCAGAGACTCTGGCGAAGAGCGAAACTCAATGCAGTCAGCGCCTATACGTCTATTCTCCTTAACTCGGCGGTTGCTCATCAGCGAAAGTCCCGTGTCGGAACCTTGAGGGCGGAGGCGGTCTGGTGCTCCGGGACGTAGATGTCCCGCACTGGTTACCCGCCCGGCCCCGATCCGGACCCGTTCCGAGGATCGCGTGCTGCCGGACGCGTTACCGCGTCGCCGCGGCCATGCTCGACCGGAAATGCCTCGTCCCGGTCGCCCACGCTGCGCAGCAGCTCGGTCAGATCCTCCAGCCGGTCGGTGACGACGTGGATCACCTCGCCTTCCCGCTGCACGCGTCCGTGGCAGGCGATCATCCCGGCCGACAGCACCAGCCGGCGCTGCTTTTCGAAGCGGTCTGCCCACAGGATGAGGTTCGCCACCCCGGTCTCGTCCTCGATGGTGATGAACATCACCCCCTTGGCCAAGCCCGGCTTCTGCCGCACTAGCACGATCCCGGGCACAGTCACGCGCCGGCCGTCCCGCGTGCGCTGAAGCTCGGCGCACGTGACCATCTGGCGCGCCCGCAGCGCTGGCCGGATGAAGGAAATCGGGTGGGCCCGCAGGCTCAGGTCGACGCTGCCGTAGTCCTCCACCACTTCGCGGCCGTCGCGCATGCGGACCAGCGACATCGACGGCTCCACCAGCTCCGGCTGCGGCCGACGGCCCGCGTCCGCCGCCGCGAACAGCGGCAAGGCGCTGTCGGCCAGCCCCTTCACCTGCCAGAGCGCCTGCCGGCGATTGAGCCCCATGCCCTGGAAGGCGTCCACCTCTGCCAGCCGCTCCAGCGCTACCGCAGGGATGTCCGCCCGACGCCAGATCTCCTCGACGCTGCCGTAAGGCGCCTCGCCGCGGTGCGCCACCAGCTGCGCCGCGTGCTGGTTGGCCAGCCTCTTGGCCAGCCGGAAGCCCAGCCTGACCGCCAGGCTGCGCCTCCCGTCCCGCCGCGGCTCCAGCATGCAGTCCCAGCGGCTGGCGTTGACGCAGACCGGCCTGACCTCGACGCCGTGCTCGCGAGCGTCCCGCACGACCTGGGCAGGCGCATAGAAGCCCATCGGCTGGCTGTTCAGCAGGCCGGCGCAGAAGACGTCCGGATGGTGGCACTTCATCCAGCTGCTCGCGTAGGCGATCAGCGCGAAGCTGGCGGCATGGCTTTCCGGGAAGCCGTAGGAGCCGAACCCCTCCAGCTAGCTAAAGGTCCGCTCGGCGAAGGAGCGTTCGTAGCCCTTGTCGACCATTCCCTCGATCAGCTTGTCCTTGAAGTGCGACACGCCACCGGTGACCTTGAAGGTGGCCATGGAGCGGTGCAGCTGGTCCGCCTCGCCCGGGGTGAACCCGGCGCACTGGATGGCGACCTGCATGGCTTGCTCCTGGAACAGCGGCACGCGAGGGTCTTGCCCAGTACTGCCCTGAGCTCGGGCTTCGGGTAGTCCGGCTTCTCGATGCCCTCCCGCCGTCGCAGGTAGGGGTGCACCATGTCGCCCTGGATCGGCCCGGGCCGGACGATCGCCACCTGCACCACGAGGTCGTAGAACGTGGTCGGCCTGAGCCGCGGCAGCATGCTCATCTGCGCCCGGCTCTCGATCTGGAAGGTGCCGAGCGTGTCCGCCTTGCGCCTCATCCCGGACGTTGCACAGCTATCCGAGACTGCCTGGAAGCGGACCCAGCCCAGGTGGCCAGCGCGGCCCTGTAAGAGACACGCCCGAACCTGTTGCCTCCCGCCGGCGCTTGGGTTAGGGTGTCAAGTGAACTGTCAAGTTGGGGAGGAGGCGCAAATGGGAAAGAAGATGAGGCATGCGCCGGTCTACTTCACCATCGTGCAAGTCCGCTTCAATCCGATCATGGCGCTCGACGACTACGCCCCAAAAATTCAGGATCGGATGCGGCGCGATGGATTTCCGGACCTGCAAAAGGGCATGCTCGCGACCTTCAACCTTAACATTACGCCAGGAGAAGCTGGCCCTGCCCAGGTTCCGATCGCGCAAACTGCCCGATACACGTTTTCAAATATGGCCAAGACCGCCGGCTTCGTCCTCGACCAGGCTTCCTTGTCGTTTCAGACCACGGACTATGATGTGTTTGGCACGTTCTCAGAGACCTTCATAGCAGGTCTCGAGATAGTCCATAATGTCGTTGGCCTCGGTTATGTGGACCGCATCGGTGTCCGCTATCTTGATGCAGTCTACCCAAAAGAAAATGAGCAGGTCAGCAACTACCTGAACGAATCTGTTTTAGGTCTTTACGGTAAGGTCGTGGGAAGCATTGGGCATTCGTTTTCCGAGACGCTTATCAGAATCGAGAATGTCAATGTGATCGCACGAACCATCATACAGGTTGGGCAGATCGGCTTTCCCCCGGACTTACACCCTATGTGGCTGGTGGTCAGTGACCGCTTTCGGGCGCTCAACGGTCTCCATGCCATTCTGGACACAGACGGGTCGTATGAGGCGAGGACGGCGTTTGACCTCGAAGACGTGGCTACCCGGCTGAAGATTGTTCACTCAGCAGTGACAACCTCGTTTAAGGCGACCGTCACTCAACACGCGATCGATTCCTGGGAGTGAGAAGAATGGCACCTGCCCTGGCGTATCCGACAATCCGTCCGCAGGCTGTGCTCCTTGCGGGCTTCATCGGCCTAACGGCGACCGCTCTCTCGGTCGGCACCGGCGGCCAACCGACTGCGGACTACTACAGGCAGCGTGGCGTTATGGGCTATGCTCTTGCCGCATATGACTCAGCGCCGGGTATCCAGCCGCGTCCGATTCGGACGCCGGCCGAGGATTTGGCTCACGTCCGCGCGACTCTCAAGCCTTCCATAACAGACTTGGCGAGTGCGCTCGGCGTGTCTCGGCAAGCCGTGTACGATTGGAACCAAGGAAAGCCTGTCGCGCCGGCGAATGCCGCTCGTCTCGCGGATCTCGCGAAGGCAGCAGATGTGCTGTCGATGGAAGGTCTGACGACAACGGGCAGCGTTCTCCGACGCCCAATTATCGCCGGCAAGTCCCTGTTCGACATCGTGCGCGATGGTGGCGCTGCGGAAGATTCTGCCCGTAAGCTCCTCCAGATTGTCCAGCGTGAGCAGCAACAACGTGAGAGGCTTGCGGTACGTCTTGCTAGCCGACAGCGTCCAGCCGCCTCCTTCGAGGATTACGGCTCGCCGATGCTCGATGAGGTTGGCTGAGGGTGCATGGTGGAATGGGCGCGCGACACGCCTTGGCGCCAAGGGCACGTGCTTCCCGCCGATGCAACGATGGCACTCGTCGTTGCGTCGCCTGATCAGCTGAATGACATGGTCGCAGTTGTGGTCTCCCATGACTGCGACCTTGCTCAATCCCCTGATATCGAACCGGATGTCGAGATCATAGTGGGTCGTCGGCTGACGGATGTTGACGGCAATTACAGTCACGCAAAAAACGCTCGGCGTCTTCACCTTCCCTTCAGTGCAGGCAACGAGAAGTTGGCCGCGGAGCTGCCGGCGAACGGTAAGCGCAGGATCGAGAAAAGCGATCTCGCAGCCTTCACGCCGCTCCCGCCGATCCAGCTCGATCCCAATGAGCGCACGATCCTGCAACGATGGTTGGCTGCCCGGTACAAGCGCCCTGCGTTCGCCGATGAGTTTGACAGACGGCTCGACGAGACTGGTCTTCGCGACCGCCTCGGAAAGATCCTGAAGACCCACGGCGCCTCGATTTCAGCCGTCTTTTTCGACGTCGACAGCGGCCTCGATGTTGCGCGATCCGGCCAGAACGACACATATGCAGTCAGCATATATTTGCTCTACAGCACGGAGGTCGATCCGGATGCTGCCGATAAAGCTGCCAATGCTGCTGCGACTGCCATCCGCAAAGCTTTTCTCGAAAAGTGCTCCGGCAAGGACGGCGTGTGGCTGCACATCGAATTGGTCGAGTGTGAGGCCATCGCCGATCGTGCCATGACAGTCCACCAAGCGGAGCACCTGAGACGATGGTCGGCAGATCATATCAGCCTCAGAGCAGGACCTGCTCATCCGATCCTTCGCGAAGAATGAGTGTTGAGCAGCAACGATATCAGAGGTCCGCTTAACGCTTCTGGACGATCGAAAGCTGCCCGACCGCTCCCGACCATCAGGAATCTCTTGCTTTGCAATGTTCCGTTGTGAAAATCCAGAGGCGAGAAATTAGAATTTTCCAAGCTAGAACGTGGAGGCGCGGGTGACATTTCGGTTTGTGCACGCGGCCGACCTCCATCTCGACTCACCTCTCCGCTCTTTGGCGCTGCGCGACCCGGCGCTCGCCGACCTCATCGGCAACGCTACTCGCCGGGCCTTCACTGGCATTGTCCGGATCTGCCTTGAGGAAAGGGTCGACGCCCTGCTGCTGTCCGGGGACCTCTACGACGGCGAGCAAACTTCCATGAAGACGGCCCGCTTCCTGGCCGAACAGATTGACCTACTGCATCAGGCCGGGGTCCAGGTCTTCATCATCCGCGGCAACCACGACGCGCTGTCCAAGATTACCAAGGAGCTCGCCTTCCCCGACTCTGTCACCATCTTCGGCGGTCGGGCTGGGGCAGTGCCTATGCAGCGGGACGCAGGTGGGCCGCTGGTGGTGATCCACGGCATCAGCTTCGCCCAGGCCTATGCGCCGGACAGCCTGCTGCCGAAGTTCAGGCCGCCCGTGGAGGGGGCGGTGAACATCGGCCTGCTGCACACCAGCCTGGGCGGCGCGGCCGGGCACGATCCCTACGCGCCGTGTGGCTTGGGCGAGCTGCAGCGCACGGGCTTCCGCTACTGGGCACTGGGCCACGTGCATCGTCGGTCGGAGGTGGCGGGGAATGCCACGGTGGTCATGCCGGGCATGCCGCAGGGCCGTGACATCGGCGAGGCCGGTCCCAAAACGGTGACGCTCGCCACGTTCGGCGCCGACGGCGCCATTACGCTGGAGGAGAGGCTGACGAGCGTGGCGCAGTTCGAGTGGGTAACGGTCGCCCTCGACGGCGCGGAAACGTCGCGGGACGTGGCGGCCGCGCTAGCAGCGGCGCTGGGCCAGGCGAGAGACGCAGCGGCCTCCGAGCACTTGGTCGCGCGGCTGCGACTGACGGGGACCACGCCGCTTGCCTGGGGCCTGCTCCGAGATATGGAGCTGCTGCGGACGGAGGCGGAGCGGCAGGCAGAGGCGACCGGCCGGACCTCCATCGACAAGATCGAACTGCACTGCCAGCCGCAGGCCGCGACGCTGGATGCAGCCGTCTCTGGTATAGCGAGCCCAATAGAAGAGCTGCGGCGGCTGATGGAAGAGGTCGCCATGGACGATGCTTACCGCGCGGAGACCGCCGTAGTCGCTGAGGAGCTGCGGTCTCAGCTCCCGCCGGAGTGCCGGGCCATCCTGGGGACGGACGCGGCAAGCTTCGCAGCCGTGCTGGACGACGCAATCCGGAGTGGGATCGACGAGGTGCTGGCCCGGCTCCAGCCCGCGCCGGGCACAGGGGCGGGCTGATGCGACTGCGGCGGCTCGTGCTGGCTCGGTATGGGAAGTTCACCGACCAGGTGCTCGACCTTGGGGAGGTCGTGGAGGGCATGCCCGACCTCCACATCGTCCACGGCCCGAACGAGGCGGGTAAGTCGACCCTGTTTTCCGGATTTTTAGACCTGCTGTTCGGGATTGAGCAGCAGAGCCCCTATGGCTTCCTGCACCCTTACGAGACAATGCGGGTGGGCGGGGTCCTGGAACTCTCGGCGGGTTCGCGAGAGCTTGTGCGGATCAAGAAGCCGCAGCCCACGCTCCGCGACGCCGACGACCAGCCGGTGCCGCAGGGGCTGCTTGCCGGGGAGCTGGGCGGGCTGGACCGCGCCGCCTATCGGACCATGTTCTCGCTCGACGACGAGACGCTTGAGTCCGGGGGCAAGAGCATCTTGGACAGTAACGGGGAGCTGGGGCAGCTGCTGTTTTCCGCCAGCGCCGGCCTAGCGGAGCTGAGCCGGACATTGCTGAACATCCGCGTCGTGACGGACGGCTTCACGTGGCCAGGCGCGCGCAGCGGCGAGCTTCACAAGCTGAAGGCCGAGCTGGCGGCATTGAAGACCGAGCGCGACCGTACTGACACCCAGGCCGGGACCTATGCCCAGCTGGCCCGGGCGCGAGACGAGGCCGACAAGGCGTACCGGGAGGCCGCCGAAGACGTGTCGACCCGGAAGCGAGACCTGGCACGGATCCGCTCCCTGCGCACCGCTCTGCCTCGGATGACGGCTTGGCGCGGCATCCAGGCAAAACTCGCGGCCTCTGGCGACCTCCCTGCCGTGCCCGCGAGCTGGCAAGCAGACCTGCCGGACCTCGAACGGGCGGAGCCTGGGCACCGTTCGGCGACCGAACAGGCGGTGGGCGAGGTGGCGCGCCTGACTCGGGAGCTGGATGAAACCAGCGTCGACGAGAGGGCGCTGGCAAGATCTGGGCGGCTGAACTCCCTCGATACGCTTCTCGCCCGGAACACTACCGCGGTGCTCGACCTCCCTGCCCGGCGTGCGGACCTCGCCAGTGCCGATGCGGCGGTGGCGGGCATCCTGGCCCGCCTCGGTCGCGCGGGGGAGCCCGATCCCGGCACGCTGCTGCTGACGGCTGCGCAGGAAGCAGCCCTCGACGAGCTGCTCGCGCAGCGATCCGGCATCGAGGCGACGCTCGCCACGGCCCAGGACGAACTCGCCGATGCGGCGGACGATCTCGCTGCGGCGCGTCGCCCGCTCGGGCCAAGTCTGGAGCCGATTGCCGCCGCGCCCATGCGGATCGGGGCTTCTCTCGCGGCTCTGCGTGCGAGCGATCATCCAGCACGGCTCAAAGCGGCCCGCAAGCAGCGCACCCGGCTGGAGGAGGCCCTCGCGCCACAGCTGGCCGCCCTCCGGCCTTGGTACGGTGACGCCCCGTCACTTGCGGCGCTTACCGTGCCTGATGCCAGCATGATCCAGTCGCTGCAGGAAGCGGCCAAGGAGCGCGCCGTGCCCGTGACCCGGTGGCAGGCCGAGATGGAGCGCCTGGAAGGCGCACTGGGCCGACAGAAGGCCGAGTTGGCGGCGACGAGCAGCGTCGCCGGACTTCTCAGCGACCAGCAAGCTGCCGAGGTGCGGTCCGCGCGGGAGGCGGCCTGGGCCCAGCACCGCCAAAGCTTGGAGGCCGCGACGGCCAACGTCTTCGAGACGGCGCTGCGCCAGGACGATCTCGTGGGCGCCGCACGCCTTCGGCACGAGCGTGACCTCGCCAAGCTGCACGAAACGGAGCGCGCTGTGCAGGTGGGCGAGGCCGAATTGGCGGATGCGCGCAAGAGGCTGGCCGAGGCGCTGGAGGCCGAGCGGCGTCAGGCCGGGGTTGCCGCTGACGTAGTGGCTGGCGTCGATTCGGGGCTGGCAGGTATGACGTTCGCCGCCTTTCCGGCCTGGATCGCCCGCCGGACGGAAGCGGTTGCCTCGTGGCAGGCGCTCCGCGTGGTGGAGCAGGAGCTGCTGGAGGCGCGGGCCGACGAGGACACGCTTCGGGCCGACCTGTGTGATGCCCTGTCTCTGGCCGCGGTGGCCCTTGATCCCGCGGCGAGCGCCGATGCCCTGGCCACGACGGCGCAGGACGTCATGGAGCGGGAAGGCAGGCTCGACCACCTGCGGAAGGCCGTTGCAGATTGCGAGAAGAGCTACAGCAAGCGGGAACAGGCGGTCGTCAAGGCTGCCTCAGCGCATGAGGCCTGGCGCGGCGCCTGGCTTACGGCCTGCTCTGGCTGCTGGCTTGGCCCGGTTGCCGCGACGGCACCCTTCTCGGCCATCAAGGCCACAGTTGCGGCCACATCCGAACTCGGCCCGGGACTGGACAAGCGCTCAGGCCTGGCCCGCCGAATCCAGGACATGGAAAACGACCAAGCCGCCTTTGGGGCCGAGGTGGACCGCCTGGCGGCCGAGCTGAGCATGGATGCTAATGGCTGGTCGAAGCCGGACTTGGCAACGGCGATCAAGGACCGGGTGCAGGAAGCGGCCCGGGCGGATAGGGAGCGCGAGGCCACCCGGGAGAAGCTGGCCACGGCCCAGGAGAAGGCACGCAAGGCGCAACTGGCCGCGCAGACACATGCCGGCCGGGTGAAGGAGATGATGAGCGTGCTGGACGCCGGCTCCCTGATCGAGGTGGCCGGGAAGCTGCGAGACATCGCGGACAGGGCCAGGCTCCGGATGGAGGCTGCCACGGCGGAACAGGAGGTCAAGAATGCCCTGGAAGTCGGAACGCTTGCCGAGGCGGAACCGCTGCTAGAGGGTCGGTTTGTGGCGGCGCTGGAAAGCGAGGAAGCGGCCCTGGCCAGCCCGCTAGAGGACATGGAGCAGCACGCGCGCAAGTCGTTTGCCTGGCGCCAAGCCGCCATCGAGCGGATCGAAGCCGTGGGCGGTGACGACGCTGCGGCGCGGGTGGAAGAACGGCGACGGACGCTTTTACTGGAGGTTGAGGACAAGGCGCGGCACTTCCTCCACCTCCGCCTGGGCATCGTCGCGGCCGAGCAGGCGCTGCGGGTCTATCGCGACAAGCACTGCAGTTCGATGATGAAGCAGGCTTCGGACGCCTTCGGCCTCATCAGCCGCGGCGCATACCGGGGACTGGGCACCCAGCCCGGCAAGGACGGCGACATTCTGGTAGCGATCGGCGCGAATGGCGGGTCCAAGCTGGCGGCAAACCTGTCCAAGGGTACGCGCTTCCAGCTCTACCTGGCGCTGCGCGCGGCCGGCTACCGCGAGTTCGCCAAGCTGCGCCCAGCCGTGCCCTTCATCGCAGACGACATCATGGAGACCTTTGACGACCTCCGCGCCGAGGAAACGCTGAAGGTGCTTGGGGAGATGTCGCGACTGGGCCAGGTCATCTACCTGACGCACCACGGCCACCTGCGCGAGATCGCTGAGCGGGCGGTGCCAGGTACGCGCCTCCACGAGCTCTCACCGTAATCACTTTACGGCATTCTCAAATCCGGGCCTCTTATGTTTCTCCGCTGTCTCGATCAGGCGCTGGCAAAAGTGAGATCAGATACCCCTTCGACCTCTACTAGGCTTGAGCTCTGCCCCGGGTGTTGGCCACGCCGAATAATATCCAATACTGTCACAATGTCCTTCTCTGACATGCGCTCACTTGAAACTGCAATCGCCCGCTCGGCGATCGGGTAAGCTCGCGTCCATATCGGGCAGTAATCGTGGCCAGCGCGAGGTCTGCTTTTCGCCCTCTCGCGCTTCGAACCGGACAGTCGGCTTCCGGCCAGTTCCAGACCGGCATGGGCCTGTAACTGGCCGATGGGACCCGTCTTCCGGCCTACGCTGCAGCTACCTCCGCCACGGCATCATCGTTCGCTGCCACGGTGTTGGCCGCCAGGTCCGCCTCCAGCGCCGCCAGCTCGGCTGCTTTGGCGTCCAGCTCCTCCTGCAGCCCGAACGCTTCGCCAACCCTGCGACGGTAGCCGGGCAGCCGCTGCTCCGCCCCCGTCACCCGACGGCGGTTGTCGGCCAGCTCCGCCTCGAACCGATCGAGCTGATACTCGAGTCGCGCGATCAGCCCGAGCGCCGTCAGGTCACTCTCCAGCTGGATCTCCTGCTCGTAGCCGTGCCGCTCCAGCCACGCCTCCAGCCGGTAGTGCTTCTCGCCCAGCGGCTCGCCCGACGCCTTGATCTCGAAGCCGCCGATCGTCCCCAGAGTCCAGCTCCCTTTCTC
>JAABUP010006889.1_pt1 | contig 15725 bp, 23 predicted proteins | sample 5559201 | NCBI WGS metagenome assembly JAABUP01 (sample SAMN10711887, study PRJNA513373) | rock metagenome | isolation source: Antarctica rocks | place: Antarctica
ATTCTTGCTGTTTCAAGATCGAGGGCGCGCTTTCTTTGTCCTCAATAAGAACAACCAACTCAGGGCTCCGACACTCCTCGTTGCAGCTCCGCATACTTGACTTCTTGCCCTTCTAGCATCTCATCGAACATCTCGAAGTCAACATGGCGAACCAAATGGCATTGAATTATGGCAAGCGCTACATGAATAAGAAGTTGAATTTGGGCAGGGACTCTACAGTGGACGACAGTGGGGTGAGTTCTCCTACGCACGCGATTCTCTATGAGGGAATACTAATTTCCTGAAAGGATGCCTACAAATACGTCGTCAGCGTAAACAAGCGCGGGAAAAAGACATTGAAGAAGAAGGACGAACATTATTTTCACCATGAGCTGGGTATCCCCAAACAGGACGCACGCATCCTCGCCAAAGTCATGAGCCGTGCAAGGCTTCTTGATGGCCGCAGGGTAGGCCCTATCAGGTTGGGGGTAAGCGCAGCCGTGCAACTCATTCCTGAGTAAGTTCTTTACCGTCCTCCATTTCAATGATCAAGCATACTGATAAGTGGGAATAGACTTGGAGACGTCATCGACGGGCTATTGTCTATGTCGTTGGTAAAGACCGCCAGCAAAGTATCCGGCGGCTTGGACAACGGCTATCGCAACAGGATGGTCAGGAACGTCGTGATCGAGGTAGCCATCGGGCTTATACCCTTGCTTGGAGACTTCATCGACACCTTCTACCAAGCCAACACCAGGAACGTCGTCCTCCTTGAAGCTATGCTCACAACTCGCGTCCAAAAGCTACAGGATGCCGAGAAAGCTGGCACTGGCACTGGCATTGCTCCAACGCGCGAAGGCACCCGCACAACCCGACACCACAACGACAATTCTCGAACAGCAACGCCTCCAAATTACGACGATCGACACGCTGGGATGCACAAGCGTTTGCAGGTGAAAGAACATCAAGACCCAGCCAGATCAACTCATGCATCAGAGGCTGATGGTGGCAACCGCTGGCTGAATAGATTCCAAAGCCGGGGTAAAAGCACGGCAGGAAGTGAGGATGGCGCACCAGCTCGCCCACCTCGACCAGCACAAAGCAACGTCGTATATGACAGGATGAGTGATGAAGACCTTGCGCCAGCTCGTCCGCCCAGACACGGCACTTCAAGGCATCATCCCGTTGGAAGCTTTTGAGAATGATTTGTTGAGCATGAGATACCCTGGCGATATGGTGAGCAATGCGCTTGATTTTGCATGGCAGCCGGCGTTGAGTCTAGCAGGAACTAGCAATGAAATCATAATTCCATCAATAAAACAATCGTTGGTTTTGAGAGCTGTTGTGAACTGATAAAGCGTCTGCTCTAGTCAGACAAGAAATCTGTCATAGGAGATCTCTGACGCCCTCGTACGTTTAGGGCTCTACATCCATCCGTATTCTTTAAGTACACCATGTTGGCTTCAATCCTGGATGCAGTCCCCCTGAAAATTTGTTAGGCACGTCTTTTCTATCGTGATGTTTTGAATTCTGCTGTATCTCGAATGGCACTGTAAATGTCCTTGATAACATACGTCTCCTTCATTGGTTCTAAACTGTCCACAGTCACCGGTGCACAATAAGGTCAACGACCATGGTCAAACATATCATTCAAAGGCAGAGAGAAAGCTTCAATATGATTGAGACATCAATCTATGGGGTAGATTGACTGCATTTGCGCGTAACTTAGCCTTGCTGGTTTGTCTCAGCTTCAGCACAGGGGGGCATTGTGAGCCTCGCGAGATGCGACTCAGCACCGCCTACGACGAGGCTAAACTGAAACCCCCCACCTAGAACTCTCAAACCATTGTGCAATAGTAAACATGTCATGCGTTGCGCTGCCAGCATATCTCATAGTGCAAGCAGCTTGAAGTAGGTATCACGCCAAGTCTGGTCTGTACACAACGTTTGAACATACAATCTCTTTGCGGAAGACTATCAGAATTGGCAGGCGAGCACTTGCTGTCGCTTAATTGAGAACAGGCGCAGAGATTCCGAGCACGTGGGCGACGCGTGTTGGACCGATCGGAAGAGTTTAATGACTTGATGTGGACTCGACTTGCGCTCTAGCGCGGATATTAAAAGAATTTTGTACTTTCAAATGTGTTGTAGATTTCTCTGCAGCAGACGTAGAGTTCCAAGCTCACCACCATGGGGCCTATACTTACCACATTATTTTTTCTTATTTCGACTTGCCTCTCAACGTTAGTTCCAACTTCTCAAGCACCCCAGCCCACCACTTTCTCAGACCTTACCTATAGCGGCTTGTACAAGATTGTCAACTGTAACGCAAACCTGCCAGCTCGTCTCTATCCAGAGTCCAAGCAATTGCAAAGTTTTCTACCTCAAGTCTGGAACAGTAGCAAGCTTCTCCTTGATGATATAACGAGCGGTACAAATTCCAAACACGGCTTCGAAGCTCTTTTCAAAACTAATACCAGCATCGGTACCGTGAGTTCCACGATCAGGAGTATGAGGTACGGTGCCAATGTTGGTCCTCATGATCAAGTGCCGACAATGATCTGCCTCGACAGCACCTCGAAGGATCCCTTCTTTCAAGGTTTGTATGAGCAAACCTGCCTGAACGGCACAATTGCTGCAGCTATTCCGAACTCGTCATACATTGGCTTCTGCCCTGGTTTCTTTACTCTGGACAGAAGGGGTCTGGATTTTCCAATACCGCCGTCTTGTCCGGTAATGATAGCCAATTCAATCCAGGATGCGCCACACCCCTTGATGCACAATACGTATCCGATCTTTCTTGCGCAAATGTTGCGTCTTCAAATGGAAACTGGATTGATCGAGGGAGATGTAAAGAATCAGGTCCATCACATCCAGGATTGTGTCAATTTAAATGTATCAGCGTCTTTAACGAATATTGCAAATTGGGCGAATTATGCCGCATGTAAGTCATCGAGGTCCCTGATGTTTGGTGATCGTTCATATTTGTGGTAACTGACAAGGAAATTAGCTGTTGAAGCGTCATGTGTGGACTGGCCCGCTGTACCGATCACGTAGCATCTGTAGTGAAGGGCGGACTACTTAGCGTAATTGAGGCTGATGGAAAAATGCTTCTGAGCAATTGCATTATCGGCTCACAATCACGCATTAGGTACTTATTTTTTAAATGTCGTCCTTGTGCATCCATAGCACAGTGGTTGATCTTTTCCAGATTCATTGCCATGCTCCACCTCTGGGAAGGCAACACTTCCTTGCTCTCCGCCCCAAGTTTCATGAATAATTGGATGCCCACACAATGAGCAAATTTCTATCCCTTTGGGTATCGTGGGTGGTACTAGTTTGCCGGATGTTCTTACCACGTTGGCGACAATACTTGGGTAATCTTTTTCAACAGACTCAAAATACTGATTCATCAGGCCATCTATGGTACTGTCTCTCAAAGAAGTACCAAAGACCTGTGGAGGAGGCTCGGATATTAGTGATGTCAGTGGAGGAGATGCGATATTTGCATAAGACATAAGCTCCTTTCTCAAGAGATCTCTCAGCGGATAGGTGCAATTGAGGCCAGAAGAATGGCCATCAGCTGTAAGCCAGGGTAGAGCGATGCCTCGACCTTTGGCTGTTTCAGACAGCGTCCTTTCTGCCAATCTTGTTGTGGAATCACCAAAGAGGATACTATCGCATCTATGCCTTTCTGCAAATGAAGTAATGAGCCGACGTCGAGTGATATCAATAAAGTCAGTTCTAGACGTTGCTGATGACAGAGAGTAAAGGATATCTTTTAATTGCTTCGACGTGTCGGATTCGGAGACTTCAGCGCCGGTTTCGTAATTGGCATAATCCTCTAGCAAGATTGTGGTGTAAGCGTGTAACGAGTATCTCTTCATAAGCAGGTCTCTTGACTCCCGAGGAAATGCTTGACCAAGGACCGCAGACTGGTCAACAAAGAGAACGTGTAAACTGTACCCAGCATGGCGCCCTTGTTCCCTTCGACCTTGCAGCTGTTGATCAAGAATGTGTAGGAGACAAATTGATGAGATACCAAAGGAAATTGGCACCAGTAAAGTTTTCTGTGGGTCATTGAAGCCACTACGAACTTTGTTCGACTCCAGTCTTTTAAGTACCTTTGTTGCAACATATTTCTTGAAACAATCACTATAGGAATATGAGTATGTAGTTACCCATCATCACGGCGCCGTCCCACGCACTTGCAAAGATGCTCTGTCCGCACCACTAAGTCCGCATCTGCAGCCAAGCATCTTGCACATTGCGTATGCATCGTTGTGGCCTCACCATTTACCCGTGGGGGAGGCATTCTGCCTGACAGTTGCAATATTTGAAATATTTGGATGGGAAAGAGGCGAAGCGGCAAAAAGGCAAGCATAGCCCGTTCGGCTACTAGTAAGGCTGACATTTTGGCGGGAGATCGACAGGGCTTGGCATAGAATAGACATTCGGAGCCGCGGGAGCTTCACTGCGGCGAAGGACAAGATGGTTAAGGCTTCAGCTTCTTGTTTTGATGATGCAGCCTTATTGATTCTCATATCAGAATAATGAGCTTTGAATCAATTCCTCTCATTTATTCATTTCCGTCTATCGAAGTGAATTCTTTCAAAGATGAAGACGTGGCCTGTAGCGACGCTCGTGCTCACCCTCTTGGTATCATGTGCTTTTGCTGGTGAAGTTGAGATCGTAAGTTCAGCTCAACTGTGCATTGTTTCAGAAAGACTAATACGGACAAAGACGCAGAAGGAGCAAAACCGACAGCAATGTAATGGAATGTACAGCAAGAGCGCGTGGGGTGGAGACACAGACCCGTTTATTGAGACCAAATTTATCAAAACAACTCCTCCGGATGGCGAGGATCCCCTAGTCAGCCTCGTTATTTTCGAATGGAGAGATGAAGACCTAGTTGGAGTGTGGCCATCCGAAGATGCCCAAAAAGTGCGAAGAATTCTGTGTAGTGAATTGAGAAATACTGATGAATGATGCCTACAGAAATCTTACGTCTGTGATGACAACGCCGTCAAGTCTGAGTCCTGCACTTCGGAACAGATCGGCGAGTTCCTTCTGAGCCCGAATGTAACAGAAGCGGCGAAAAATCCTGTTAAGACTGTGTCTGTACATCTGAAGGATCCTCAGCCAATTAATTATCCCATCAAGCGGACTGGATATTATTGCGTCGGTACGCTTGCGTTGTCCGGACAAGAATACAAAGCGGCTGTGGAGTTCAGAAATGCATACGGCGAGCTCCAGGCAGCTCAAATTGCAAAGCTCCCCTTTTACGGGGGTCTCACAATCGTATACGCGGTCCTCGGAATCTTCTGGGCTTTCCTTTACGTTCAGAATCGGCACGACATACTTCCTGTCCAGAATTACATTACAGCTATCATCGTGTTCCTCATCGTGGAACAATTGATGACCTGGGGGTTCTATGACTATTCCAACAACCATGGCAGTAACGCTCTCGCCAAATTTTTGATGGTCATAGTTTCCATCCTTAACGCTGGACGAAATTCGTTCTCCTTTTTCCTTCTCCTCATCGTTTGCATGGGCTATGGCGTCGTCAAGCCAAGCCTTGGCAAGCTGATGTGGTATGTTCGAATACTTGCCTTGTGCCATTTCGTATTCGGCGTCATGTATGCCGTCGCCACCTTAACCATCACTTCTGACAACCCAGGACCTCTTGTCCTTCTTGTCATCCTTCCTTTGGCAGCTACATTGACGGCATTCTACGTGTGGACGTTGAATTCTCTGAACCTCACAATGAAGGACCTGCTGGAACGGAAACAACACGTCAAGGCAATGATGTACAAAAAGCTATGGTGGTGTATATTGGGCAGTATAGTGGTAATCTTCGGCTTCTTCTTCCTCAACTCATTCACCTTCGCTGGAAGAAGTAACCGAAATTTTGTACCCGAGCACTGGAAGACGAGATGGTTTATTCTTGACGGGTGGTTGAACATTGTGTATCTCATCGACATCGCGTATGTTGCTTATCTATGGCGGCCAACCGCGAATAATAGGCGATTTGCTATGAGCGACGAGGTAAAATACCCTAATCGATGTGCCATAAAAGTGGAAGCTAATGATGTTGTAGCTTGCTCAAGACGATGATGGTTTCGAGATCGCTTCTTTTGGAGGCTCCCTGGATGATGAGGACGCCCGGTCTCCAGGCGCAATGCACGATGGTGCGAATGGGCAGCTATCGCCTGTCCCTCCGAAACCAGTGAATGACAACCACCCTCCGCGGCAGTCCCTGGATGGTGAGATGATATTTGCAGTCGGTGAAGATGCCGACAAGTGGTCGGATGACGATGAATCACCTCGGAACTCGACGGAGAAGACGAGATTGACTAGCAAAAATGATTGATCGTGTCAATCTTCTTGTAGCCTGGAAAATCTCTCATATTCATATTCGCCTTGTCTTCAATAGGATGGGTATGTAGCATTCAGCAGTGGCGTTGGATTTTGGTATCTTCGGTGTCAGGGGAAGCGAAACATAGGTTTAGGCGTCCCTGCAAGCTTTCAAAAATGTAGTGATCTTGTTTCAATGACCGCGATGCCCTCATGGAAAACATTGTTATCATCTCTTGCCCTTTTTCTTCTTTCCGCCGCCTCCAGTCTTTTCCCCTCCCTTGCTCTGTCCACTCTTCACCTCTTTTCCGCCTTCTTTCGGTGGAACTTTCCCCTTCCCCTCCGGCACCTTTCCCTCTGCCTCTTCCTTGACTCCCTCATCAACATCCATGTTTGCCTCCTCCTTATCCGGCAACGCAGCCATCACTCTCCCACAATTACCCAACGCAGCCACTAGCCTCCCCACCTCCGCTCCCTTGTCAGTCTGATATTTGAGACATGTGCCTGAGACGGGATCGTAGGTTTTGAGCGTGAGGGTGGCTTTCAAAGGCTGTGGTTGCGTGCTTTCAGGAGGAGAGGTTGCCGGCAGTGTGGAGGAATCGGACTTCTTTTTCGACTTTGTCTTTGATTCCGGCTTGTATTTTGAGGGCGAAGGGTCAGCGTTAGGGAGGGTGTATTTGGTTGATATTCGTGTCTGTGGTAAGGAAAGTCAGCGTGCATCTGCTTAGAGGTCGGTGGAATTGGCGTACGGTGGTAGGTCGCGCGGATATGAGCAGCCGAGATTGTTCGAGAAACGCTTGAGCTGTTGGTAAATAAGGCATGCTTGCTGCTTGACGAGGCTTTGAAGCGTGTTTCTTCTTGATGCTTGTGGGATGCCCGGAGATTAGAATTTAAGGCGCGGCGTTTGGAGAGGAGGTTCTTGAGCACGCGAACGCTTCAAGCCTTTCATGTTAGGGCACTATTTCACCTCGATATGTCCGAGGTGAATAGTCGTGATGCTCAAAGTATCTCAGACGGTACTGCTCTCGCGGATACTTTACTAGAACGATGCAAGACGTTACTTGATGAGCTCGAAGGGCTTCGATGCTTCTTAGAACAGCGAAAAGCACAGCAGCAACATGCAGTGGACATACGCAAATTCCAGAGTTCCGTAGGCACTGAATACAAATCACTGCAAAAAGTGCTAATGCCCCTCTGACGTCGTGGCGCTTGGTTCTGACAGTCTCCCAGCTCGCAGAATCAGATCTTACTGCCGAGAAAACCATACATACGCTCCGGTCCTCGAACCTCCCCTTCTACGCTGCTATATGGGACTCTGCAAAAGCTAGCAATGCCCTGGTGACGTTTCATAAGCGCTTCTACTGGGATGAGCAACCCACCAGAGTCTCGAAGAAGGCAGCAGAGAAGAGATGTGCACTGGTGGACATAGTTGCTCAGGATGGCGAAGAATGGATCAAAGTTTCTACCATCACAGAAGACCGCCTGAAATTTGAGCTTGCGAAAGCGGAGTGGGAAGCGGCCGACTCTTCTCCAAGCGATGGAGAAGAGGCAGATGATAGAACCCAAGCCAGTGGAGCCACTGATGGTCAATTGGCCCGAAAAGACGACCTTGAAAGGATTGAGCTCGTTCATACGGCGGACGACCTCTCTCGGGCGTCCCACGCTCACCGCATTCACTACAAACATCCCCGAATTCGAATCATCCTCCCCAAGATTTCTCCCTCACCTTCGCCAGAAATTCTCCCTGTGCTCGATCGCATTCGCTCCACTGGCGCAGTCCTCCACCTAGGATCTCAGCCTGCAAGCACCCAAGACCTCACCACGAGCATCTTTCCCAACCTGCTGCCCTCTCTTCATCCGCCTCTGACGGACATACTCAACGTTGACTGTACTATCCTCTTGGCTCTCGTGTCCGATCTCTCGCATACGGCCAGTCATCCCATATTACCAGGTTACAATGCAGCAATTACACGGCAGATCGAAATGGAGACCAGGGACCATCTTCTCCCCGCTAGTCTCTGGCCTGGAATGGCAAATAAGGAGCTAGTATGCACGCAGGAAGCGGCAAGAAGGATGAGAGAGATCGTAGAGACAATTGGAATGACGAATGAGAGATTGAGAACACAATTGTTGCTTGCTAACGAGAACGTTGATCAAGACGATCGTGATGGCGAAATGTTAAGACAGGCATTCGCTAAGTACAGCGATCACACAGTGCCATCCACCTGGCGCCTTCCCGTCCGTATAGTAAGCGCTGCAGTATCAGCATCAGACATTAAACAAGCCATTGGAGCTGGTGATCTACCGCCGGTAGCTGAGCAAGTTGCTGAGCAACTGACCGATATTAACAGAAGTGTTTTCCTGTATGGATGGATTCGCGGTATCACTACTGTTAGCTCTAATAGGACCGTGGCTAAGCAGATTGAAGCCACTATAGAAAAGAACGGAGAGGGTACAATTGGCCCGGACATATGGCTACGCGAGCCTGCTCGGAGTTTGCTAGGGAAAGAGAAGGAGAGAAGGAAATGAGTGTGCGAAAAGAGAGGGTGACCCTTAGGGGGGTGGCCATTCCTTAGGGAGTGACCCTTTGGGGGGTAATCCATCCTTGAGGGTGACGCCTAGGGGTTTGGCCCTTCCCTAGGGGCAGCCCTTCAGGGGATAAACCCTTCCATAGAGGGTGGGTCTTAGGGGAGTGGCCCTCGTAAAGTGATCGAGCTAGGCATGCCATGCCGCTGGACTGGCTGAGTCATAAGTGAGATCGAAAAGAGGAAGACGCGGAGTCTGGTGCGAGTCAAATATTTGACACCACAAGTTGATACACAAGTTGATACATACGTTCTGTCAATAGAAGCTCAAACTTATATAACATCGGTAAGTCTTCAGTTGTTGGGCGGGTAAGTCTTACAGAAAGGCCATCACCTATGCGACTCTACTTTGCTGTTGATGAACCGACAATGGTCAATTTACATGGTAAAGTCTCTCGCAAATCTGTCAAATCTCTGTCTTGTCTGTGGCTGGGTCGCATGGATGATCCTCTCCTGAAATGGCAATGCATACCCCCCGTCGCAGTTGCTCGGTCGCAAAACGTGAGGGACGCATCACCGCTTGTGGCTTGAATGCTAACCGATGCAGGTCCCATGCAATTGCAAACGCATCACTGTTAAAAGCGTCCCACAGGTTTTGCTTCTCTAAACCTGATGCTTTAATATTGATTAGGTCTCTCTGTCTTCGTGCATGTTAGCTACACAGTGTCGTTTCCTTTATTGAGCCAAGATGCATATTCTCACTCCCACGCTCTTTTTACTATCTATCACCTGGAGTCACTACTGCTACGCTTTACACTTCTACACTCTCACCAACGGTTCCGTCCCTACCACAGAACCCCCCCCTTCTCTCCAAGCATACTCGCAGACATCGCCAGACTTAGCAGCCTCCCCTCTCTCATAAATACAAGTCAATTACTCGCAGGCGTCGACCCAGCCGCACTTGCAGCATTTCTCGCCGCAAATGCCTATACAAATACGAATAATTCTCAGCCAAATCCAATCGCTAAGACATTTCCCAATGCTGCCACGGGGACAATTAATGGAACCTTGGCTGTTCTCCCGATTGATTTTGAAATGGCGAGGGAGATTATTCCGAGGCAGTATGGGATTTTGAGGGAGAGTATCAGGGAGCTTTTGCCGATGTTTCCTGAGGATAAATATCCTGTAAGATATCTACCACTCGCCTTATTCCTCCCGCATAATAGAAGACCATAGCTCGTGCTTTCAGCGCAAATCGACCACGATGTCCAAAGCTCCGGCCTCGGTATACCCGATTTCAGCGTAAGTGAAACTCCCCACCCACATCTCCATCCCTTTAATTCATAAATACAGTCCGCTCAATTCCGTTTCCCATTCATTGTTGTACTGCATGACGGCTATTCAACATTTTCCTACATCCCCGCCCTCTACATCTCTAACAACCCCATTGCCATAGCTGGAAGCGAGGCATACGCCGAACAAACCATACCCGCGAATTTCGATCCGGCAAAAGATGCATACGCCGCAGTACCTAATGCGGCGGGCGGAGGCATCTATTTTAATGTCTTTAAGGCTGGTGTCTCAGTACTAAACACGACGTTTGCTCCTCAAAGGGGTGGCTTCAATGAGACCGGGGAGTATCCGCTTAATTTGTACGTTCCTGGCGTTTTCTCCATTCTTCAAAACAAGCGTATCTGTCGCTGCCGACTTGCTAGAACAAATTACCCCCACAGCTACGCGAACGTAACAAACCAACCCACATTCGGCTGCAGCAACTCCACCTGTCTCCTAACCTGCGACAACATGATCCGTTTCTTCCACACCAACATCACAACCGGACAGTTCGCGCCCGTCGGCATCTCAGGCTCTGTCTCTCTAGCTCCCTCTGCACAGTCCGGACTCAATCTCTTTCCCAATGGGTTCAACTTCGTGGGTGTCAAAGGTGTGAAGTTAGATGTTGCGTTTTTGGAAAATAATTATAGGGATAGGGATTTGAAGGGGTATCAGTATATGGGAGTTTGATTCCTCTCCCTCACGCTTTTTCAAAGGAGTGGAGATATTGATTAATGCAAGCCGTATACTATATACGGCAAGCACCAGGTTTTCTCCTTATCCACTCCTTTTCCTACAAAGTGTCAATATGCTGTAAGCTATACATACCTAACCCCTCCACCCACCATCATCTTCACCCCTCTCCACCCCCTCTATCCTCCCCTTCCCCCCACCACAGCATTCGCCCTCTTCCTCCTGCCCTCCACCTCTCCCATCTCCACCTTTTCCCCATCCACCTTTGCCCCCTCACCCTCCATCCCCTTCCCCCTCACCTCCCTCCTAACCCCCGCATACCGACACCCAAAACACCTCTCCATCTCCACCCACGCCGTAAACACACTCCTAGCCTCACAGTAAACGATTCTACCATCGCTATTTACGGAGGCATTGGGGCATGGTTGCCAGTTGTCGAGATGGACGTGGGAGCAGGCGTAGAGGGTGCGCGGGTTGATGCACATGCTGATGGGTGTGGAATGGCTGAGGTTAGATTTTGGGGTCGGGGACGCACTGACGTATTTGGGGAGGAATTGAAAGGGAAGGTGGGGAGAATCATATTGGCGGAGATTGGGGGATAAAGGAGTGTGTGGCAAGTGAGGTCATGCGACAATGAAGGGCCTATGTTGGAGCACAGTACAAAGAGCGCTCTTTTGCGTGAGAGGCGTGCTGTCAAAGGCATTGTTGATCACCTGCACAAAGAGAGAGATGAGAGAATCGAGAAGCAAGCCGGAGCTAGCAGCAAACAGAGCGAAAAACAGACGAAAAGCGACACAGCAAAATATCAATTTCAGTGAGCTTTAGGAATCACAAAGCCACTTCAGATGCCCAAAACGAACCCACCATCCTCAATGAACCCCATTGACCGCCTTCCCCCCCTCCACCTCCCAGTCCTCCAAAATCAAACTCGCCCCTTTCTCCCCAATCGCATACACCGTCGCCTGCGAATGTGCACTAATCTGCAACGGCATAACACTCGCATCACACACCCTCAGCCCCTTCACCCCATACACCCTCAATCGCTCATCAACCACAAACCCTTCCTTCTTCGCCTCCGAGCCGCCCATCGCGCACGTGCCCACGGGGTGCCAATCCGTAATCGTGGTGTCGCGGACCCAGTCCGAGAAATCGACATCATCGTCTGCCTTTTCGTCGGGCTGGGTGGGCGGATAGACGCGCGAGATGATGATTTCGGCGAGGGGGGAGGTCCGGCAGATCTTGTGGGCGAATTTTTGGCTCGTGACCATGGTTTCGAAATCGACGGCGCCGCCGGGGCCTTGGTAGTATTTCGGGTCGATGATGGGGTTGTCGTCTGAGGTTACTTTTGTTTGGCCGGCTTTCAGGGCGGGGATGTGGATGCTGCCTTTGGAGAAGGGGTATTGCAGCATCATTAGCATGGTGGCGTATTTCTTTCCCGGGAGCGAGGTGAAGTAGGGGCTGTAGTTTGTGATGTCGAAGTTGAATTCTATTTGGCCGAGGTTTTTGGGGGAGGTGAGGCGGGAGGTGAGGATGTGGGAGGTGGGGAGGGAGGTGCTTGTTGAGTGAGTGAGGATGCGGGTGGAGAGGGAGGTGAGGGTGGAAGGGGGGATGAAGTGCGAGAAGGGGAGGTAGGCTACTGAGGAGGGGATGGCGGTGCGGGGGCCGGATTGCGTGAGGATGTATTCTTTGTCGGCGGCTTGGGCGAGGAGGGGGTCGGTTCGGAGGTCGGCGGGGGTTACTATTGTTGGATCGATTTCGAATATCATTGCCGTCACTATCAAAGATGTGAGGATGTTGTTTTTGGCAGATATGAAAGGGCACTACAGATCGGGGGATGAAGAGACTTACTCATGTGTTCTTGCAGGTTCTCTCCCACACTCGGGTTGTCCACCTTGACGTCAATGCCCGCAGCCTCGAGTATCTGTGGATTTCCGATTCCAGATAATTCAAGAAGCTGAGGTGATTGCACGCTTCCAGCACAGATGATCACCTCTTTCTCTGTCTTGACAACATGCTCTTCCCCCCCATGCATGAGCCTTACGCCTTTGGTGACCCACTCCCCCTTTGCTTTCTCTAGCACCACCTCCCTTACCATTGCTTCTGTAAGCAGGACTAGATTTTTCCTCCCGCTGTTTGGCTTGTAATATGCATTTGCGGAGTAGCATCTTTCACGCTTTTCCGGAGTCACACCGGTAAGTGACGTCCAACAACCGACGTTGGATCCGGAGAAATGACTGCAATTGGTTTCGATACCAAGTTTGTGCATTGTCTTATGCCAATGCTGATGAGAGGAGCCGTACGTCACTGAGTACACTGTTTGCAATGGACCTCCTAGACCATGGTAATTGGGGTCGAAATGCGATTGATGTTGAGCCTTGTGGTCGGCTCCTGGATCAATGAAATTCTCGCTTTTTTTGAAGTATGGTCTGATCATAATTTAGTCCTGGGATTGACCGAGGCTGAGAAATGGTAAGGATCTAATGACTTACAACAGACCTTTCCACCCCCAGCCTTTAGCACCCAACTCTTCCCAAGCATCATAATCTTCAGCACACCCCCGATTCCAAGTCATGAAATTCAACGCACTACTTCCACCTAGCACTTTCCCTCTATTGAATGCTAAGCTCTTCCCATTCAACCCTGGCTGCTTGGTCGTCTCAAATTGCCAATCAAGACTAGAGCCCAGAGTCTCTCCAAAGCGGCCAGGCACAATGATTCTCGGATCGTCAAATGCGGCAGGACCTGCTTCTAGGATACCAACGGTGACGTTTGGATTTTCAGACAGGCGAGCAGCGACAACCAAGCCAGCAGTGCCACCACCCACCACAATGTGAGTGAACTTGTGGTCCAGGAAGGACCTTAGCTCTTCAGCCATCACTCAAGAAGTGGTCTTTGCCTCAGCTTATTGGCCTATTTAGTATTCTACAACTCCGCCAATACGCAGTCACGCGGCTTTCTTTAAGCTTGTTACCGAAAGTAGAACTTACGAGCAAACCGTGAGCCTTCCTTGAATGACGAAAAAAAGGAAAGATCATTCTACTCAAATCAAATCATCCGCGTGGTTGATGAAACAAAATGAGAATCGCCTGCGAGATAAAAGAAAATGATGGAGATAGAAAATTCGATCCACTTATCGATTAACCTTTAGAAGCCACTCCTGCACCACGACCGAACCAGCAGAGCCTCCATCGTGTCCTGCGTTCTGGCCACTTCGAATGCGGAGATGTTCTCTGGCGGGACGCGAAGCGATTGGCCGAAAGGACCCGATGTTCGGCGCGGAACCACGCGGAGTTTAGGGGAGGAGTTTAGGCTGATTGGGGTGTCCTAGCCGAGGGGCTCCCCGGCACGTGGAATTTCCTACCCGATACTCGCACTCTGCATGTGAGGCATGGTACCTAGTTACCGATGCCACGTATCTTGACTCGCAGATGCAGGTCGACCACTGGTTGCCTACCCCGTTTGGATGAAGCCCAGTACATGTCAATACTTACATGTTGTGTGAGTACAAGCGTTTATAAAAGATGAACAACCGCCGACTCCATGGAAACCATTCAAGCCGCCGAAGATTAGGTACTCTACGTGATACATCGATCTCAAGGTCGACTGCGCTGCAGACCAAAATCCTGGGCCAATACATCTCCCTTTGTAAAGATGGGCTTCCGCACGAATTTGACTCTTATCTCTTGATCTCGACGGTCAATTTGCGATTTGTCCCTAGAGATATCGATAAGCGATTATCAAAACAGACATAGAGCCTCAAGTTCTCACCGAGAAATCGTGCTTTCCCCGGTCTCCCATTTCGAGCACACATGCCATCCAAGGCCACCGCAGCGGCCCACAAGTCATACCACGAAGCCGTATCTTCAGGAACGGTGGTGTCAATGGTGATCGTACAATCACCAGTCGCTGTCACCATCAGTCTTAATTGAGAGAATGCAAGAAACCATGCTGCCAAGGCTGATCCTTACGCTCAGTCAGAACCATGGGAAGTTGGTCCTGTACACCCTCAACTCCTACAGCGCCAAACCGTCTCTGTTCGGTTGAGGCGGACATGGTATTGATAATCATTTGACAGGATCCCGAATCCGGACGTGATCTCGCAGGCGCTCGTGTACACCTTATGAACGGTGGCTTATAGGCCTGTAGCGTGACTTGGAAGTTCTCTTCATCGGCTGATGCTAAGGTCAGTCGCGAAACAAGTAGCAGGGGCTTTCCGACCGATGATGCGCCAGACAACCCACCCATATCGTTTGCTTGGCCGCCCCACGGAGGTACGTCTTTTTCCACGCATTCCTTTTGAATTATCGTTCCGGCCGAAAGTAAATCAAGGTCCTTGACATGCGAGGGAGATGAAGTCTGAGTTAGATCAATGATGCATTGCCCATCCGCTACCGCCAGCATCAGTCCAAACTATACTGATCATTGGGACTGAGAAAGAGTCCTCGGGAGAGCCTACAGCTAATCCAACGTTTGGGAAGTTGTGTGTCAAATGCACCAGTACCACGGGGTCCGTAACTCCGTTTGGCGTTTACCAAAATTATCCTGGGGTCCTGTGGAATCTGATTTATTGCGTCTCGACAGCTGTCAACTGGAGGACGGCCAAAGCGCCTTTCGTCACAATCGATCTTTCCACCGCCGAGAATCGTCGAAATGTTTGGATTTAATAGGAACGTTTCAGCAAGAGTTGCATTTTCCGGTCCTGTAGCCAATAGGAGACTATTTAGGTTTTGCGGCGGGCTCAGAGCCAAAGATGCCACAATGGTAGGTAGCAGGGCACAGAGAGCCGGAAAACTGCACATTGACAACATGATTGATTGAAGCTCAAGAGCGGAAAAGGTC
>JAABUP010006890.1_pt1 | contig 15724 bp, 6 predicted proteins | sample 5559201 | NCBI WGS metagenome assembly JAABUP01 (sample SAMN10711887, study PRJNA513373) | rock metagenome | isolation source: Antarctica rocks | place: Antarctica
TTGAGGGGTCCACTGGGGGCAGTACTGCCCCGACGAGTACTACCCACCTCCAAAAGTTAAGGGGTCCACTAGGGGCAGTACTGCCCCGACGAGTACTACCCACCTCTAAAAGTTGAGGGGTCCACTAGGGGCAGTACTGCCCCGATGAGTACTACCCACCTCTAAAAGTAGAGGGGTCCATTGGGGGTAGTACTGCCCCGACGAGTACTGCCCCTAGTGGACCCCTTAACTTTTGGAGGTGGGTAGATCGTTGATTTGTCTAATGCATTTTGCAGCCGCGATAGGCACACGCGAGTCTCTAACTTCTTCCTTGCCCGCGCTACGAAGTATCTTATATATACTAAAATTAATGTACGTTCCTTTTGCGCTACTTCGCTACTTTAAGGAGCTGCCTTATAATAAACTAAGGGATAGATATACGGAGTGAAGGATGGACCTACGAGATGAAGGATAGGCTTCGAAAAGGGGCGAGACCACGATCAAGTCCCAGGAGCCACTGGCTCCCGGGTCGCCGCTCCTAGTAGATATAAGCTACACGGAGAAGAGCGCTCCATGTGCTTCTCTCTATATTGCCCCAGCGCTGCCTATCTCCAGAAGGTGAGGGGTCCACTGAGGGTAGACCGACGAGGCGATCATATTAGGCTGGCACCTCTATTAATGGTCCCTTAAAACTTATTATATGGACCGCAGCTCTTTAAGCCTTTTGTTTGCTTCCCTCCCTACCTCATCCTCCTCCTCCTCCTACTGCTGCTGCTGTTGCTGTTGCTATATAGTAACCTATGCACCCTTCCCTACGCCTTAGAAACAGCACCTAGTCCCAAAGGGAATCTCCTCTTATACTATAGAGAAGCTAGTGCGAGTTTAAGATAATTCTAAATTATAATACCTACCACTATCCGAAGTAGCGGCTCGGCGTGATAGGTCTACTTAACTGAGATCTCTTATGGAGCCACCGAGCAGGGAGGTAACTAAATTAGAAAAAAATTAGGGGCCGCTGTTCGATAAGAATGGCCGTCCTATAATTAGGCTTAGTCAACTATTGCGTGGGCTTGCTCTATATATCGTGCGTCGGCTTTAGGGGTTTTCGTGAGTTGCGGCTAATCCATTACGGCAGATTAAGGATTATAAACCCCGTTATAGCATTGTTATCACGCCGATAAAGATGGGGAAATATTACGAAAATATAAGGCTGATAAATGAATTATATCCCTGGTTAAGTGTGTTCCTATATTACGGACGTATAATGCCTCTAACATTATGCGCTAGCTATTTTCGATGAGCATTTATTAACATCTCGGATATATAGAAATCTCAGGTGCTAGTACCACCTTATCTAAGAACGAGACGATTAGAAACTAGATATCCCTAGCCTTACCCCGATTGGCTTCGAGCGATAGGTTACCCTCCTCATCTAGGCTCATCCTAAAGAAGAGTATAAAAGACTTCGAAAGGTCATTCTTAATATGCCGATTAGCAATCCGGATAATATAAAAGAGAGGTTTCCTAAAGAGATGCCACGGACGTTATTCCCGGTATATAAAGACTGTAGAATTCGTAATTATATTAAATATACCATCTCGGAATACGCCGCCGTTAAACACCATCCGGACTCGAACTAAGAAAAGCCTTAACCTTCCCGTAACCCTTTATTTCGCACGCTGAGGATCGACGACCGGTGTTGCGGTTTATAGAACCGTCATCGACATGTTAGATTCGTTCTACCCGAAACTTGTCGGGGTACTAGTTAATATCTCGATGAATCCTTACGTAGAGACGTAGAGACACCGAGAAGGTTATTAAGTAAGGATGTAAAGAGATATAGGGATAATCCTAGCCGTTACAACCGTGTTGGCTTAGATAATAAGCTGCCACTAAGAAGGATTAACCGAATTGCATGTGCCAATGACCATCGCTAGGTGTAACTTAGCCGTTGCGTTTCTTCTTAGAGACCGACTATGATTTCTAAAATATGTCCAGTAGCATTAGGAATCACTTAGATAGCACATGAAATTATATTCCCCGGCGATTTTAATGTCCTAAGGGTTTAAAATGACTATATATTAACTACCTCTAGTATGCGAATTTCAATAAGTGCTTTGTTTCGCAATTCGTGTCTAGGAAGAAGGATTTCGACCATCTATGCCCTGAGGCCTTTAAAACTCGAGCACCTCACTTAATCTATATGAACACGAAGTGGGACTCCTTCTGTTATGTAATTGCAGAATGTTGCGAAGCTTACCCCAGCCTAAACTACTACCTTAGCAAGATTGCGTAGGTTAGTATAGCTTATATCTTCGTGAATAATTTTCTCTAGCTAACTTTATTTCGAGGAACTATATCGCTATAGTAATTGGTACCGTCTGACTGCCCTTTTGTAAGGCCGGCGGGCTTGCTCTGATGACTTCGCCTACTCCGACCTTATTAGCTCTAGTGGCAACTATGCTATTTGCCGGGCTTAGATGAAAGCGCGCCTAGGACTTCCCTTTTTGCTCCCTTATCTTAGAGAATACAGTAATTATGGGGATGTAGTCATGGGCGAGGTATTTTTATTCGTGTCCTATCGTATGGAAGCGGCGTTGGCTTAGTCTATAGGTAAAACTGGTTTCTCGCGCCACCTCGTGGCTCGCATGCGTAGATTGCTGTGACTAAAGCATCTTTTTGGATTAGAAGCCGTAGGGTTTTGTAAATATAAGGACAGCTGTTGGTAATACTACTGGAAGGGACTAACTGCCCCCGAACTTAGAAGCGGTGTAGGATATACGTAGAGTGCCGTAGTATCGAACGTCCGCTCTCTTCGTAGGTCTATACCTCAATTCTACGCAATCCTCTAATCTACCGTTGAGATCGCAGCTAATGATAAAAAGTGAGTTGTACATATTTTAGACCTTATTTATGATTGGCTTTTACGGTTGATACTCCAGCTCTAGTAAGCTAACGCTTTCGTCCAAATGACCTCTCACAAATACCTAATTTCAAAGCGTTGAGACGTACAGTTTGATGCTACCGACTAATCGCTCTCAATAACAAATATAGTAAACGCTTATCGCATTGTGACTTCGCGAAAAGTATAGATAATAGAAGACTAATAAAGCTGAGGTCGGTCACGCGTCGTACGAAAAGCACGCGATTATCCTAGTAGCGTTATTCCATAAATATAGCTCGCCGCCACTGATGTCTTAGGCAAAAGCACCGTACACATGCTACTAAGGCGCGTAATTCATTCCCCGCTGACTCGTATACCCCTATTGGTTACCCTATAAGCGCTCCATTTTATCTACCTCCTTATCCTCTTATACTAATATATAGTAAGGATACTACCATGAGGTTAGGCAGTTACTGTATACGTTGCCATCGATGCCGTAGTCGTAGCGTATGCTGCCGCGGGTGGAACGTTATAGGAAAGGATAAAGACTATAGTAGGAGAGAATGTAATAATAAGAACCCTAGGGGAAGGGTTAGGGTACGGCTCTAACGGGCGTAGATCTAGGGGAGGAGATTGTACCCTCTTAAAACATAGCTAGCCATTCTTTTTTCTAGTTTTGCGCTCTTGGGTTTTGCCGTATAGGATATATGGACACTATAGGGAAAAGTAACCTGAAGTTATTAGTAAGCGTTTAGCCTCCGCAGTACGGTTTATATAGCTTATATATATCTATAGGACTAAAGTAGTTAAAGAGCGAATAAGTCTATGATCTAGACATTGTTATAGACTTAGTGGATAACGTGCTAATAGTTTTTCGATCGCTAATGATAATAATACTAAGAGGAGTTGGAGAAAAAGAGTGCTTTTTAAATCTACTGATATGGCTTCGATTATGGATGCTGCTGTTAGTACAGGAAGATGGCGCCGAATAAGGATGCCGCCGATAGCTTGCGATTTCTAGATGCTCTTAGGGATGAGTAATAATTGGCCGGCACCGTACGAACCTTTAGTTATGCTGCTAGTTTAGCAAACCATGGAACGATCCTTCGTATGGCCCCCACGACCCCGCGACTTTTGGATATCCTAGCGAGCCCTTAGTACTACGTTCTAATTTATCGTACTATTCTCTACAGGTATCTCGCTTACCTGCCCAGTCAATACGGAAACGTACTTAGGAAACATTTCATCGGTGGCCCCTTATCGGTGCGCAAATTATACTAAATGATTTTTATCATGAGTTGGGCTAGTCTATCTACCCCAACATTTAATAGAAAATATAACCCTCTACTCGCTCGCCATAGGAATAATACTCTCTCCGCAATCTATAGTAAAGAAAGTACGTCGTAGCTAAGATCGGCCGCCCTTACTATATAGAAGACATGAGGTCTAAGGTACTTCTAAATCGGCCTTTTAGGGAGAAAATCGTGCTTAGTTCTTATTAGGCCTAGGCGACTAATTAATTAAACTCGGAAACTTACGTTTTTTAACGTCTCTAAAGTACTATGCTGCGTAGCGGCTAGGAAATCCTTAATACCGAAGCCGTCCTTCTATACATCCGCATTCTTAAGTACGGTAGAATGAGGTTTAAGAATAAAGGTCTTAGGCTCTATTAATTCTATTATGACTGATCCGACGCTGCGGATATCGTTCCTTTCGCTCTCTGGGTTAAGCCTTCTAGCTTTAATGAATGACTTACCGATGTTAGCTAGAGAGCGTTAGTAATGGCCGTTTCCTTTCGAAAGGGACTTACCGATTTTTACTCTTCCGTCTAGGTTAAGAAGTATTATACCGCAGCTAAGCGCCCCGTGATAGTGGGCAAGCTCCTTATATAGGTATGAAAGACCGTCTAGTAGCTATTTTATAATAGTGAGTAAATTCTAAGTAACGTAACCGAGGCTAGCTGACCTCCTTATAGATTACTGCGATTTAGAAGGCTTTTAACGGGCCTTGTAGGATGCCGGTAAGTTGTCGGAGGGTAACATCTATTATTTTATAGACGATGATAATCATATCGCCATCCTTATATATATTTCTAATCTGGACGAGATGATCGCTAGTAAAAGGTGTTACCCGGTTAACGGGGCTTTCACCACCTTTTATTATCCTTTTAATTACTACTAAGCTTAGCTCCTTATTATTATCTGACCCGATTATAGCTAACCTAGCCTAGTCGAGAGCTATAAACTCGTTATACGATCCTTATAAAGGAACCTCGATAGGCTGCTCGATATTCTTGTTTTCCGTCTTTGAAGTGCTGGTCCTATCCTTTTAGTAAGATGGTAGATCGGATTAAGACGATCTAGATCGATCTACTAGAGCGAGCGTATTTAGAGCTTAAGTGTCTAGCGGTGTCACCGAGCTGTTTTATAATAGATCTCCGGTAATAGTTAGCGAAAAGTCCTAAAGCTAAGTGATAGGTCTTTTCTTTTTAGGTATAGCTAAAGACTCGAAATTCCGTTTAAAGAGAGTTATATAGTACTTTAAACTTCTAGACTCTACTTCTAGAGCCCCTCCTATAGCCAAAAGTGGACTAAAGAGCAGCCTAGAGTGAATCTTAGAAGGAGCCGGAAGCAGCCAAAACTGAATCAAAAAGTAGCCAAATTTGAAACTCGCCTTAATCTCAAAACGATAAATTTGGTTAGATTTTCTAGGATTGCTTCGAGATGGCTATCTATCTAGATCTACCGTATTAGATTACGAGACTACGTAAAAGGCCATAAGCCTCGTCTCCTCTCGGCCGGCTAATAGTTAAGTTCTAATAGTCTAACTCCCTGGTCTAGGTATGGCTGAATAAGCTCTCGTAACTCGTCCCGAACTTGCTCATTTGCGGAAACTGTATTAATAGTTAATTTAAGGCTCTCCCCGAGAGTTCTGCGGACTTACCCGTGACTAAAACGTTCCCTTTATCCTTTTCTAGATGCGGCCCCACTTAATCCTGCACTAAACGCCGAAGATCTATCACGCCATTATGATAAAGGGCGCGCCGGTGGTCTCCGGTATACTGTGGGCTGGGGGCTAGTCTTCTATATCTGAAGAATAGCCATACCTGAAGCATCTGGTACCACTAGCTTAGTAAAATTCCTCGAGGGCGCTCCCCGTAAGCCTTATACTTACATAGCCATGATCTAAGGTATCCTCCTTTAAAGCTCTATCGAGTAGCTTAATAGCGGGGTGCTCATCACCTACTAAAGTTAAATACTATTAGTAATTAAACGGCTTCGGATACTCACCTAGATCGTCTAATTACTATACTAAGTGGATGTCGCGCGTGCGAACCTCTAATCGATTAAATCCTTATATAAGCTCTTTTAGGAACGGTAACTATACCGCGATTCTAAACCCGGTGGCTACTATTAGGACTTTTCCGTAATTACTAATGGGTGCGCCTAAGTAGTGTAGCCTACTAAAGAAAGCTATACGGAGTTTAGACGGTTTCGAGCTCCCTCGGGGGTTTCTTATATTACTAAAGGGTCTCTCGTCCATTTCCTCCTCTATTAGTTTAGATGTCCATTTTTTATATTCGGGGGCGCGTTCGACTAGCTTCCGTATAAAGCCATCTCTCGGTTCTATTAAGAAATTTAGGCTAGGTTTTTCGCTCTCGCTCTAGGACGCAATGGTAAAAGGATGGCTCTATAGCGAGGACCACAGACTAACGGACGGAATCTAAACGTTAACGTATTATCCGGCCTTAATTTTCTACGGGCGGGGGGAGAAAATTATTATTCTCACGGCGCCATTTTGTCTCGTAATTAAAGCTCTAGAGCAGCCGCGGTAGAGGCTGAAATTTCTATATAGAATAGCGAAGCACTATATTATAAGTGTAATCAGAAAGGTACCGCTAGAAGCGAGTAGATATACGCGTGGTACCTTCGAGCTTAACGGAACATATCTCTATAGGGCGTAAGCTATAATAACGGCTAAACCCTAGTAATAGCGAAGGAAGAGCTTATATAAAATCCGGCGAAATAAGCGCGACGAAAGTAGACGCAGCGAGACTATAGAAAAGACCGCCTAATACGAAGGTTAGCCGGGTTAAAAGTCCGTCGGGAAGAAAGCAACTAATAATTAATTTAAAAGCCTGCCCCGACCCCTTCGTGCCGAGGCTCGGTTTGCCGGCGGCGTTAATGATGGCATAGAGCATACTAAGGATAATAGATATCATCCCCGTTAACGCATAGAAAAGCCGGTACCTAGGCAGCGAAACGCCGAGTAAGGTATAAATAAAGCTTAAGTGAAATCTAAAATAGGCCGGTACTAGGTTAATAAGCGATAAATGTCCCGCCCGAGTAGCTACGTCGCTCGTAGTAGATACCCTAAAGTAAGTATAAAAGGTGTTAGCTGCGAAGTAGATCAGCGCGAAGGCTACCTAGGCGCGAGTCTAAGGCCCTAAAAGACGATACCGTCGGAGGAGTAGAGGATATAGAAAATACTTCCTTATTAATATACTATATAGTTTGAAAAGCTAACTTAGTCGGATTAGAGTATAAATAATAAATAAGAGAGCGATATAGCCGCCTACGGTAATAGTATAGAACTGTGTTACGTCCATCTCCTTTAGAATAGACTTAGGCATTTTAAACGGATGTTATAACGCCCCGTCGTAGGAAAATCTGAGCGAAATAAAGGGCATATATTTTAAAACCGCACCGGAGGCTCTTATACCTGACCTTAAACGGCAGCCTTAAATGACGGTAGATAGCTATTTTGGCTCCTTCGAGTTTCCGGAATAGAACTATAGCTAGAAATATAAAACCCTTTATAGCATTTAAAGGACGGTTTTAAATTAAGGTGGTAGGAGTTGAAAGGGACGGAGGTAGGACGAAGGGTGGATCGGGAGCACGGAGTAAAAGTATTAGTATATAAGAAAGGTGGGGTTATCGTAGAAGAGACTATCGCGGCTAAGCTGTAATATATCCACTTCTTAACGTCTTTAAATAGACCTCTATAGATGGAGGGGAATAGAGAGGAGGAATTAACCTTTAAAATGCTTAGTGTTACTGCTCTCTCTATACGAGTATTATAAGAGGTTAAGAGTAGGCTTTACTTATTGATTAACCGACTTCGAAGTTCCATCGGTTACGACTTAAAGAAAATGATGTTAGTTGAAGTAATCCGACAGAAGGTAGCTCTTATCCTTAGTGGGGGAAGTCTCTGCTTACGCACGCAGTTAGCGACGGAAAGGTTTCTTTAAGCCCGTAGGGGTAGGGTCACGTGGCTCTTTTAGCCGAGGCAAAAAGAAGGTTTGGAAATCTATTACTCTTCATCCGCACCTATTACTCGCCTGCCTTGTTTTATCAAATGCTTCCCTATATCAAAATCCCTCAGATCGCCGATAAGCCGGTCGTCATCCACTATCTTCGAACCTTGGAATCTTCTCCTTGCGGTCGCCATATGTCTGTGGAGTTCACTAGGGTCGTCGAGAGAGCACGAACCCTTAACTTTAGGACATGCCCCTAGGGAGTACCCCACCTCCAAAAGTTGAGAGGAGCCAAGTCACATGACAGCAGTTTTTTTGTGTATACTCAAAAAACTACTGTCACGTGAGACAAGGGGCTGAGTAATAATAATTAAAGCCTTGATTCCGCCTCAATACGCAATCATTTCAACACAAAAGCCGATAGGATTGTTGTGCTACTTAGTAACAGACGCTGCAAATTCACCTAAGACTCCCTATAACATTCGTATTGGCTGATGTGAATACTAACATATCCTAGTCTTTTAGAACCACCATCCTTTCTTTGGTCAAACGGCTCTTAGTGACCAGTAAGCTTGAAATATTAGCTGTACTAAGAAAGCTTGCGCTTAAAGAGAATTAAGAAGAGAAATAGTAGTGCTAATCTCTCAGAAGAGTGCTTGCTAGAGCTCTTTCAAATCCGAAGGGGAGTATGCCTCCAGCACCTACGCCCTTGGCACGTACTCCTAGCGCGTACCCTTATCAGGCTAGCTTACTAGGGGCTAGCCCTTAATTTTTGGAGGTACCCGTAGGAGCCCTACCACTTCGCCGGGGTTGAAGTTTACAGCCGTGCTAAGTGGGTTTCGGGGGGACGCCAGATTCCTAGTTGCGAACAGTTTGCATTTCTGTTAGCACTATGAGTGGGGATTCTTTTGGTTGTCATTATAGAAGACTTCCTTGCGGGCTCAGTCGTTCTACAGTATAAGTAGCCTTGATTGTTACGATATTGCTTGGCGCTAAATGGAGTAGGGTGGACAAGGGCTGAAATATTGATTGCCTTTGCTTAAATTTACGATTATTCGAAAGGTTCGATAATATTGAGGAGATATTTATCTGTTATTTAATAACCTTTGTCTGCTCTAATTATATTACTACAAATCGCTTGGCCTCTCGGAATATTATGTTTCACGGTTTATATAAAAGTCAATTCGAACGCGCTTTATAGTGAGGGTAAAAATTCTATATTTCGCAACGGACTAGAAACTAAACTAAACCCTATTCTTATATAACGGCATTAAATGCGTCTGTTGCTGTGTCCCCCTTCGCTTACTCGTTATATACTAGTGTATTCGTTATCTTCTTTATACTCACCGTCATCTATTTCATTATCGTCTTCCTCATTATCTCCTTCTATGTCTTTATCGTTATATTTATCGTTATCTCCATCTTCGTCTTCACTCTCCCTTAGAGCTTTACTACTATCCTTATATTTATCGCCCTCGTGCATATATATAAGCTCTTTATCGTTATTGCCGTTCTTAAATTTAGCCGTATCGTCGCCTTCGCCCTCGACTTTTATAAGCTGATATATATATACTAGTAATATCTTCTCGATAACGTTATAGTAGACTAATGGCGCTCGATTTTTAGCCACCTTTACTGCTACCTCTAACTAATTAATTTGATCGAGGAGGGAGTCTAGTATCCTCTGAAGTTCCGTTGATAAAATATTTAAAGGTAGAGTCGGCGAGGAATAGTATAGACCTGAAGCTGAAGGAGCGTAAAAGTAAGTTCTTACCCTTCGCTTGGCTTTAGGTTCCGTCGTGGAAACTAGGTTATCCTATATCTTAGGCGCGGAAGGTGACTAACCCCTTATCTCTAGGGCTATAGGGTAAGGAGTGAGCGGGTAATAAGGGAGTGAGTAATCGTTCGGGAAGCTTCTATTTCTATATAGGTCCTGCGGGGATAAGCTAGATGGAGTTTAATAAATTGGTATATTTGTCATGTCTGGATGATCTATGAATACGGTAGATGACTTGCTGAACTGCTGTTGGGAACTTTCTGCTGACTGCTGAGGGACTGATAGATATCTAGCGGTGTTTTTATAGATATACCCTCTAATAATGGCGGGCCGCCCGGGCAAATCTCGTTCCTCCTGAATATGACACCCTGCTCCAGATTTGGCCGCTGTTTTACCTCAATTTTTTGCTTCTGCACGCCGTCAATCTATATTCCTATAGCTCCTCGGACTCGGTCAAACCCACTATAGACACGAGTGGAATAACTGCGTCTAGCAATAGATCTGTGATGACCTTATATGAACGCCAGATGCTTACTCTTGGTCGTTGGGAATCAGCCTCAGCCCTATATGCTTGGCACGTAGTATAAATATGACACGTCTCCCATAGAACTAAATCAAGTCGTTTCACCGAATTCTAAAGTTGTTAACGCCTAGGATTATCAGTTGTGTAGGATAACAACATCCTTATGATCGCTCCAAGTCGTGGCCGTCCATTATAGTACCATTTTTGCACTTCACACCAGTTTGAGTGGGAATATATATACGGTCACGAGTGAGATGTTCTTGGATCATAAGGGTATATCATTTGCATTATAGCTTACACTGCCGCCAGCCACTACCCATTCCTCTACCTATCTACTATTCGACTTTTGCTCCGCGTTAAACTTTAATCGCGGCCTCCGTTAAGCCGATCCGATTGATCGATAGAGTCGTAGTCTTTTCACCGCCCAAACAGAGGTCCTTCATTATTTAGTCTCGCTATTTTATTATCCTTTATAGTCTTGGAAGTTCTTAAGCCATTATTGAGCCAAAAATGATCTGCCCGAACGCTTCCGTCTATGATGCAAGGGTATCCGTCCATATTGGGAGCCGTGATTGGCCTTTGGCAGCCGGTCCATCCTATATTAGCACTGCCTGGTGCTGCCTAAGGTGGGACGGCCGGCTTCTGGCTAAGACTAGCGTGATTACTGGGTATAAAGGGAGGGTCTGCCTATTTCCCTTCCTTTCACTTTTCCTTATCTCTCCTCTACGAGTTAATCTGAGCCCGCTCCACACTGGCCCGTGCCGACTTTACATCGCATCCTCGATTATGTTAAAACGTAGGGTTCCTAAGAATAAGCTACCACGTCGAAGATAAGATCCTATAGAGAGGTCTCCTCGGGCTGTGAAATCGCAGAAGTCTATTCTGCCGGCGTCTTTAAACCATTCTAAGAAGATCGAAGTGAGATAGCCGTTAGGCGGTAATAAGGTAAAGGCGATTTCTGCCTTAAGATCACTCTTACGGAAAAAAAAGAAAGTCGTAGTTATTAGCGGCGCTGGAATTTCTATTAATGTAGGTAGTGAGTCTTTCTTTTTACTTCGGTCTCAGCGAGTCTAACGGTGGTCTTAAAGTTCCTGATTTTCAAACTATACGAAAGTTAGCCCGAACTTCTTTTGATATATCTATTTATAACTCGCCGGTCGAGACGGATCGCTTTTATACTATAATTCGTAACATGTCGAGGCTCTCTGCCTAGGCGGAACCGACCTTATTTCATCGTTTCTTAGACGGACTCGCCTATAACGGTTATCTCCTTCGACATTATACGTAGAATATTGACTGTATTAAGCGTCGTCTTCCTAATCTTTGGGGGAAGACTATACAGCTCTACGGCCGAATCGATAAGGCGAAATGTTAGTTTTACGGCTAGAATGGTCTACTCGAGTCTAAGTGGTTCTATGGGTTAGGCCTCCTAGACTATAATCGCTGCGAAGAGATTGCGCTAGAGCGAGAACGGATAGGGAAACGACGACTTAGTGTAGGTAGACTCCGACTAAACGTCCTTCTCTACGGAGAGGATAATCCTAAGGGCGATATGATTGGGGAACTGACGGAGTAAGATCTAAGGACGGGTCCGGAAGTTGTCTTCGTGGTAGGAATAGCTCTAAAAGTGCCTAGAGCGAGAAGGTTGGTGACGGAGCTTAGTCACGCTGCGAAGGCTCGGGGCGGATTCACCGTTTGGATTAACACCGACGCACCACCGTTTAGTTTGAACCTCCTTTTAGACTTTGCGTTTTAAGGGGATTATGATGAAGTTGCGTCTTTGCTTTCGTGTTGAATATATGTATAATACTTTTTAACTGAAAACTAATCACGTTGAATATTGGACGTCAGAGACATATTTAGAGTCGGATGAGCTGGAATAAGATAATCTAACGAACAGTGCTAATTTTCTCTTTGGCAAAAAGAGGTGTTACATAAGGACAAGAGCATGTCTTTATATGAAAAGGGCCGATCTAAAGAAGGATAACAGTAGCGGAGACGACGGCCTTCTTCTTCTGACACCTTTTCCCTCTTAATTAATAGAATGTCGCTAAGATCCGTGTAGCGTACTACGAGTGAATAAGGGAAGCAACGATAACCAAATATGGGACGCGTACTAGAAAAGAGACGTAATATGATTTCAGACGATATCTAAAGTTGAACTTATAAAGTAAATGTGGCAAGTTGCCTAGGCTTAGCAGTCCGCTCCAGTGCTCTCGAAATAACAGCCCGAACTCCGAGGTCCGACTTATACACATTGACTGCGTGATTGGCGAAGTGGTCTGAATCGTAGATAATCTTCTTACAGTCTGGTAAAGGACATGGAAAGGGGCCAACCTGGTACTGAAAGTGCACTTGACGATAGTGCCTTCGCAAACTGTCGCTGCGCGCGAGGCACTGCGTCCGCCTACGCTTTGGGTTGCCGTAGCAAAAAAGACACCTTAGCGAAGAGGGTGGCCTCTTTGTCTTAGTAATCTTGGAAGATACGGCCGACTTCATCGACTTAGCAGGTTTCGCAGCTTTTGTGGACTTAGCTGCTTTAAGGGGTGTAACGGCATCAAGGTCTATAACAGCTTCGATGGCGTCGCTGCTATATAGAGGTTCGTCGACCGCCGGTGAGGCATATTGTACGCAAGCAGACGGCTGATTGGTCTGGTCTCTAGCATCTCCTTAGTGGCTGTTGCATCTCCGGTCTTTGCCTTCGTAGAGTGGATAGAGGCGCGCCATGACGTCAACCATCTCGGCGAAGGAGGATTTAGTCGCCGGCTGGAACAGATCGTGGGCGAGCTGCCTGCGGTCTTCTAGGATATGCTGCACTGGAGCGAGCATCTTAGAAGCGGGCTCTTCTCTATTGAGCTGTGATACCATATGATCTAGGTCCGCGGCGCTGTGAAATTCACGTAGAATCTGTGTGAAAGCCTCGCGTTCCACGCGTAGCTTCAGAGCTCTTAATTTATTTTGGACCCGTGTATGCTATTTGCCGTCGGGCGACTTCGATCCGTTTTTGATAGAGCTAAACTCGTCCTAGAGTCGTTGCCTAAGGGCGTCCTTTTCTTGCTAGACACGGATGATATTAGGGTGCTGGTGAGCCTGCGTGCGCTAATCGTCCGAAAGCCGCTTCGGGAGATTAGGGTCGCGGCGCAAGTAGAGCTTCCCGATCTGCTTAATTAAATCTGACTTAGAAGCATTGCCGAGGAAGGTGGCCTAGACATCGATAATCACATTCTATGAGATATAGTGCTTGAGAAACGTTCTCGAGCCGGCGTGGCCGAGGATCTGATTACGTTGCTGATCGCTGACCCCGGCGTCTAAGATAATGTCAGCGGCAGCCCTCTAAGAGGAGCTTCCGGTTGCAAACTAACCTGTTAATTCCGTTCCGACTTCACGTCGAAGACAGTAAGGTAGGAAGGAATGCTTAAAGCCTGCTCTTTAGCCTAATCTCTTCATCCAGTACGAAAAAGAGTTTGCGGATAGAGCTTTGCGAGGATCGACTTAAACACCTTATAATGACCGCGTGACGCGGCGGAAGATGGGGATATCAAGGATGCCGTCCCTAAAAGCGAAGTTAATAGTAATGCGGCCGTCTAGGCAGGAGAAACTGTGTAAGGTATAAGGGGTCAGGCCGGCGGCGGCGAGCTTAGGGTGGAAAGCGTTATCGGCAAAGGCGATGGCTACGAAATGAAGGATAGGACACATTACAGGACATGTACGATTCTCGTAAAGGGTGATGGTTTTCCTTTCACCGCTCTTAGTGCTTTAATAGAGGCTTAGTACGCGAGGATAACTCACGGCGCATTCCGCTTACGTTTGCCCTTATCCAATAAGATGGTGACCTCTAGAACTAGTAACGGTGGTTCATCCTTTAGCTACAAGAGTCTCAGCTTTATATGCCTATAGAGCATAGCCTCATTCGTCCTAGCGATCCCCTTACAGCTACTTTCGAAGATAGTACTAGGTCGACAGCCGGTGAAAGCCTAGAAAAGAAGCCCCGCGGCAAGGTGCACACGTTTAAGTTCTAAGGTAAAGACTTCGGTATCGAACTTCCAATGGTAATAAAGCGCACCGTGGACGCCGTTGTAACCGACGACGTGTTTCTACTTCATGCCTCTAATAAGGCCACGCTCATTACAGAATTGCCCGTAAAGGTACTGTCTACACGGTTAGACCGACTCTACCCCTTCGACAGCACTAAAGACGACCTACATTAGTGATTTCCTTGCCCACATCATTAGCCACAACTGTGTAGAATACGTCGTAGTACAACTGACGCAAGGTCTTCTACATAGTTTCGTACGTATTCAGCCTCCGGGCGCGAGGGTGTGTCTTATAGTACCAGATAAGGTAGCCTTTAAACGGCATGACCGAACAGGACTTCAGCAATTTTAGATGATCCTTACGCATAAAGTCACAGTACCTATATATAGGAAGAACAGACGGAGTCAGCCTTAGTAGTCGGTATCGATATACAAGGAGGCAGCTAGGATAGCGAATAATTTAAGATATACCGTTTCCACCTCTGCCGCGTCATTTCTTAAGCAGCAATAGTGGCATCGGCCAAATCTCGTTATGCCTTTTCCGAGCCAAGTTTTTCTAGCTCCTGCTTCAGCTCTAGAAGGTCCGCATCGGAAACGTCTAAGTCGATATTAAAGTCCTCCTGTTCGTCGCCGCTCTCAACCATTGAGCAATAGTCTGGTGTAGGGTACGCGTTCTTAAACGTGAAAGCGCCCATATCGACACTAAGTAGGATAGTCGAAGAGAGATAAGTCCGAGGCTAGCAAAGAAGCAGATGCTAGAGTAAAAGAGAAGCGCAGCGGGTGAGGAAGAAAGAAAAGAGAGAGGAATAAGACCAAGGTCTATATAGAAGTCGGATGCCATCATACACCCTTACACAGCCCTCCTTCGTGGGAGCCTGATTATGGGCCGGTATGAATAGAAGTATTAATGAAGTTACGAGGAGGATAGGATACGGAGGTGTATTCACAAGTAAGAGGGAGAACCTCTAAGAGCTGTGACGGCAGCCAAAAGCTGAGGGGAGGGCAGCAGGAAGCAGAGGGCGGCGAGGTCACGGCTAGCCGGATGCGGCACGCTTTACCGGAGGCGGTAATTCACCTGCACACAGACTACGCGGTGCCCTCTATTACAGAAAGTCAAGTAGTTACTACTCAAAGGAGGTAGTCAGTAGTCGACTAGGCTACTCGAGGTACTAGTTAGTAGTCGACTACTTTAGTCACTAGGTAGTCGAATAGTAGTGACTTCTAGTTACTACTTTATACTAAAAATAGAAAATTTTCTCTTATACTACTA
>JAABUP010006891.1_pt1 | contig 15724 bp, 17 predicted proteins | sample 5559201 | NCBI WGS metagenome assembly JAABUP01 (sample SAMN10711887, study PRJNA513373) | rock metagenome | isolation source: Antarctica rocks | place: Antarctica
TCAAAACAGTTTCATTGACATCTGACTAAGAAAATCTTCAAAAAACCTCAGCTCAAGAATGCAGAATGTCCTTTCAACAATCAGTGAGGATTTCTGTGCTCATGTATTGATGATAGTTCAGCTTCACAAATGATTTCATGAATGAGGCTCAATCTGATCATAATATCAGCCGCACTTGTTGCTAACTGGCTACAAGAGGCTCAGATACACTTGAACCCTGAGAATAAGCCTGAGAAATGGGCTGTGAGACACACTTATGATGACGTCAAGATGAATAAACTTGCTATCAAGCTCTTCAAAAGTGATTGAAAGTTGCTGAAATTAGAACTGAATAATGTGGGTAATTCTGTTCATCTTCAATCTACTTTTGAACAGTTGCACACCATTGTCATCATCACAAGAGAATCATACAGTGATTATATCAAGCAGATCATGAAAGACACTCATTATTCATCAAAGCTATTAAGATCAAGAAAGACACAACAGCCAATGCACATATATTAAAAGGTTTTTTGAGATAGAGTAATTGCAAACAAGGCTCATTTTGAGGTGACACCCACTTCAGAAACAATTCAACTGTTCAAAAACAAACTTAAGGCACAAAAGTGATTCTTGATGAGCACCTCTTTTGAGTGGTCATCTGCTCAAATGACAGGTTGAATTGAGATTCTTGAAACAAGTGATTGAACTGAGCAGCAGAAATACTCTTTGTGATCAGAAAAAGAGGCGCATTGTGCAAAACTCTCATTATGCACTGTGTTCTCACTCTGTCAGATGAGAAAGATGCATGATCACATCATTGCTGAGAAAGAAACTGATCAGAATATCAAGAATCAACACATCAGGTTACTGACTGATGTACTTGAAACTCTCTGACTCAAACAGAGTGTAACACAATCCCTTTTCTTCAGCAACCCCTTGACTCAGATTATTGTCAACACTCATTATGTTATCAATTGTTCACTACCCACTAGGTACAATGAACTTGTGAACTCTTTGCTAATGATCATCACTGATCAATTGAAGAAAGAGCATGCAGTTGCAAAGGTCAATTGAGTTAACAACAGTCATATAGATCCTGAACTGAGCATCAATGTCAACAATTGAATGATGAAGATGCAACAACTCAGAGTTTTGAGCAGCTTTTCACAACTGAGAGAGTTAGATAACATCAAGTCACTTGTCTTCTCAAATGTAGAGGATTGAGAAAGAAATTGAGTGCACATGAAAAAGAAACAATTGTATGAGCTTGAAGAATGCGGTTTCCTCTACAAGAAACACATTGTAAACATATGCTTAGAGAACAATTGTACAAAGATCAAAGCCATCAATGACAGAATTAAAGAATGAAACAAAGATGAAAAGACAGTGTTCTGCTTCATAAGCCCTATGAATGCACTCATTCTGTACTGAGTATGTTCAACTCTGCTATTTACTCTCAAGCTACAACCACAACAACTGTAGGCCATCAAATCAGACAGTTATTGACTTGCAACAGTATCTCAGACTTGTGTTAAAGGCCTCTGTCACCCTGATTCATGAGGCAATGTCAAAGTTGAATGTTATGAACACTATATGGCTATTTCAAGAAGAGCCAAATACCATAGTGAGATATTCAACCTTAACACCCTCACAATATATTGTCAGCATCATCAAGCTCATCAAAGTCAAGTACACACTACACAGAGTCAGATGACTGATTCAACTTGACTCAGAGTGAATGAAACGTGATCAAGAGCAGGCAAAAAAACAAATCAACTGAATTGGTCAACAAAAGGTGACGTCTACTTATCTACTACAGTGTGTTGAATTCAATGTCAAGCAAGCCATCTATGACCAACAGAATCAGAGAACACATCTCATGAAACTGGCTCTGAACCCTGCTCAATTTGATCAAGAAATGATTAAGAAAGAAATAAGTGATGATGAGAATGATGATCTGCAGATTATCTCATCAGAAGATGAGATCAAGAAAGATGAAGATGAAGATGAAACTGCATATGAGGTTTGAATCAAGAACCACAGTTTCAGAGTGAGCTCTGAGCATGATTTATAGATTGTCTAGCACTATAATTAGTATTGTGTTGTTCTAACTGGCCGTTGTTTCTTACTCTTAATCTATGGTAATCTTTTAAACAGTACATGACCTAGCAAAAGAATCATTACACTTTCAACAATTTACCTTTGCAGTCACATTGAGCAGAGGTACAAGTCACACGCAAGTTCAGAGTAGGGTTTACTGACATGCAACAAGATGACAGAGTGCACTGCTGATTCAATGAATGAAGGTCTTAGTTCACTGAACAAAGGTCTTAGTTCAATGAACAAGATGCAACCTGGTCAGAATAGGGTTAATATACTATACGTTTCAATTTCATCAGGTAGTTGATGATATCAAATATATTCAAAAGGCTAACCATCTCTGAGGAACTTGATAAATGATGTTGATGATGACTGCTTGCACGCACACACATGTGACACTAACCTCATGCAGAACCAGAAGCTAATTTTAATACAGTAAGGGTTAGCTGAGCCCGATATTTGATACAACTGCTACAACTAAAACGGAACGCAAATGAATGGTGTAGCCTATCAACAACACAGCGGTTGCAGAAATCAATGATGCATCAAGATATTCATATCATATTGAGTGGTCACCTCTATGCATGTACTTGCTTGAGTGTCACAATTGAGAAAGTATCAACAGAAGAACAGTCAAATAACAATGAAGATTAAGAACAGCTTGAAGAAGAGATCTAATTTGATAAACTTGATACCTACTGCACACAATATAGCTAGATACACTATGAGGGTTGATGAAGAAGTACTGAAATATTGTTGGTAAGCTGTCCTCTCTGAGTATAATGATTCAAAGACTGTTGCTTATGATAAATGATTGATGAGGGTTTGACATAAAGGTGTGTCACAGTCAATACCTTGAAATTCATCTGATGAACTGATCACAGTATTAGAAGTTACTTTTGACAGTATGTCAAGTCTCACACTCACTCTTTGTGAGTTCAAGACTACTGCTGAAACATTGAACCATTGTCATCATCTGCTTGAAAAAACCATCAAGGCAATGACTGTTGAAAGTGAAGCCAGAATGTCGCATCAAGACCTCTCATGCTTGCATCAGCAACTTGTAATACACAATTCTTCATCATCATACCAAAATCATAGGTCAACAATAGGCTTCACACTCAGAACAACACCCACTTTTCTATACTCTTTCATCATACCTTATTCCTATGTTATTGAGTGCAAATTTTGTACAGATTTGTCAGGCATGAACTTGCTTTGTGCTAAATGATGAGAATTGAATTCACACAAGTTACTCACATCATTAACACATTAAATCAGTTTCTCAAAACAACACTTAGAATCAGCAATCATCTACCTCAGTTCTCACTTCTCTATCATTTTACCTCACAGTTAACTGTCTCATTCAGAGCTCACATTCAAACATCTGTTAGAAGTGTGCATTCAGACTTCATACTGTAGATTACACATCACATTCAACCCTCAGGTTTGTTTCTCATGTTCAATCTCATGTTCAAATCTTGCGTTCATACCTCAGGTTGATTTCTCACATTCAACCTCACATTTATACCTTTCGTTCATAGCTCACGTGCATAGCTCACATTCAAAGTTTACTTTCATATCTCACAGTCATACCTCACGTACTAAGTTGAAGCTGAACTCACAACAAATTCAAAAATATTGACAAAAAACTTCAGAAACAACACAGGTGAAGAGATTGACAAGAATGCCTACTACTCAAATGATGAAGAAGTGAAAACAGATTGTGTCAAGTATCATGCCATCATCATGCACATGAACAATGAGGGCAACACTTTCAGTCTTGATCAGTTTCTTGTGACTGAGACCTCATATTGCTGCATCTACATCATGTTCAAGGTGATTCAGAGATGAAAGTTCAGTCTTCAAGTTCAAGTTATCATGAAGAAAAAAGGTGCAAACAACAAGATCATCATCATTAAACTTGATTGCAATACAATTCAAGACAGAAATGTAACTGCAGAGTTGCTGCCATCAGGGCACCTTTCTTCAAGCATTCAGCACATTGCAAAGATGCAGCAGATCAACAATGAAGGCCACATTTATTGAGTCAATGTCTTGTTCAATCTCATTGAAGTACTCTCAGACCAACTGTGAGTCAATCTTGCAGAACTCATCAAACTTGACTTCACTTTTCAGAAGCTCTGAGAGATATTTATCTCATCAACTCTTGAGTTATATGTGCGCAGTTTGACAAGCATAATTGAATTTGTCAAAGAGTTCCTTGACATTGTACAACAGAAGAGAGTCATTGACCTGCTCAATGCATGACACCTTGCTCATTCAGACAAACATTTTGTTCAGTTAAATCAGACTGCATCTGCAGAAGAACGGTCTGCGATCAAGTTACCACCTCAAACATCATTTTTAACTGTAGCAGAATGAGTAACAGTCATGAGATATGAAGCAATAGCTGAACAAGAAGTTGCAGTCAATCAAGCCACAAGTATTAGAGGATTCATCTTTGCACTATAAGCTATCATCATATCAGAAGAAGAAAAGCGTCGCTACATGACTCTGATAGATGGTTTGCAGAAGATGCCACTTCAATTTGACTCAGAGGAGGCATTAAGAGTCAACTTCAATGCTGAAGTTGATGATTGTGAGAAAGACTGAAGTGAGGTTGTTGTTCAACAATTATCATTTGCACAAACCGGTCAAACAACCATTGTTCTTCATAAACCCTGAGACAAGAAGAAGAACATCTACAAAGATGAATCATTGAAGACAATCTCACACAATTTCAAAATTGATGAGAAGTTCAAAGCCCAATGTCAGACAAGTGACAAGATGATAGTCAAAATCTGAGTGATCTTGCAAGAAAAGACACTGAAGCATCAAATCAATGCACTAAGTGCTTTTCAGCAAACTCAAGACAATTTGCATCATGTGATCTGCGGTTTAAACTATACTCAGGCTCAGAGCAGAGACATCTTCACCATCATTTCACTTGATGCTGTTAAGGGTTGAATTGATGCATTGAAGCTCACACCATCACAGAGAAAAGCAATGGTCTACTGTTGCAAGTTGCCATATGAAATTGACATCATACAAGAGTCATCAGAGACAAGTAAAAGCCACTGATGCACAGAGATGATATGATCATTTCTTCACAGTGACGACAATGAGCTTCATCAAGTTCTAGTGATAATCTTTACAAATGACACTGTCAATGAACTTGTTGAAAAGATTGAGACTTTGACGCTCAAAAACCCTCAAACAGAAGACAAGATCATCATACACTTGCATGTCATATTCTCTGAACAGAACATCATTTGAAATAAAGTCAAAGGACCTTGCGATCCGCTTTCACTCATCATAAATGAAGATGAGCTTGATGTTCTTGCGGAGTTTGACATTGTCAGAACAATATATGAGGTCTATAAGGGCACAGATTGATTTAAATCAATTGTCATGAACAAGAGAGTGCAGCTTATTGAACATAGCTTGACAACTTGAATGCTACAGATCACTGACATGATACTGCATCCTGTCTCTGACTCTGATAGCTGAAAGGGATTTCAAGAATACTACAATCTATACAGTGAAGATGACATGAATGCCACACAACAGATTGAATTCAGAAAGATTCTCACTAACTTGCAAGAGCATGTTCTTCATACAGTCTTTGTTGTAGTGTGCATCATCAACAACACAGGCACAGCTAAATTCTTCATGATTTTCAGGCTGACAGTTATCTTCATGAATGAAGCAGCAAAGATCATTGAGCCAGATGCAATTATCATCTTGATGCACTATGCACCTGCTTCAGTTGTCATGATTAAAGATCACAAGCAACTAAAGTCAACAGTACTAAGTCACGGAGGCTCAAGTGAGCAGTTTGTCACTCAGATGATCATGTCATTCTTCACACAACTTGTTCAATTAGGTCATTCATCAATTATGTTCACTGAGCAGCACCGAATGAGCTCTGAGATCTTCAAGATTGACTCAATTATCTTCTATAATGGTTAACTGACTGATGTCGCCACCACACAGCTAGTCTTTTGTTCACTGAGTCTGAAGATAAAGAACTTTATGAAAGAAGCATATCAAGTAGAAAACCTCATGCTGATGATAGATGTCAAAGACACAACAGAGCAGATAGAAAACTCGCGATGCAACCTAGTCAATGCTACAGTATGCATGAATATGGTGGAAACCCTCTTGAAGACATTCAAATCAAAGCATCTTGCAATCATTTCACTCTACTGAGCACAGCAGAAAGTCTACTATTGTGCACTATATCAACTGCAGTCTAAGCTCAAGAAGAAGGACCTGCGGGCAATTCAGAACAAGATCATTGACTTATTTTAAGAAAATGAGACCGATATCATAATTCTGAACCTAGTTGTCACTAAGAAGTTAGGCTTCATGCAAGAAATGAATTGACTCAACATTGCACTCACACAGATGTGAGACGGCTTGATGATAATCACAGATGTAAGCGCCAACAAGAGTCAAAACAACAAGAAATTTGCGCATTGATTGAGAAAGCTCATCAGTCTCTTCAAGCAGTCAAGATTAGTTCAGCAGGTCAAGAACATGTCAAAGAACTCAAACATCTCAAAATTCATTGATATAAAGTCAGAAGATGTACAAGAAGATGTGCCAGTCACTGAAACAGAGCAGATATTGGCACTGAATCTAACTTTAGCAATGACTGAAGGTGTGATTGTGCAGTCAGATACTCTTGTTGTTGATGAAGGTACAACTATGCAGTCAAATACTTCTGTTGTCAATTGAAGTGCAACCATCAAGCCAAATGCTTTAAACATCAACTGAGGTGTGAACGTCAAGTCAAATGCTTCAATCAACTGATAAGCAGCCGCGTTGCCGAATGCTTCTGATGTTGACTGAAATGCAATGATTCAACTAAATACTCATGTTAATGAAGGTAAAGCGAAATCAGCCTGAGTAAGAGACACTGACAATTAGAAGATCAAGATGGTCTTGATCATGTCTTGCAATTTCTGTAAGAGGATGAAAGCATATGCAGTACGTCTGTGTTGAATACATGTCACTATTAATCAACTAAATTGCACACTACTGAACCAAACCTAAGCTCACTACGACGTTCACTGAACATGTGTCAGGTTCAATGAACGCATTGTACTACAGCACAGATGTTATTTGAACATTGTGTTGTGTTACTCTAAGCAAATGCGTCTTTGATCAAGGATTCACTCATCAAAATATATGCGTCAAATTCAATAACATTTCAGCTGAGTATTCACCTGAACCTCTCTTCTAATCTTCTACTTTTGAATGTGGCTTAAATACACATTCTGATATGTGTTTGCCTCACCTACAACCTTTTTCTATGAACTTGCGTCACTTTGGTTTCAGACAGCATTTCTGGCTTTGATCTTCTCATCATCATCATGTCAGTTAAGAAGGATATCAGACTCAAGCATATCAACAATTTGGCAGATGAGAATGATTCAAAATATGTGAATCTTGCACAGTTCAGAAAGACTATCGATATAGACAACAAAGGCATAGTCAAAGCGAACACTATCATCAGCAAATGGCTTAAAGAGCATGCACTGAACCTAAGAGTCTTAACAACAAATGTGAGTTGTGAAGCAGTGCAATCATTGATTCAGAAACTCTACACCCACTTTATGCTTTACTTTGAAGACAAACCCTTCTTGTTCATCAACCAAAGCCTGTTTGTTCTAGTATGACGCAAGCTATATAATCAGAGACACAAGGTGAGGTGTGACAATTTTGAAGACAGAGAAGCTACATCTAGAAACACAGTACTTCTGAGCTCAACAAACATCTCAGAGTGAGTGAAAACAGGTGTTCACATCACAACATCAACACTCATTCAAACTCAAGACATGACAATCATCACTGATGTTAAAACTTATGAAATACAGGTGAAACGCATTCTATCATTCAGAGACATTCAGGGTATTAACTCAGCCACTGTCATTGATGTCACATCTCTCAATCCATCTTCTGCTCAGAAGGTGAACATATGCAGTTAAGTGTCATTTAATATATGAGTGAATATACGTAAAGAAGACATTCAGTACACCTATCTTGACACCATCAATTACAGCTTTGATGACATTACAACAAATATAATCAGGGATAGAAAGTTCTGTACAGCCATCCTTGATGTCAGAATGAGAAGACTGTCATACACAGAGTTTGAAGTTGTCTTCAAAGTGAAAGACTGTAAGCTGAACTGTTTATTGAACTCAAGTGTTCATCTGAATAACTCTCTACTAGCATCGCAACTGTCATTATTGCTCAAATGTATCGTGAAATCAAGTCAGACTGAGAATACTGAGAACACCATCATTCTCAAAGAACAAGAACATTCATTTAACCAGCTCAACAAATGTCACAAGATCAATGAACAAGACTTGAAGACAACAGGTTCACACATGAGAGGCATTCATCATGATACATCAGATGAGCAAGCTTCAGAACAACCTCTGAGAGACATATCTATGAGTTTGAACAGAGACATCACTGAACCTTTCATGAGCGGCACATTGTTGAGAATGAAACAAGACAAAAGACAATCTGATAGATCTGACAACACATTATCAACAAGAACCCTGAGCAACCACACAAAGATAACTACAGTCAGCAAAGCTTTGAAAGAAGACCTTGCTGCCAACAAGGCGGAGTTACAAACGGCAGACCACGCAAAGTTTACTTCAATCAACAAAGCTTCAGAGAAAGACCTTGATATCAACTCAGTGAAGTCACAAACAGCGGCAAACTCAACAACTTCAGATGAGGCACACAGCATCTGTTACTCAAAGTTACAATCAACGGCAACACCTGTGCGATCAAAACCAACTCAGACTAGCCTTGAACCAAAGCTGGTCTTTCATGAAGACACTGTAGAGGAACTTCAAGACATCAAAGACATAGAGACACCTCAAACATCTATGGCTGAAGAGTATGTCTAGTTCAATGTGATGAAGCTGAGTATTGACTAATATGACCTTTCAGACTTCTGACAAGTCTGAAGCTGACAATAACCAAACATCTTCATGAGACAGGGCAATGAGAGAATTGTGCAAGACTATTCTTTCACAACTCAGACAACATCAGTTCTAATGAAAGAATTTGCATTTCAGGCCTTCTAACTTCCTTGTACTTATATCAGGTCTTTAAAGTCTTTGTGATGTTTGAGATGAAGTTGTTTCAAGGAGAAGGCTATAATGTGAATGACATGAGACTGGGAAAGGTACACTGCACATCAGACTCATTAATCTTTTTGGCATGATACTGAACCTGATGATAGACTATTGAAATGCTGAGAGTTATTTGCCTAAACCAAATACTGAAACAAGCTCATGCCAAGGTCGTCACAGATTGCAAGAACAAGCAAACTTTGAGACATCTGGCTTGAGGAACTTCAGAAACACCTCAGTCATCAGACACTAAATGTTCATTCAGTAAGAAGTGACTCATCAAATGTTCATGTGTTGATGATGGCTTGACAGCTCATTTAAAACCTCAGAGTGGCCCTAATCTGATCATAGCCTCAGCCGCTCTTATTTTGAATTGGTTACAAAAGGCTAAGCATCATCTGAATTCAAACCATCAGTTCACTAAATAAAAGATATGTCACACCTATGAGAACCACAAGATGAACCAACTTGTGAAGAAGCTGTCTTGTGAAGACTGAAGTCTCCTTGAACGCCAACCTGATGCAGAAGGCACCTTTTGACATCTGTTCAAACAGTCATGAACCATAGTCATCATCATCAAACAATCCTATCAAGGTCATATCAGAGACATTATGCAAGACATTGTCTACCCACCTAAGCCACTCAAGAAGCAAAAAGCTGCCTCACCTGTGATCATCAATTAAGACATAGCTTGAGAAAGGGTAACAACAAATGAGGTACACACTGAAGTGAGCATGACTGCAATGACAGTTCATATGTTCAAAACCTTTGGCTCAGACGTGAGAAAATGATTTCTCACAGACAGACCATTTGAATCTTTCTCTGCGCAAATGACACTGTGAATAAACTTCATTGAAACACTCTTCTGAATCAACTTTACTTGCAGCTCATGATCAAAGAAGAACACACATCAGAAGAGACTCAAGCAATGCACTTCAGCAATGCTTCATGAAATGAGAAAGATGCATAAATGCATTGTCAATGAGAAGAAGCTGAATGTCATTGTCAAAAGAAAATATCTAACGAATTTGACAACTGTTCTCAGTACACTGTGGCTCAAACGCAGTGCAAGTCAGTTCACCTTCTATGAACATTCATTAACTGATGTATCACTCAACATGCATCAGAGCATTAACTGCTCATTACTGAATTGATTTGTTGATCTTGTGAATGCATCAGTTGTGATCATCTCAAGCAAGATGAAGAACAAACTGCAAGACAAGCTGCAGATCTGACAAAATAACAACTGCCTCAGAGACAAACTGACGCTGAACCTGAACAACTGATTGCATAAAGTGAGGAGGCTGTGAGTTCTGAGCATGTTTTCAATGTTAAGAATACTCAAAGCTACAAAGGACCTGACGTTGACTGAGATTGAAGATCATCAGAAAGATTGGATTTGCAATCAGTTGAGTCACCTTTACAACCTTCAGCGTTGCAATTTGCTGTACAAGGTTTATGTGGGTGATATCTGCTTGCACCACAACACCACCAAGATAGCTGTGATCAATCATCTCATTTAAGTCAAATGGGATTTAGACAAGAAGACAGTCTTTTGCACAATGAGGCTGACAGTTGCTCTTGTTCTATACTGAGTAAGTCACTACATAAAGTCTTGTATCAATTGAAGACAACATCAAGAGCAAATCATAGTCTTCAAACCACACTGACTTCTGTTAAGTATCTACACCTAGTCATTCAAGCTTCAGTGGCCCTCATTCACGTCAAACTGTTCAAATTCAATGCAATGAAGATCATTTGATTGTTTCAGAAAGAGCCAGCCGTCATTTCACAAAACGTGAACATATCATCTTCTCAATACATCATCAGCACAATTAAACTCATCAAAGTTGATTATACCTTACACAAAGCAAAGAGATTGATGATTGTTGATTCAGAGTGAATGAACCGTGACCATGAGCAGGCAAAAAAGCAGATAAACTGCATTGATCAAAAAGCATCAACATACACCTATTCTCTACAATGTGTCAAATTGAAAGTGAAGAAGACCATCTATGACCGTCAAAATCAAAGAACACACCTTGTACAACAGACATTAGAACTGAAAGTCTTTGTGCAAGACACATATACAAGAGGGGTGAGTGATGATGTTGATGATGATTTAAACCATATTAATACCAAAGATCTGATCAGAGAAGGTCTTGCAGTATAAGGAAGCAGCAGCATGTATGATGATAGTAAAGTGTCACAGATATAGTTTAATCTAACTGAAATGCTGTTGCATATACTATTTCACTCATGATGATGTGTACATGTACAAACTTTGTCTTGAAAGAGGGCGAGCAAATGGTACCCGGTTAGAAAATTAAGATGTTCAATGAACCCTTGAAGGTTCATTGAACATCATAAGCCAACCTTTTAACATTCATTGAACATCTTAACTAACACCAGTGAACATATACCGTGAATGAGCAAAAAAGATTTGGCTCTGAGCGCTCTGAGTCAAGCCATTCAGCTCTGAGCATGCTTCAAGCTGGTTCTTAGTGCTCTGAGCCAAAATGTCTTTGCTTATAATTGTGAGTGGTCTTTCAACTTGCCGATGTTAAAGCTTGTTCTTCATCTTTAATGTCTGCTTAAGCTTTATTCTTTTGTAAATGACTTTACCTTTCTGAATATAACATCTTGTATCACTTTTTTGACAAGCTTTATCTTTAACATTCTGAAGTCACTCTGTCTCTCAATGTTTAATAAGGGTAAAGGTCAAGAGCTTTGATTTAATAAAGTTCTGAAACACAATTAAGAACGTCTTATATGACAGAGTAAGTGAAATATTGAGCTTAAAATAGTTCTTTAAGTGTTTGTCAAAGTACACTTAATGAGCAGAGCAATTCTTAAACACAGAGGGTCTTTAAAATGAGTGTCATGATGGTGTAACTGATGGTTGTACTAAATTTCAACTTGATAGTGTATCTTCTGAAAACTTCAGAGCCATTTTTGCTAGGATTTTTTCAGGACAAACACAGAGCTTGTCTTTTCACATAAGCTCTGCCTTCTTTTAAGCATGACATATAGTTCTTTTCTTAAACATTTTGTCTCTTATTCATTTAAAACCACTTAGAAAGTCTAATTTGTCATATTGTATCTTGTTATACTAGATTGTAACATTAATATGCTCTTGATGTCAGTGCTTTAAGTGCTGAAATATCCCTATATCATTCAGCTGAAGTAAGTGGGTCATATAAGAAGATAAAAGAAAAGAAATGATCTTGTTAAGTCAACAGTAAACTGTAAACTTCTCTGTGATATGAAAGAACTGTTCATTCAATATCAAAAGTCAGTACATGTTCTTAAGCTTCTTATAAGTCATCTTATTAAAGTGCTTAGGTTAAAGAAGACTCAAAGTATTATTAATATAATCAGTAAAAGTTATGACCATAAGTGTATTGTCATTCATATCATTTTTGAAGTGTTTTTTAAGTAACACTGTGCCTTTAAGAATAACTAAAAGTGAAATAACAGTTTTATTACTATAAATAGTCTCAACAAAAGTGATATAATCTCTATTATCAGAATTCACAAGGAAAACAGCCTTTGTATTAACATGAGTAATAACAATTTGTCCTTTAAGGCAATCAATTTAAAACCCTGTTTTATTCATATTATATATATTGACAGAATCAATACTATAACGTTAACAAATAGCTTCAAAATCCTTAAAGTGTTTGTATACATTCTCTGTATTATGAGCTGTCTTTCTCTCAAAGCAAAGACTTCTAGTTTGAATAGTCTTATATCACTTTTTGTGCTTTTGAAACTAACATCTGACCCACTGATTGTTAAGAGAGGTCTTCTGAATGACTTTAGCTGCTTTAAGAATAGCATTTTCTGCAAAGACAATATGCTTCTTGTTAGCTTGATGGTCAATAGATATTAAATAGTCAATATAGAACTTTAGAGCGTTGTTTTGAGCCAATGAGAGGTTGGCATTTTGTTCTTCTTTGATGTTAGCAAGTGGTACGCCCCTTATACGCGCTCAGAGCTTAAAGTATTTAACCTGAAACTTAACAGCTATTTTGACGTTTAGAACCCTTGAATTTTTGTTTTTATATTTAAGAGCATCTAATAAACATCTCTTTTTAAAAGAACCATATTTGCCCATGATGTTGTCAAGTTATTAAGAATGAAAATTGATAGGTGGTTGTTTAAATGCGTTGTTAATAACTTTAAAAATCAGTTAAAAATTCAATTTTCACTCAATTTTAATAAAAATCTTACTGGTAAATTCGCAGAATTGAGTTATTTCACAATCACATTAATTATCACTTATAAATAGTGGTTGTTAAAGAGTTTTGTGGTGATTAATTAGATTTTACTAAAAAAAGTGACAAATCAATGAAAAAGTGATGAATCACTGACACCCTCAGTTAAATCTATTGACAGATGTTCACATGACTTAAGGTAGCTTGAGTCTCAGAATTGTAGGTCAAATCTCAGCTTTTTGAAAGGGCATACATGCATACATCAAAAAGCTGAAAAGTTTAAATCTCATTGTTGTTTTAGTCAAAGCTATGCTGTATGACATGTGATATCAGCATTGTGTGTCAATAATAGATTGTACAGAGGGAAATGTATGAGGTATCTTCTACACTCATTTATAATATTCTGATGCTAGCAGTGACATCTCACATGATATATGTTGCACTTTCAACAATCATTGAAGACAGCTCTCAGGTGCAGAAAGAGTTAATGAAATCAGAAGAGTCAAGCACAGAAAAATAATCTGTTGCAAGCAGATAATTCTTAAGCAGATGCACTACAAACAGGTATGTTTGTGATGTTGTATTAAATCTCAAACAATGTATTGAAGTATGTAGTATTTGTATCATTGAGTCTTTAAAAGAGATTCATTGAAATCAAAAAAAAAGAGCGCAAAAATGATGTGCTTACTTTAACTTCAAGGTGTGCACAAAGAGCTCTGAAATTGTGAATAATTAGCTTGATCACTAAAAGCATCAGATAAATTCTTTCAACCTGAATATGAAGCAGAAGCAGTATGAACAGATTAGGAAAATTCATGTTAGAAATCAGTACCTGCAGTTCAATTTGCAAGTTCTTAATGATTGACACCTTAAAGTCAACCTTCTTAGAACCTCTACCTCTTTCATGACTGCTTCAGAGGTCACCCCTGTCACTTTTTGTGTTCATCTTCATCACAAGTGTTCTGCTGCTTTTCAGCTGACTGGTCTTGCTTCAGTGACCGCTTTCTAGATTTGGTCTTCATTCTATGATCTGCTTTGAACACATCTATCAATTTTCTTGCTGCAGACAGCTCAGATTCAAGCATTCACAAGTTCTTTCATCTGACTCAATAGTGTCTTTCAAGAAACATCATTTTATGGTCTGTGATTGTGCAGACTTCTCATTGATGACTGGGTTCTGTCATCAAAACAATTGATTGAGATTTCTCAAGATCAGTAGTTCTATCTTGTCTTTGAGTCTGAAGATGCAGTAACTCTTAAGAGAAGGTGAGACAATATTTGACTTTTGACTCTATATTCTGCAAGGTCAAGTATTTCTGAACTGAAATATCTTCACTCTTCTGCACTGTGCACACATTGTCAAACAACATTGCTGCACAAACTTGAGTAAAGTTGAAGAAATGACCTGTAGAGACTGCAGTAAAAGCTCTCTTGTGACTGTGTTTTGAGCTCATCACTCATCTAACCTGTTATCAAGCTGAGTGACATTCTTTCTGTGAATCAAGAGTGTCACTCAAACCGTCATTATTTTCATCATGTGAACCGGTGATAGTGTCATTGTCACACAAGTTCTGACCATTGTTGTGAAGTATCAGTTTCTGATCTAAAGATAAAACTGAGACTCATGACTGACATCTTCAAGATAAGTGAATTCAAAAGTAGTGAAAATAGTAGTGAGAACACTCACAAATTCAGTGAAAGCTGTTGTACATCAATGTTTCAGACACTTATGAGAAACATCTCTAGTAGCTTCTTGTTGATGAGTATGCCTCATCAAATAACTGTTTTTAATGTTTAACAGGTAGGTGAATTGACGCTGCTTTCAGGTCTGTCTACAGCATCATGAATATTAGCATGTGACTAAAAGATTGTGACTTAAAAGATGATGCAGGGATGAAAAGATAATGTAGTTGTTAGTCATTTCACACATGAGTCATTCATGATACTGCTTTTATGACAAACACACATTGAGATGAAAGTCAGGCTCTGAAGCACCTCAATGTCAATGAATTGTGTGGTGTTACATTAAACAGCTATTTCAGTAATATCAGAACTGTTTCTTATTGATCAGTTGTGATGAGGCTCTTAGTGCTGGCTTGAGGCTACACATCATCACAACTCAAATCTTTTTCAGACTTCTCTGTCATCATCTTCTCACCTGGTTTACAGAAGTCACAAGCCACTTATGAGGTTTTAAAAACCCTTTAATTATGATTGATCTCTGAAAGAGTGTGTGTTTCTTCATCATTGTTA
>JAABUP010006892.1_pt1 | contig 15718 bp, 26 predicted proteins | sample 5559201 | NCBI WGS metagenome assembly JAABUP01 (sample SAMN10711887, study PRJNA513373) | rock metagenome | isolation source: Antarctica rocks | place: Antarctica
CGGCCTGCGCGGCGCAGTGTACGCTGTTTATCTTGCACTAATGCGCATGCTCAGGTCGGCAACACCAACGGCTGCCCACCTTTCTGGGCAACTCAGGATGACGTAACAGCCAAATGCTGGCCTTACATTCGCCCGCACATATCCACGGGCGCCGCTGCAGCGCAGCAGCGGCCGCGGCCAGCGCGGCGGCCCGCCGCACAACAAGCCCCGCCACGCTCCAGCGATCCCACGCGCGCCCTGACGCGCGCGCGGGCCCGCGCGGGCGGCGCCGCGGGCGAGCCGCGCCTGCGTGACGCTGCCCGCCAGCACGCCCACCCAGAGGCCGCGCACGCCCATGCGCGCACGGAAGGCTAGCGTGGCCGCCAGCGCCAGGCCGACGCCCCAGTACGTGCAGAAGTTGATCACTGCGCCGGTCGCCTGCCGCCCGGCGCCTGTGACGACGCCTGCGCCGCGCCGCGCGGGCGCGTCGGGGGCGCCCCAGCGCTGCTGAATAACTGCCGACAGCCTCGAGAGTTCGTCGCGGCGCATGCGCTCGGCGAGAGTCAGCTGCTGCGCCGATGTCCGCCTGCAAGACCATGCGGTGCAGACAGGCATGCTCGCCAAGACCGCATGAACGCGATGCAGGATGCTTGTCACGCCGCATTCGTTTTATTCAAGTTCTGTCGCTGAAGCAGGACGGCCCACTGAAAATGTACGGACGGCGATCGTGCACGCCACATAACACGACAGGCTGTCGCTGACACGGGGGCTGGGCAGCAGGAGCGAGCGGGGGGCCGCCTGGCGCGTGCCCGGCACCTGCGAGCGTGGCGTTCAGGCCGTCGGTGAAGGAGGACACCGCCACGATGGGCAGGATCGCTGCGCACAGCGCCACCACCTGCGCGGCCGCCCGCCGGCTTGGCACGCTTCAGGGTCAGGCTAGGATTAGACCCAGGCTAAGACATGCACGGGCTAGGCATGCAGGTCAGCAGGCCGACCAGCGCTGCTGTTTCGTTAAGCACCTAGCAGTGAGAGTCCCTGCATGCTACCGAGCATGCCCGCCTGCACAGACACAGGAGTCCCGCTGCGCGCAGCCGACAGGCCAGCCACGCCGGCTCGAGCGCCGCCTCGCGTCAGTCGGCGCCGCAGCGCCGCGATTATGCGCAGAAACGCGTACGCACATCAGCGCAGGCGCGCACACATGGTCGCGCTCCAGCCCCAAAAATGAACGCCGCGAGAGCTGCGCGCCTGCGCATCGTGCGTGAACAGGCGCGGCCACAGGCCGCTGCCGGCCGCGATGACGGTTGACGACACCACCATGACGCCCGCGGACAGGCACAGCGCCACGCGCGTGGAGTGCCGCGCCCCACGCCAGCGCCCGCCGCCCAGCTTCGTGGCCACCATTGTTGAGAGCGCATCTGCCCGCAGGTCCCATCGTCACGTGAGCAGGGCCCGTGCGCATAACAGAATGCTGTTGCCCCTGTTGCCCACATGAGTTGTGGCGCTGGCTGACTCAGGGCAGCAGAAGCGGGAGATGCAGCGCACTTGTAGGTGCGGGGTCAATGCACCCGGACCGGTGCAAAGCGGTGCGGTACAACCCGGTGTGGAAGATGACCATGTATCAGACATAATAAAAAAGAGCATGCGCAGCGATGGTTCGTGCAGGCCCGTCACGGCTGCGCACCGCACAGCCCGAGCGGGAACAGCAGGTAGGTGAACGACGTCAGGTTGTAGGCGATGCCGGTCACGGACACGCTCTGCGCGCGGCAGGCCCCGCGCTCGGGTCCCGTGCTCGCCTGATGCAGTGCAAACCTTTGACATGCAAACGTTTTGACAGCCGGTGGGCGCATCAGCCATGCCGTACCGCTCAGGTAGAACAGCACCCTGCCTCCGCCCTCTTCCAGACACTCAGGTGCACCGTCTCTCACGCTGCTTCACTACTGCACCTGTTGCTCAGCAGAGGCTTTACAATGAAGTGCAGGCCAGCACAGTGCGGGGTAAACGCGCGCCTGGTCAGGGTTGGGGAGGATGCCGGCCAGGAGCACGAGCGCCTCGAACAACCACCACTCTGCATGCAGAGCAGCCCAGCCCTCAGGCCCTCCGGCGCTCTCTCTCTCTCCGCGGCACTCCGACTTGTTACCACTTAACAGGTTCAAGGAGGCAGCAGCAGCCATGTGCTTCAGGGTGGCTTTGCTGTCTTCCTTGACGTTGCACAGCAGCCACAGCACTGCACTCCCAGCACAAACAGGCACCAGGGCCGCAGCCTGGTCCTTGCACATGCAGTGCCGGCAGCGCATGGTTGTGCGCCCCAGGGTGACATAGGCAACTTTCCTTCACATTGGGCATGCAGGGCACAGGTCTCATGGACATGAGCGGGAGCGCGCTCAGGGCGCGCGCCTGTGCACTTCATGGACAGCGCGGGCAGCGCGATCGCCAGGTACTGGCCCCAGCCCCGAAACGCGCCCCAGGACCTGCCCCGCGACAGCCCAGCGCCTCACTCTGGCGCCCTGGCGTGGCTTTCTCCTGGCTCATGTGCCTGTCTATGACAGCATCGCAGATGGCCTTGCGTGCAGCACCTCAACCCCAGCATAGCACCCTTCCCGTCAAACTTTCGTCGACAGTGTGCCCAGAGATAGCCTAGGTGCCTTGGGGTTGCTAGGAGCCGCACAGGCCGTGGTACGGGCGCCGGCCGTGCTCGACCAGAATGCACTGCTGACCATGAGCGAGGCGGCCAGCACTGCACCCAACCCCAGCCCTGCGCGCAGCAAGACAGGCACAGGCACCGATGCCCATGCCGGGCGCGCGCCGCCCGCCGCGCCGCGCCGGCCGCCCGGCCTCGCTCGGGCCGCGCGGCCGACCCCGGATTAGGCCGCAGGCACTGCACACACACCCAGCCGGGTCAGGTTTCTCTTATCCCTAACTTTCAAACAGGGCGCGCGCCAGCCGTGCCACGTATGCCGCCCGGACTTGACCAGGCCGCGCTCCTTGACCACGAAGTAGATTGCGAGCATGCCGCAGTACAGCCCGGCCTCCACGTTGTTGGCCAGCGCGGCGCCGTCCAGGCCCAGCGCCAGGCCGTAGATCAGCAGGTAGTTGACCACGGGCGTCACCACCGTCAGCGCGGCGGACATCACTGCGCGCGCGCGCGCGCGGTCACCGTCACCGTCACCGTCGGCGCGGTCGGCGCTTGAGCACGGGCGACGGTCGGCCTGCTGACTGGCGACAACAGTGTGCTGGCTCCGCACTCAAGGGACGGCTGCATGCGCGGACAGCTGCATGCAGTAGCACGCGCGGCTCCCAGCCACCGCTCAGTTCTGCATGGCTCATATCAAGACACGCACGCAGCCACAGCGGCGCATCAGGGCTCGCGACGCGCCGTGTGCGATCTCATGCGACAACTTGTGTGCGGCAGTCCCATACGCCTGTTGACCAAATGCGGACCGCCGGCATGATCAGGCCCATGCACGGCGCAGGGCACGCACGGGAGGCAACCACGACGTCCAGCTGCGCGAGTAGATGGTTGCGGATGCACGTCGACACCGCGTTGAGCAGCAGCGAGGGCGCGCTGATCTGCAGGAAGCGCGACGCCTCCGCCGCGATGCCCGCGTCCTGGCCTGCACGTGGAGCGCGCCTGACCATGATCCTACCCTAGACCTGAATCCCAACCTGAATCTGCATCACCGTCCAGGCGCTTTTGCTCAATAACGACCCCCATGCATGCCTGGCAGGCGACGCCTATGCCCACCAAAAGCGCGGACGCAGGCTGCCGCTTGCATGCACGCGTCACGTAGTGATGTGCTGGCTATGCCAACCGAAGACAGCAGGCAGGCGAGGGCATGGCACGCAGACTCCGCCCACGCCTGCTGCACGGCCGGCCGCAAGCGTCCCGGGGCGCGCACCTAGGAGGGGCAGGAGGACGGGCAGCTGCGTCCAGGCAGCCCACACGACCGCGCTCAGCGAGCAGCTGAGAATCAGCGCACGCTGCAGGATGAGACTCATGGCGCTCAGGTTGCCCGCGCCAAACGCCTGCCACGCCCGGCGCCATTAATCCTCACGCCGGTGCACACCTAGCTTGACTAGGTTTGCAGGACCTTGAGTACCAGATGTCTGCCCGGGGGCAGCGACAGCGAGCGCGCAGGACCCACGCTGCTGTCGCAGGGATGGCCTGGGCGTGACCGCGGGCGTGCCCCACCTGCCCTGACAGCGAGTTCATCCCCGCAGCCATGCCGACCACCAGGCTGTAGCCGCTGATGTTGTACACGGAATTGGCGAGGACGCACGCCGCCAGCGGCTGGCTGCCGAGGTGCCCGACAAAGGCGAGCGAGATCATGCTGCTGCACACAAACCAGAGCGTACTCTCGATGGACAGCGGCGCGGTGAAGTGGAGCAACCTGCCGTCGTGGCGCGACAGGAGTTGCCCACATGTTTCTGTGGGGAGCAATAAAGGAGGTACTTCCGCGTGTGTTACAAGAGCATGCTTGACAGCAGGGAGCGCTGGGTCCAGACTTGGCGCATTACATAAACACAATCCCGAAGCATGCTTTATGGCAAGCACAGGGCACGCACCTCTTCACCTCCCCGAACCAGGACAAGTCCTCATCCTCCGGCTCGCTGTCTTCCACCACCCACTGCGCTCTGCCCGCCGCCTCCGCATCTGCGCCGGGCTGGGGAAGGAGCGGCGCTGTGACCTCGCTGTTCTCAGGCAGGGCACTCAAGCTGCTGGCGCCAGACTGCGCCCTCGCAAACTCCTGGCTCCGGCGCGGAGCATTTCGTGGGCTGTGCATCCCTGCCGCCTAGTTACTGCAGGCCTCCTTCTGTGCGGGACAATTTCTATGCAAGGCTTCACCAAGTGTTCCTTGTTGTCTGTGTGCGCTACTTCAAGCACCGCCGCGCGCAACTCGACTGATGCAGCTGCTGAGAAAAAGGACGGAAATTTCCTCCCCGACTGATGCAGCTGCTGAGAAAAAGGAAGGAAATTTCCTCCTTTTGGGCTTTCCAGCTCGAAAAGGAGGCTCCCGGTACATGTGGAGCTCGGCAGGGGTCCAGCATGGGCTGCTCCACCTGGCCTGCTTATACAAGCAGTGCTTGTCAAGCACTGCATGTGAGGTCTGCGCTGTCGGAGCATGCGCTGCTACCGCCAGCTCATTGCCAGTTGCCCGCTCTGTCCTCCCACCAGGAAGGACCCTGGCATGATCCGCCAAATTTCGTTAATCACTTGTTTCATCCCGTACAGAACTGATGAACAGGCAAGGGCTGCCTACAACACCAGAGTGCCGCGCTCGCGGTGCAGCCCGCGCGGCATACCGCTGTGCAGAGCTCGGAGCCGTGCAGAGCTCGGAGCTTGCAGAGCGCGCGCGCGGCGCGCAGCAGCCGCTTAGGCCGTCCGGCCTGGCGCCCGGGCCGCGGCGCGCGGCAGCGGCTTAGGTCGTGTACTCGGCGTTGATCTTTACGTAGTCGTAGCTCAGGTCGCAGCCCCAGGCGACGCCCGCGCCAGGCCCGTCGCCGAGCCGCAGGTCGATGTGCACCGTGCCGTGCACGGCCGTCGTGTCCTTCAGATATGCGCTGGCGGCCTTCGCATCAAACTCCAGCGGCTGCCCGGCCGCCATGAGGCCGATGGGCCCCAGGCGGATGTCGAGCGCGTCGGCGTCGAAGGGCACGCCGGCATATCTGCACCATGCGCAGGGCGAGCCCGTGTCCGCATCCGGCGACGCGCACGCCAGGTCTGGCTTGGCACAGGCGCGCAGCATGCGCCCTGACAGCAGCGGCGCCTCCGCAACACAGGCCCGGCTGCCCCTGGCAAGCGCTGTCACGGAAGTGCTGCATGGGCTGCAGGCCACCTTGTTCGGGCACGGACGGCTCGTGTCGCAGGAGCGCGCCGTGCGAGGCATCGGGCGGGGGTGGGCCGCGCGGCGCGGCGGCAAGTGCCCCCAGCGGCGCGCGAAGCGCGCCCAGGCCAGGCTTGCAGCCCGACACAGCGGCCATGGCCATAAAGGGCCGGGGCGCGGCGCAAAGGCGGGCTGCATGTACGGCCGGGGGCGCACCCGGCGGCGCACGCGATGCGGCCCCAGTTGGGGTCGTGGCCGAACACGGCGGCCTTGACGAGCGAGGAGGCGGAGACGGCGCGCGCGACCGCGCGCGCGCCCGCGTCGTCGGCCGCGCCTGCCGCCGACACCTCCATCAGGCATGTCGCGCCCTCGCCGTCCCACGCCACGGACTTTGCGAGGCCCTGGCGCGCGCGCGCAGGCCCCTGGCTGCGCTGCAGGTTTATGCCTGCGAAGGCGCTGCCTCCTGCCGTGCGCGAGATGCGCTGCATGCGCCAACGAAACATGGGGCTGGACACGTTGTGAGCCGCCGCTCGGCACAGCAGATCACTTAACACACATGTTTCCCAATAACAGGATACCTTACCCCTACCCTCAGCGGACCTGCAGCAGCGCCGTCACGGCAGCCTCCAGCTGCGCGGCCTCCGGCGAGCCGGCGTCGGCAATGGGCGCGCCGCCGGCCGCGCCGCTGGCCAGGCCGATCACGGTGTCGTTGGTGCTCGTGTCGCCGTCCACCGATATCTGCGCGCGTGCCGCGCGCCGTCACCGCAGGTGCCGCCAAGCTCTGTGCCTGTCTGGTCACCTTATTGCGATGCGATGCGAGGCGGCGGCGTGGTTGAGAGCGTACTTTTGCTGCATGCACGCGCCCCAAGGGAGGGCGGGCGGCCAGGTCGGCTACAACGCGCGCAGCAGAGCGCGCGCACGGCCATGCGCGGCATGCGGTCCCCTGAGCGCCGACGGCCTGCTGCCAGTGCAGCCCGTAAGCGCCCTGCCAGCCATCACGCCTCCACAGACAGAGCGCCCGCCCCGGGCCGCCCGCCAGAGCAGGTAGGGGCCGGACCTGGTTGAAGCTGGCGACCGCGCCGCGGCGCACGACCTCGCGCCACAGCGGCGGCGCCACGGCCGCATCGCACGTGATGACACACAGCATGGTCGCCATGTTGGGGTGGATCATGCCGGAGCCCTTGGCGAAGCCGCCCACGCGCACCGGCACGCCGCCGATGTCCACCTGCGCGTTTCAGGCGCGTGTTCATGGCCCTGGCCAGGGTTAGGGTGGGGCGACCTATGATCGGACTCGTGCACCTAGCGGCGCGCGCCGGCGCCGCGTCACGGCCCTGGCGCCTGGGCTCGGCCGCCTGCATCAGAGCTGGAACTCGCCAGAGGCGGCGGGCGCCGGCGTCGCAACACGGCCCGGCGCATGGGCTCGGCCGCCCGCAGGAGAGCTGGTGCCGCGAGAGGTCAAGCAAAGCAGCGCCGCGGATCTGACAGCGTTCCGGGGTAGCGCATGTGGCCCTCCCAGCGAATGCGTGCGCCACGCGGCCAGTGTGCGGCATGGAGGACGCATTGCGGCCTCTGAATATTGCATGCGGCGCTTGCGGGCAGTCTCTCAGAGAGAGCGAGTGGCTATTCTAGGGGAGCAAGGCGGTGCATGCGCCGCCAGCTGCACTGCCGCCGGCGCTGCTCTTGCTGTGCCAGGACCTGTGACCCTAGGCGCAGCACCTCCAGCGCCGTGCTCTGGCTGACCGGGTTGGCGCTCGTTGCGGCGGCCGCCGCGCGGCGCGCATGCTGTTTGGCATGGTCTCAGTGACCCTGTGTGGGCCGAAGCGGGCGCCGCACCTCAAGCGCCGCGCTCTTGCTGACCAGGTCGGTGGTCGTCACGGCGACCGCCGCATGGTGCGCGTCCTCGGCGCCCGCGCCCAGCCCGCCCGCCAGCTTCGGCACCGAGCCCAGCAGCGCGTCCAGCTTGATGCGCCGCCCGATCACGCCGGTGGAGAGCAGCAGCACCTGCGCGCGCGCCGCGCCGGGGTCGCCGCGCGCGCTTGCCCAGGCACGCTCCTGTATAGAAAAGAGCGGCATCGATACGTCCTATTACAGCCGCGTGCTCGAGTACGTACATGTCAATGATCGGCAGTGGCTGGGTTGCAGATGACGACTATGTTGAAATTAGGCAGGCACAACAAATACAGGCGAGGTAGCAGTGGTGTGACGCCTCCCGTGCTCCCTGAAGCGCGAGGTAATGATGCTCTCGTAATGATGCTCTCGAGTTCGTGCATGTTCTGGTTAACGCGCCTCGCCCGCGCTAATGCCAAGGGCGCTGGCCACGCAATCGGCGCTGGCCAGGCAGTCCTGGTACCCCGCATCGCCTGTCGCGGCATTCGCCTGCCCGGCGTTCACCAGCACCTGCGCGCGCGCAAAAATCCCTGGGCGTGCGAGCAAAACCCCTTGTGCGCATCACAAGGCACTTTTCGAACCCAGACGGTGCGGAACGCTGCTTATGCACACATGTGTTGTACACCATAGTAACATAGTATTATACTGTCAACGGCGCGCGGCCGGCTGCGGCAGCGGCGCGGGAGCGCGCGGGCCGCGCACCGCGCGGACGGTCTCCCGCTTCGCCAGCACGTTGCGACAGTACGTGACGGGCGCGGCGCAGACGATGTTGGTGGTAAACACGCCCGCGGCGGCCGCGTCGCCGTCTGCAACGACCAGCGCGAGGTCCGCCTTGGGGCCGCTCGCGCGCAGGCCGCCGGCCATGCCTGCCGCGCCCCCGCCCCGCCTTCTTTTACACTGCTGTGCAGGGCCGCCACACTGCTGCCACAACTAAGCGCTGGAAATGTGCGACGAGTCTGGCGGCCAAGCGAGAGTGCCAAGACTGCAAGGGGCCGCAGGAGTCGCGGCTGGTTGAGACGGGCAGCGGGCTCCCGGGTCTCACCTTGGGCCTTGAAGCCCTTGGCGGCGCACACGCTGCCGTCAACCTCCCGCCACGGGCCGTCGGGGATGAGGATGGGCGCCGCAGGGATGTCAAACGCGTGCTGCGGGGCCGCTGCTGCAGCCGCCGCTGCGGCATGCCTCCTCTGGACCTGAGGCAGTCCGGTGCTGAGCGCCAGGGCCAGGACGGGGCCAGGACGGGGCAGCTAGGCTGCTCTGCGGCGTCAGGAAGCACACCTGTCTGCAGCTGTGTCTGGTGAACAATCTCAGTACCGCAGGCTTTTCTGCCACAGCTCCTGCACGCCTCGGGCAGAGTCGTCAGAGCGCGGTGCACACCCCAACTGGCGGGCGAGTGCTTGGCCGGAAGCAAGCCAGATCGCTGGTGCAAGGGCTGGATCGGCCGCTCACCACGGGATGCAGGGCAGCAACGTCGCCTGTTGCAGCAGAACGGCCTGACTTGGCTGGCCCTGGCGCCGTGGCAGGAAGCGTGCGCCAGAGGGGGCATCGCGCTCTGACCTATATCATGCAGCGGCTAGCGCAGCCTGGCAGTGAGAATGCAGACTCTGTGGAGGTGGGCTGTGGCTCTCAGCTCAGCCAGTCTGTGTTCTGCAGCCAGCACCGCTTTCACATCAGTCCAGCTGCGGGCCCCCTACATTGGGCCCAATAATGCGCCCTGCTTCCAAATGTGGGCCCCCGCAGTTCAAGCCAGCGCTGGGCTACAAGGGACTTCAGCGCTGGGAGGCGGATGCATGCTGTGACAGTCACTAACTAACACTTAGCGTGCGGTCTTCAGACGTCACTCGAGCGCTTGGTCTGACGCAGGAACAGGACTTGCAGTAAAGGGGGAGGTAACTCCAGTCTCTACCGTGCAAAGCCCCAAGGAGCTGGTCACACCAGCCGTGCGTGCCCTACGGCAAAGCGCGCGAAGCGACTATGTGCGGGCGCTGCCGGCCCCGATGAGGCGGCGAAGGAAGCATGTTCTTCCACCTGGAGCTCGACCGCGAGATTGAGCTGCAGCCGCGCTTCTTCGGGCCGCGCCTGGCCGAGGTGCTCCAGCAGAAGCTGCGGTCGGAGGTGGGCCGGCCTGCAGCGCACTCAGCGCCGGACGCTGCAGCTCTGCCGTGCAAGTATGCAGTGCAAAGAGCAAGGGCCGGCGTCACACGTCGGACTTGTGCGCCTCAGATTGAGGGCACATGCAGCGGGCGGTACGGCTTCATTATCGCGGTGACCAACGTGCTGAGCATGGGCAAGGGCATGATCCGCGAGGGCACCGGCAGCGCGTCCTTCAACGTCAAGTACATGTGCCTGGTCTTCCGGCCGTTCCGCGGCGAGGTGATTGACTGCGTGGTCAGCTCGGTGAACAAGGCGCGCGCGCCGGTCCGGCCAGCCACTGGCACGCTCTCAACATCCCTGCTCTGTGCTTGCGTCCAAAAGCACGCGCTGTCCCGCTCACGAGCGGGTCTACGAGCGCTTGGGCTATTACAGCGTTGGAGGCTCGGTGGCCATGGTGGCCCCCTCACTCGGACGCGCGCTTGAGCAGCATGCCTGCAGAGGCCCCGCTGGAAAGGGCTGGTCTGTGAGCCATCGTTCTGTTGCAGCGTGGGAGACTCACAGACCACGGTAGCCCCATCACTCGGCGCGCGCGCGCGAGCAGCGCGCCTGCAGAGGCCCCGCTGAGCCGCGGCCCCGGGCGCGCAGGTCGGCTTCTTCGCGGACGCGGGCCCGCTGCAGCTGTTCGTGTCCAACCACCTCATCCCGGACGACTTTGACTTTGTGTCCACGGACGAGCCGGCGTTCGTGAGCGCGGACGAGGAGGTGCGCGTGCAGGCGGGCGCCGAGGTGCGCATGCGCATCGTCGGCACGCGCATGGACGCCACCGAGATCGTGCGCGCCCGCCCCCAGAGGGCGGTAGGGTTAGGGACCCTACAGTACCCTACGCTACCCCAGAACGCGGCGCTGGCAGCGTCGAACGCTGTGCCAGGCGCCGCGCACGCCGCCGCCTGGTTGGCCCTGCGTAGGGACCTGTGTTAAATGTCATTTAGGTTGTCGCCGTGCTTCGTTCAGGCGCTGCTTATGGGCGTAGTGGCTTAATCAGGCGCTGCGCTGCTCCAGGGTAGTGCATTACGTAGTGGATTACCCAGCCTAGCACGCGTGAGTCCCGCCTGGCATGTGCGGTGAACCAGCGCATGTGCGGGGTCGCAGTTCTGCGTCGGGACCATAAAGGAGGACTACCTGGGCGTGATCAACCCGGCGGGCTAGCCGCCAGGCGCAGTGGATGCTGGCACGGGTGGGACAGTTGCGGCAAGTGGAAGCCACCCAATGGCCGTGCTATGGGACCATACCCGGCAGCGTGTCGGTTCACACCGCTCGTGCATCGAGACGCCTTCCGTGCTGTGCTTGGTAGTACAGATGCGCAGGCCAGAGCATACCACTCCAGGCTCTTGCCTGAAAAAGTGCGAGGCATGTCCGGCATGCAGGGTGTGCAGAGCCTGCTCTCGAGCAGTGCATGGTCTGAATTGGTTACAGAATCTGCATCCTGTCACTTATATGCACCCATGCGGTCTCTCTGCACGCCCTTCAGTCAGGATTGCTGAGCACTTGACAGGATTGATGAGCACTTGCCAGACTGCTGAGCACTACCCTCACCCCAGCATCAACGCACAACACGCACTACCGCAGTGGCGCCACAAGTTCTGCGGCACTACAGTGCTCTGCAGTGTGGCCCACAAGTGCCCCGCAGAGTCACGCAGAAGCAGAGCCGGCGCAATGAGAGGCAGCCCTTGGCAAGCAGCCCTGGGCCTGACCTGGAGAAGCTGCCCTGCGCTGTTCCAATATGGAACGTCAAAGTGCAGACAAGGCCTGGCATGATGCGCGTTCCTCACATTGTCACACCCGGTCCATGTCCTATGAGCGCCTCGGCATCAGCCACGCGGCCGGACGCCTTCCTGGACATGCCTTGACGCAGGGCTGAGCCCGCCGCCTGCAAGGCCACGGCATGGCGCTCCCATCGCGCGATACCTGCCCCCTCGTGCCGCCTCCCCCAGGACGCACCCAGGTACCCCGCAAACCGCATCGCCCCTCCGCAGTGCATCTAGCTACAGTGCGTGCGTCGCCTCCGCCAGGCTGCTACCCCAAGGCCGCCCGAAGCGCGGTCAGCCCTATCAAGGAGTGGCCAGCCCTCCCGAGGAGCAGTCAGCCCTCGCACACGGGGTGCACCCAGTTGTAGGGGTCCTGCGCCCGCTCCTGCTGCAGCGACGTCAGCGCCTCGTACATCTCCAGCGCCACCTGCCCGGGCTCGCCCGCGCTGCAGAACTGCCGCCGCCGCCCCTGCCCGCGGCGAGCACAGGCTCTCACGCGCGGTTGCGGTCTCTTCAGGGTTAAGCGTGACGCGGCTGCAGCAAGGGCAGTGCCAGGCATGACGCACAGAGCCTGTTGTGCACCCTTGCCGCCCGCTTTGGCTGTAAGCGGACCGCAAATTGGTAGTGCCCTCGGGTGGATCCTACCTCGACACCGCACAAGCAGTGCACCGCCACTCCTGCCTCAGCCTGACCGTGCGCCGCGCGCCTGGTAGGTCATGCTGCCCACGGCGGAGACCACGACCGCAGTGCCGGTGGTGAACACCTCGTCAGCCTCCATCGCATCCGTCACCGGAATGGCAACCTCCTCCACCGTATACCCCCGTGCGCGCGCCAGCTCGATGATGCTCCGCCGCGTCACGCCCGGCAGGATGGTGCCCTGCGCCGGTCCGCCAGCCTCGGAGCGGGCTCTTGCGGGCATCCTTGCATGTCTGGCAGAGTCATGCTCCGGCAACACATGGAGGCGCAGACGCATGCGGCTGCGGCGAGTGCGAGCGTGCCGCAGTTCTGCCGGTGCGTGCACAACTGCACACACCGTTTGGCATATATGTTTCCGAGGGCGTTGGCGTACGAACGGCCCACTCATGCAGCGCTGTATGCAAGGTCACGATCCGCACACGTCAGCCTCTTTCAAACCCCACACATCCGCACCCGAGCGGCTCGGGCAGATAGAAGCATGCGCCGCACAACCTAACGGGGGCGCCGCGCGAGCCGGGGCGGCCGTGCCGGGGCGCGCGCCTGCAGGGGCTGCGTGCGGATGGTGCACCCGGCCACGGTGAAGATGTTGCAGGACAAAACCTCCTCCTCCAAGCACGTGTCTGGGGCCGGGGCGGCCGGGCCGGGGCGCGCGCCTGCAAGGGCGGCGTGCGGATGGTGCGCCCGCTCACAGTAAATATATTGCAGGACGACACCTCCTCCAGGCACGTGTCGGTTTTGGCGTCCAGGTACACCACGTCCGCATAGCCGGCCTCCTTGGCCGCCAGCTGCGTCATCAGCACCTGCGCGCGCGCCCGCGGCGCGTCAAAACCCGTGCATGCTGGCGCAGAGAATTAAAAATTCTGCATGTATCGGCGTAGCTGGCGTCTTTGGCGGCGAGCTGCGTCACCAGCACCTGCGCACATGCCTCGCGGCGCGTCAGACCCTGTGCATGCTGACGCAGAGACCTGGAAGCCCTGCATATGTTGCTGTCGCCGGCGTCCTTGGCGGCCAGCTGCGTCATGAGCACCTGCGCGCAAAAAAACCCTCGCGGCGTGTCAGACCCTGCGTGTCCTTGCCCAGGGGGCCGGAAGCCCCATGAATTGTGCCAAAGTGGCATTCCAGCTGCAGCAGCAGTCGCCATCTGAAGCCCCCCGGGTGGGTGCCGCACTGCTTGCTCTAACACTCGCTGCGCTGGTCCAAACACAGGCAGATCGCCCGCCGCTACACGTCAGCCAGCTGGTCAGCCAGCTGGTCACAAGAAGCACAGAAGCCGCGGCGGCGCGACAGGGCGCGCGCCGGCGAGTAATTGCCAGCGGCCTTGGTGCCGCCCATGCCGCCGGGCGCTGCGCGGTGGAAGCGCTCCTCCACGATCAGGTCGAGCGGCGTCAGCTGGCCGCACTGCGGCGCGCGCGTGCGCGGTGCAGCTCAGCCGCGCGCCTCTGCTTGCTGCACGCGGCGGCGCGCGCCGTGCGGGACGGCGCAGCGCAGGCGCAGCAGTGGAGCACAGCGCCTCCACGGCAATGCGGTGCAGTTCGTCTAACACGCACCTCCCCATCGGTGCATGTACCAGCGCGCTGCAGGGGGGGCAGTTGCGCTACCGCAATGCCTCGCGATAGCTAGCCTGCCAGCAGCACGGACAGCCGCCGGTCCGCACCGCCGCGGCGCCCGCGCGCTGGGGCAGCGACCTACCCTAACCCCTAGGGCCGCACCTTGAAGTAGCAGCCGACCGCGGCCGCGTACACGACCAGCGTGTAGGTCGGCGCGGGCCCTAGGCCCAGGATGGGGCCCGTGCCCAGCAGCAGCGGGCGTAGGTATAGCGCGCCCTTGCCGCGCGGCGGCACCCAGGCCGCGTTGGCGCGCACCGCCGACGTCACCGCCTCCACATACATCTCAGCCGACGGCGGCGGCATGCTCAGCCGCACCGCGCCTGCGCGCGCCGTACAGCTCATTGCGCCGACCCACCGGCGCCGGCTCACCTGGCTCTGCAAACAGGACCGCAACCGGGCGTGCGCAACGCCCGGTTGCGCACGCCGGGCAACTCTGAGAACCCAGGCTCCAAGCATTACTCTCTGCTGTGCGCCCACAGGCGGCGTGGCAGTGCCGCACGACACAGCATGGCTCGTCTGGCACCACCCACCTGCGCGCATGCGCGCCGCATTCTCCTGCGGCCGGAAGAGCACGATGCGGCCGCGCGCGCTGCGCTGCGCCTTCATGCCCTCGAACACGCTCTGGCCGTAATTCAGCACCTGGCGCGCCGGGGGAGGGCAGGATTAGCGCCGCGCCAGCGCCGGGCGCCTGCGCCGTCAGGCAGACCCGGCGGCGCCCCGACCGCAAACCAGGATGGGCTGTTTCAGCGGCCGTCCAGCTGCGGCGCGGGCCGCTGCGCGCCTGTGCGCTGGGTAGCAGCTGCAGCGGCCCGTACGGCTCCAGGCCGCCCTGCCAGCCGCCGTCCGGTGTGTATGTCGCCCTGTACATCACCTGTAGCGCCAGCCCTCCCCGCTTGCAGCCGCGGCTTGCAGCGAGGCGCGGCTGCGAGCAGCGCAGCAGCTGGCGTGCAGGGCTGCGGAGGCCGCGCAGGCGCACCGGCGCCATGTGCTCGACGCCAAAGCCCAGCGAGTCCCAATCGACGTGCTCAACGGCGCTGCTCGGCCGCGTCTCCCTGGTCTCCCTGCAGCCGCTGCCGACTTCAGCACACCCTCCTGCCTGTCCTCAGCAGGGTGCGCAGCCGAGGGCGCCGCCGCAGGACTCACCGCGGGCGCTCGGCCGCGAGCGTGGCGCTCGTGACCGCGTGCTGGCGACCGCGTAGCCTTCGCCTGGCCAAAGCGGACTCTTGCTGTGGCAGGCGCGGCGCAAGCTGCAGCCTGCGGCGCGGATCACGGCTCAGCCCCTCCGCTCGCCTGCTCACGGAGGCTTGCGCCACCTTATCAAGCCGAACCTGTGCGGCAGGCAGTGCGCCTGCCCTTGCTGCCGCCTGGCGAGCCTGCACAAGCAGACGCGTCGTCAGCCTATGAGTCGGCGTCTGCCAGCGCCCGCTCGTTCCAACCTCTCCAAGCTGGGGCGAGTGCTGGGGCACGGGAGGCGCGCGCGCACTCTGTCTGTGCAGAGCAGGCTCTGCAACGCGGCATCGCCGGCCGCTCCAGCAAGCTCGCTAGAGACATCCTGCCGCCCTTACTGGCACGTGCTGGAGCCGCCAAGGCCCTGGCGGGAGGAAGTGGGGAGACTGGTCGGCCCTTGGTATTGCCTTGGCCTCGCCTTTGGCCAGACCTTTTGCCTCAGAATATAGGGAAAGAGCCTCGGCACAAGCAGCAAGACGGCCGCCCCTGCTCCAAGCTATTACCAAAGCAAGGCCGATTCGTAAGTAATTATCAAAGGCAGCTGAGCAGCTGCGCATTGCTGCTCCTAGGGCTGCGGCCAAGCGGCGGTACCCTACCTAGATTG
>JAABUP010006893.1_pt1 | contig 15713 bp, 14 predicted proteins | sample 5559201 | NCBI WGS metagenome assembly JAABUP01 (sample SAMN10711887, study PRJNA513373) | rock metagenome | isolation source: Antarctica rocks | place: Antarctica
CATCATGCACCGGTTCCGGCCGCAACTGTTAATGGCCTTCGGTCTGCTAGTGATCGCTGCCGGAATGGCCTGGATGGCGACTATCGATGCGCAGTCCGGGTTCCTCGCCGCCGCGGCACGAATGACCATCATCGCAGCGGGCTTCGCCTTCGTGTTCACGCCGATGACGGCGGCGGCGGTGTCGTCGGTTGATCACCACCTCACCGGGATGGCCTCGGCAGGAATCAACGCCGTGCGGCAGGTAGGGGGCGCCCTTGGCCCTGCGGTCTTCGGCGCGATTCTCATCGCCCGCCAGACCGCTCACCTCCCCGCCGCACTCGCCGAACACGGTGTCGCCACCGCAGACCGATCCACGATCCTGGCCCACGTCGACGCCCACGGCATCAACGCGGCGTCAGCAATGACCACCCGGCAGGGAACCCAGGGGTTCGCCGACAGCCTGACCTACGCCATGCACGTCTGCGTCCTCGTCGGAGCCGGCGCAATGGTGGTTGCCGCCGTCGTCGCGCTAGCCCTCCAGCCGCGGACGCCGAGCTGACCATGCTCGCCTCGACCACCGGACCCCGCCCTCGAAATCGGGTTCCGCACACACCTGCACGGCCTCGAGCTGGGCGAAGGTCTTGGCGGCGAACGCCCGGCGCAGCACCGTGAGGTCGAGGTCGGCGAACGGGCCGGCGCCGGCCCCGCCGCTCACGCACACCACCAGGTGGTCGATCTCGCCGAGGCGGTCGAACAGCGCGTCGAGCTGACCGCGGTCGGTCGCGTCGACCTGCTCCCCGCGCACAGCCGGGAGCACCGCTAGGGTCTGCGCCACCTTGTCCTCGGAGCGTCCGGCGACGACCACGTCGGCGCCCTGGTCGGCCAGCAGGGCGGCGGTTGCCTGGCCGATGCCGGAGGTGCCACCAAGCACGGCAACCCGTGTCCCCTGAAGATTCATGGTTCCCCCTGTGCCTAACGGCTCGGCCGCCATTCGGCGGCGTATTCGCCGACGAAGTCTTCAAAGGTGCGGGGCGGACGCCCAGTGAGGTCGAGCACCGAAGTAGTCACCTCGTCGTAGCGACCGGCACGGACGTCGTCCCCGATTGCGGCGAGGCTGCCGGCGAACCCGGCTGGCAGGCCGGCGGAGCGATAACGTGCGGCGAGCTGGTCGACGGTCAGGTCCCGGACGTGCACGGGGCGCCCGGCCTGCGTGGCGATGATGGTGGCTGCGTCGGTGGAGTTCAGGGCACGTGGCCCGGTGAGCACGTAGTCGTCGAGGAGCTGCTCGTCGAGCGGCTGGGTGAGGGCGGCTGCGGCGCTTGCAGAAACGTCCCGAGCGTCGATCCAGGCCATCCGCCCTGACCCTGCTGCGTTCGCGATCTCCCCGTGGTCGCGGATGGCGGTGCCGACCGGATGCGGGCGCAGGAAGTTCTGCATGAACCCGAAAGGGCTCAAGACAAGCCACCCAGGCTCCGCGCGCACGCGTGCCGCGAGCTCGAGCCTGCCGGGCGCGTGCGGGAACGCGATCGCCGACCCCAGCATCACCAGGCGACGAATCCCGCGCCTTCGTGCCTCGGCAAGGAAGGGCTCGACCACTGGGACCGGGTCGACCGCTGAGGGCGGGGGAACGAGGTAGACGCGGTCAACGCCGTCGAGCGCGGGCCCGTGCGTGGTGATGTCGTCCCAGTCGAACCGGACGGCGTCCGCCCCTTTGGGGGTGCGGCTCGCCGCGCGGACCGGCTCTGCACAGGCTCGCAGCAGGTCGAGCACGGCGCTTCCGGTCTTGCCGGTGGCGCCGATGATCAGGACCGCGCTCATCGCCCGTTCCCCTCGAGCAGAGCGCCGGTCAGCGTCGGGAGCTTCACGTTCAGCTCGGCGACGGCGACCGGACCGATCAGCAAGGGTGCCGCGGCCGACACGGTCTGCGAGGACATCAACCTGGCAAGCCAGGACGATGGTTGGATCAGTGTCATACCGTGCACCGTACGGTTGGTACGACGCCTGTCAACTGTCGGGCCGGAGGGGTGGGCATGCGCGCTGCGAACGGAGATGGTCCTACCGGTCCAACCACGGCTTTGGAGTTGGACCTCGTTCAAGTGCTCCAGGCGATGAGCGACCCGCAACGACTGACCATGCTCAAGGACCTCGCCGACGGGCAGTGGCATCCGCGTGGCGCCGCGGACTGGGCGACACGCCTTCACAAGTCGACGGTCTCCCACCACCTGAAGGTCCTTCGGGAGGCCGGCCTCTTCGAGGGCCAGCAGCATGGCAGAAGCAAGTACGGCCGGTTGCGGCGCGACCTCGTCGACGAGCAGTTCCCCGGCCTGCTCGACGGTGTGCTGTTCAACGCTTGAGCTGGCGGGCGTGGACGAGGACGGCGAGGGCTGCCAAAGGTCAGGGGCGTCGAGGCCGTAGACCGGTGCTCGCCGTCACCGTGCGCTACACCAGGCGAAAGCGCTCAGCGTCCTCCGCTCGCTGCATCACCAAGTCCGACCCTGGATGCCTCGTTCCGCTGGAGGATCCTTGAGCGGGAAGTTGGTCGTCACAGATCGAGGACGAAACGCAGGGCTTGGTCGACGGCTCGCATCTGGTCGGAGCCGACCATTCCCTGACTAGACGACAGCCGCTCGATGGAAACCACTCGCAATTGGTCACAGCGAGCGTAGGAGGTGTGGTCCAACCCGCTGCCTTCTGGCTCCAGTTCAACATGGCTTCGCATTCCATAGCCGGTGGTCGTGACCGGTACGACGACTACCAGCCCCCCCGGGCCGTTGTTGAGGATGTCGACGGACACCACGACCGCAGGTCGCCGGAAGGCCGGCTCGTGACCGACAGGCCGGCCGAGGTCGACGTAGTAGACCTCTCCTCGCCAGATCAAGCGAGGGCGTCCCACTCGCGGCGCTCGGCCAGGTACTGCGCCCATCGTTCGGGGTCATTACGCAGGCGCTGGTAATCCCCGTTGAGGCCACGGAGGAACTCTTGCCGCTCCAGGGCGTCGATGGCTGCATGTACGACGTCAACGACAGCGGCTTGACGACTCTTAGCTAGCGACTGGAGACGTTCGGAATCTGGTCGGCGGACCCGGACGGTTGTTGTGTCTATTGCCATGCGCCTAGTGTAGACGAAATGTAGACACGCCGTGTCGCTCACGGATGGGCTGCTGTCGCTCAACTGATGCTGCGGCTCCGGTCGAAGCAGCTGCGGGTTCCGGTGTGACAGGCCGGACCGGTCTGATCCACCAAGAGCAGCACAGCATCTCCGTCACAGTCGTGCCGGACCTCCAACACCCGCTGGATGTTCCCGGAAGTCTCGCCCTTCACCCAGTACACCTCCCGCGACCGCGACCAGTAGGTGCCGCGTCCGGTTGCCAGCGTGCGGCGCAGTGCCTCGGGGTCCATCCAGGCCACCATCAGCACTTCGCCGGTGTCGTGCTGTTGGGCGACGGCGCACACCAGGCCCGATTCGTTCCACCGCAAGGTGTCTGCCCACCCCGGCCTGCCCGCGGCCAGATCATTGTCTGAGGGCACTCCCGCGTCATCGGAGGGCACTCCCGCGTCATCGGAGGGCACTCCCGCGTCCTCGGAGTGCGGGTCGGCGGGCGTCATCGGGTGACCCTGTCCGCTGCGAGTCGCACCGGATGCCCGGCATCGGCCAGCTCGCGCTTCACCTGTCCGATGGTGAACGTGCCGAAATGGAACACGGAGGCGGCCAACACCGCATCGGCTCCCGCATCGACGGCCTCGGTGAAGTGGTGGAGCGCACCGGCACCGCCGGAGGCGACGATCGGCACCCCTACGGCAGCCCTGATCTGCCGCAACATCGGCAGGTCGAAGCCGCTCTTCGTTCCGTCGGCGTCCATGCTGGTCAGCAGGATCTCCCCGGCTCCGGCCTGCTCGGCCCGGCCGGCCCAGTCGACTACATCGATGCCCGTTCCCTCACGGCCGCCGTGGGTGGTCACCTCCCATCCGGAGGGACAGGACGGTTCCGCACTGCTGCTCACCTTCCTGGCGTCGATGGCCAGCACCACACATTGCGCACCGAACCGGTTCGCGGCTTCGGCGAGAAAATCGGGACGGGCCACCGCGGCCGAGTTCACAGACACCTTGTCTGCCCCGGACCGCAGCAACGCATCGATGTCCTCGACGGTGCGGACGCCGCCACCGACGGTCAGCGGGATGAACACCTGCTCCGCTGTCCGGGTGATCATGTCGTAGGCGCTGCTCCGGTTGTCGCTGGTGGCGGTGATGTCCAGGAAGCAGAGTTCGTCGGCGCCCTCGGCGTCGTACAGCCTCGCCATCTCCACCGGATCGCCGGCATCCACCAGGTCAACGAACCGGACGCCCTTGACCACCCGGCCGCCGGAAACGTCGAGGCATGGGATCACCCGGACGGCAACTGTCATCGGACCAGCCTACGAAGCGGCTTCGCCGACGGCCGCTGCCAGTGCGGCGATCCCCCGAGTGACCGACTCGGTGGCTTCTGCATATCCGACCACCGTGGGATGGGAGGTCAGCATCACCACAATGCTGTCCTTGTTCTTGCCGACCAATCCGGTGGTGTTCACCACCCGCCGCCCGTCGGAAGTTCCCCAGCCCTGCTTGATCCACCAGGTCGCTTCCGGCAGACCGTCCGGGATGCCGAAGTACTGGTCGAACCCGTCGGCGGCCGTCCGCTTCGCGCTGCCGGTGCCCTCCAGGATCGGAGTACGAATCGCCGTCGGCGCGACGTCCAGGAGGTAGCGCCAGATGCGGGCGACGTCCAGCGCATCGATCCTTGTCGATCCCCAGGACTGCCGATCGGCCGGTGGTGCCAGGCTGGGCAGGCCGATCAATCCCTTCATCCGCAGGATGATGCTGTTGGCGCCGTACCTACTCCACAGATCGCTGGCGATGGCGTCGTCGCTCACCTCCAGCATCGTCTCGACCCGGTCCACCATCTTCGGGTCGCTGTTCGTCGCGCGGAGCACGTCGATGGCGATCAGCAACTTGACCACCGACGCGGTGGGGAAGGTCTCCTCCCCGTTCGCCGCCGCGGTGCACATCGGCGCATCCCGGCTGATCACCACGATGCCGACGGCTACCCGCGGGTCGACGTCCTTGACAGCGGTCGCGCTCTGCTGCACGGCGGCCGCTGCGCTCTTGGCGCAGGCTGCCGTGGGTAGTCCGTTGTTCAGGGCGAGGGGTTGCGCGGCGGTGGTCTGCACGCTTGTGGGGGGTCTGGTGCCGGCCGATGAACGGCCAGTGGTGCGCGAGGTGCTGGCGGACCGTGTCGGTGGCTTCGTCGCGCCGGTTCCCGGCCTCACCGACGGGCTGGCGGGCGTCGCGCCGGTCATCGACCCCCCGGTCGCCCCCCTTGTCGCCGCTGAACCTGCCGAGGTGCTCGACGTCGAAAGGGTGTTCTTCGTGGTGGTTCCGGCGGTCGATCGCGTGGTCGGGGCCGGTGCGCTCGTCGGCGCTGGGCTCTTGCCGGTGCCCGGACTCGGCTGCCCATCCGCGGAACTTGCCGATCCGCTCGGGGCGCGGGCCGGTGCGGAGACCGGCGCCGGCGGAACGCCGACCGTCCCGGCCCCCGCCGACGAGGGACTGCACCCGCCCATCGCGAGCAAACAGATGGCAGCGCCGACCACCAGCCCGGGCATCGCCCGGTGCTCCGCGAACAAGTGGTGGCGCATACAACTCCTCGACAACTTCGGCACCGACGGACGGCGGAAGCTTACGCGGCGGGCCGGACTGGACCGGATTCGCGGACGGCGATGATGAACTCCGGCCGCCGCCGGCCCGCTGGACCGCGCGAGCGACGGATCCTGCCGATACCGAGTCCTGCGTCCCTGCTCATGCCACCGCCGCCAATGCTTCCGGCAGTGTGAAAGCACCGGTGTACAAGGCTTTCCCGACGATCGAGCCTTCGACACCTACCGGTTCCAGCGCGGCCAGCGCCACCAGGTCCGCGAGCGACGACACGCCGCCGGACGCCACCACCGGGGCATCTGTCACTGCGCAGACCTGCTGCAGCAGCTCGATGTTCGGTCCGCGCAGGGTGCCGTCCTTCGTCACATCGGTCACCACGTAACGAGAACATCCCTGGGCATCGAGTCGCTCGAGCACTTCCCAGAGGTGACCCGCGTCCTTGGTCCAGCCACGGGCGGCCAGGATGCTGCCGCGTACGTCGAGGCCGACGGCCACCTTGTCCCCGTGCCTGGCTATCACCGAGGCGCACCATTCGGGATTCTCCAGCGCCGCGGTGCCGATGTTCACCCTGGCGCAGCCGGTGGCCAGCGCCGCTTCCAGCGAAGCGTCATCCCTGATCCCTCCGGAGAGTTCCACCTTGACATCCAATCTGGCCACCACCTCGACCAGCACCGCCGCGTTGCTGCCGCGACCGAACGCGGCGTCCAGGTCCACCAGATGGATCCACTCCGCTCCATCGTGCTGCCAGGCCAGCGCAGCATCGAGCGGGGCGCCGTACCTGGTCTCGGTACCTACCTTTCCCTGCACCAGGCGGACGGCCTGACCATCGGCGACGTCGACGGCGGGCAGGAGTTGGAAGGTCACGAGCGCAGAGCCTATCCAGCAGGCCGGATCAACTCGGAGGCCCGCCCGAGCGCCGCAATCTCGGCCTCGGTCATGGTCGGGTTGACCGCGCGCATCGCCACCGCCGCCCACCCGGCCAACCCGCAGGCTCGGCGAGGATCAAGTTCGTACGAGATGTGGCCGGAGTGACAGAACGAGCTAGGTCGATCCTCGTACACGAAGTGGATCCTCGCCGGAGGGGCTCAATGGTCACGTGCGGCCGTCGGATTCGCCGAGTCGGAGTCGGCAGCGCGACATCGTCATCGATCGTTCGACCGGCACCAGAATGCGGTGGGTGAGTCACCGATCCGCGCGATCACCAGAGTGGCCGCGGTGCGGGTGTCCTTCGTCATCGACCTCCGCACCCGCCGGCGCAGGTCGTCGGGGATGACGGGCGTTCCCCGCTGCTTGATCTCCAGGGTTCCGACACCGTCGCGTCGCAGCCAACGACCGACCATCCGCTCGGAGTAGGGCGCGACGTCCAGCACCCGGAACGCCCGCACGCCGGGCGGTGGCTGGTCGCCGGTCACATAAGCCAGGTGTCGATCGAGCAGACGCATCCGATGCCGGGCCGCGTACTGCCGGACAAGATGGGCGCGGACCACCGCGGCATCCGGATCGACGATCCATTCCGCGAGCGGACCTGGCGCTGTCCCGACTCCCCCGTCATCGTCGAGATCGGTGAGCTCCCAACCTGTTCCGCCGCCATGCAGGACGCTGGCGCGGCGCCGGATGCCGCCGGCCGCGAATTCCGCCGGCCAGAGCACGGCCTCCCTGGCCACGCCGTCCAGCGACACGATCTCCACTTCGCCGGCGCGGTGGAGGTTGTCGTAGTCGATGCCGGGCGGCAGCCTGAGTACCGGTGGCCGATCGATGTACGCGGCGTCCAGGTCATCCACCGAGGGCACGGTAGCGACCGTGGTGATCCGGCGACCCGCAGAGCGCCGGGCCGGATCCGCGTAGGGCAACAGTCGGCGGGAGACCGGCGCCAGAGCATCGGCGCGCACCACCGGAACCTCAGGGAGATTGGCTCGGGACATCGCCAGCCGGACCGGATCGACGTCGGAGCCCAGCACCATCGGAACTCCGCCGGCCGACAGCGCTGCCAGGTCGGTGCCGATCGAACACGTCACATCGTGGACGCCTTCCACCCCCGATCGGGCTATTCGGCCGGCCCGATGCTCGGCGACCGGCCACGGACTCGCTTGTTGCAGGGCCTCATCGGTGAACAGCCAGGTCGCTGCTCGCTCGCCCAGCTTCCCAGCGGCACGCCGGCGCAGCCGGACAGTCTCCACGACGGCGGCCGCATGCCGGTCGCAGACAGTCCGCATCACCGTCAGGTCCGCGATCATGCTGCGGCCGGTCAGCGCCAGTTCCGACGCCGCAGCCAGACCTCGGATGCCGGCACTGCCGATCAGGTAGCCGACGTCATCTGTGGTGAACTGGTATGCCATCGCCCTGCCCTCCGATCAGGACGAGCGCCGCCTGGGGGCGCCTCAACCCCGCTTCGCGTGCGCAAAGTACCGGCCGTGCATGTTCTGCAATTCCAGCGTCATGCCGAACGTCTCCGACAGCGCGTCGGCGGTCAGCGCCTCGGCCACCGGCCCCGATGCCACCATCCGCCCCTCGCGCAACAACATGACGTGCGAGAACAAGGGGGGGATCTCCTCGACATGGTGGGTCACCAGAACAGTGGCCGGCGCGGCGGGGTCCTCGGCCAGTACGGACAGCCTGGCCAGCAGATCCTCCCGGCCGCCCAGGTCGAGTCCGGCTGCCGGCTCGTCCAGCAACAACAGCTCGGGGTCCGACATCAGCGCTCGGGCAGCCAGTACCCGCTTGCGTTCCCCTTCGGACAGGGTGCCGTAGGCCCGCTCCGACATGGCCGACACCCCCATCGAATCCAGCAGCTCCCTTGCCCGATCGAAGTCCAGCTCGTCGTAGCGCTCGCGCCAACGCCCGAGGACGCCGTAGCCTGCCGAGACCACGACGTCCAGCACCTTCTCCAGCGGCGACACCCGGCTGGCCAGCGCCGAAGACGACATACCGATCAGTGGGCGAATCTCCGCCAGCGACACCGCACCCAGCCGCCCGCCGAGCACGTGGGCCCGGCCGGTCGTCGGATGCATCTGGGCCCCGGCGATCTGCAGCATGGTGGTCTTACCAGCGCCGTTCGGGCCCAAGATCACCCAGCGTTCGTCCGCCTCCACGTTCCACCGCACCGAATCGAGCAGCACCGCGCGGCCCCTGCGCACCGTGACGTCGAAGAGATGGACGACCGAATCCGGGCCCGGAACGATCGACACCTGCGCAGTTGCTGCCACGCCGCCATTGTTCCGCACCTGTGCAGCCGTCCAGGGACCGGGACTCGCCGGTGAGGCACACACTGGCGGGCCGCGGCGTCGGATCCGCGAGAATCGCCGGATGCCCCAGCGACATCCGCCGCAGATCGCCGCGGCCAGCACGTCGGTGTTCCCCGGCCGACCGTTCCCGCTGGGCGCTACGGCGGCAGCGAACGGGACCAACTTCTCGATCGTCGCCGACGGAATCCCGGCCGGCGGGACCGACAGCGGGGTGGTGCTCTGCCTGGTGGACGCCGCCGGCAACGAGCGCAGCTGGGAGATGCGCGATCTGACCCGCGGCTGCTGGCATGCGTTCGTACCGGGCGTGGGACCCGGCCAGCGGTACGGCTATCGGGTGGCGGCGCACGACCCGGCCAAGATTCTGCTGGACCCCTATGCCCGTCGGCTGGATACCACCGATTACGACCTGATGGCGGCGTCCGGTCCCGGCCTGCAGACCCTGGGCTCGGTGCCGCTGGGCGTGGTCACTCCGCCGATCCGGGTCACTGGTCCACGCCCGGAGGTGCCATGGGAACACACGGTCATCTACGAGGCCCATGTGAAGGGCCTGACCGCCGTGCATCCTGACGTCCCCGCCGGACTTCGTGGCACCTTCGCCGGCGCCTGCCACCCCGCAGTGATCGAGCATCTGCAACAACTGCGGATCACCACGCTGGAGCTCTTGCCGGTGCACGCCTTCGTCTCGGAACCAGCGCTGGTGGCGACCGGGCGGCAGAACTACTGGGGCTACTCCACTATCGGATTCTTCGCGCCGCACCCCCGCTACGCCTCCCGCCCCGGACGCGAGGTCGAGGAGTTCGCCCGGATGGTCGAGACCCTGCACCGGGCAGGGATCGAGGTGGTCCTGGACGTCGTCTTCAACCACACCGGCGAAGGCGGACCCACCGCCCCGATCACGCTGTCCTGGCGAGGTCTGTCGCCAGGTACCTACTACCTTCCGGACACGGTGGATCTCACCGGCTGCGGGAACACGGTGAATGTCGCGCCGCTGCCCTCGGTGCGGATGATCACCGACTCGTTGCGGTACTGGGCCGGTGATCTGGGCGTCGACGGCTTCCGCTTCGACCTCGCCTCTGTCCTGGGCCGGCCGGCCGGCGGACCGTTCGACGCCGGTGCCGCGCTGCTCACCGCCATCTCAGCGGATCCGCTGCTGGCCGACCGCAAGCTGATCGCCGAACCCTGGGACGCCACCGGCGACGGCTACGCCGTCGGCCGGTTCGGCTCGGACTGGGCCGAATGGAACGATTGCTTCCGGGACGACGTCAGGGACTTCTGGCGCGGCGCAGGCAAGGCCTCCGGGCTGGCCTTCCGGCTGACCGGTTCGCAGGACCGCTTCGGCGTCGGTCGCCGCCCATGGGCATCGGTGAACTTTGTCACCGCCCACGACGGATTCACTCTGCGAGACCTGGTGTCCTACAACGACAAACACAATTCCGCGAACGGCGAGCACGACGCGGACGGCACCACGAACCACCGCTCCGACAACCACGGCGTCGAGGGCGAGACGGACGACCAGCAGATCCGGGAGCTGAGACTGCGGCAGGCGCGCAACATCGCCGTCACCCTGCTGCTGGCCACCGGTACCCCGATGATCTCGATGGGTGATGAGTTGTGGCGGACCCAGGGCGGCAACAACAACGCCTACTGCCAGGACAACGAGACCAGCTGGCTGCACTGGCCCTCGGGTCCGGACTGTCCGGACGGTCCGGTCGGTCGGGACTGCCCCGACGGTCCAGACGGTCCGGTCGCCCGCGGTGACGCCGACGCCATGCTCCGGTTCTTCCGGCGCACCCTGGCCATCCGGCGCAACGCGGTGGCGCTGCACCAGGGCGAATTCTTCGTCGGCGGGCCGGCCGGCGGCTCCACGGCTTTCCGCGCGGCGACCGCGGACCTGGTGTGGTTCAACGAGTTGGGCGATCTGATGGACGACAACGATTGGAACGACCCGGAGCGGCGCACCCTGCTGATGTGGGTGAACGGGACGGGCGTCACCGGCCACGGCCCGCACGGCGAGGTCCAGACCGACGACTCCTGGCTACTGGTGCTGCACGCCGGCGCGGCGGACGTCGAGGTGCGACTGCCGGACGGCGCGTTCGGCGAGGCTTACCTGCCCGCGCTGGACACCTCCACCGCCGACGGCACCCCGGCGGACGCCGCCGCGTTGGGCGCCGACACGGATATCACCGTGCCCGCGCGCACCGTCCTGCTGTTGCGGGCGCTCCGGCCCAGTAACTAGTCCTCCACCCGTCCCACTCTGCCGGTCCGGACGTCAGGCAGTGGTGACCAGGCCCATCTCAGCCGCCGAGGCCAAGAGCGGATGCCGCGGGATCGCCCGCACCGTGTAGCCGATGGCTCCCGGCCGTTCCAGGGCCACCTCGGCCTGGAATCGGTGGCCCTCGCCGTTGCCTACGTACTGCATGTCGGTGGTTTCGGTGTCCGAGAGGTTCTCGGTCTCGTCGACTGCTCCGGTGACGACCTGAACCTGCACGTCGTGCTCGGTGAGCCCGCCCAGTTCCAGATACGCCCGGAGCGTCATGACGTTTCCCAACGAAGGCTCCTGACCGATCCCGGACGCGTCCACGTTCACCACCCTTACCTGTGGCCAGGCGGCCCTGACCATGTCCTTCCAGGCGGTAAAAGCCTTGGCCAGCAACGGGTCAGCGGCAAGCGTGTGGACAGCGGCGGCGGCCGGACCGTAGTAGCCGTTCACGTAGTCGCGCAGCATCCGGGTGGCCTGGACCCGCGGACCGAGGTAGCCGAGCGTGTGCCGGATCATGTCCACCCAGCCGTCCGGGCGGTCGTTGTACGGGCGATCATAGAACAGCGGAACCACCCTGGACTCGACGAGCTCGTACAGGGCGGTGGCCTCCAGGTCGTCGCGCCTGGTTTCGTCCTGCACATTGGCGCTGGCAATCGTCCAGCCGTCGCGACCGTCGAACAGCTCGTCCCACCAGCCGTCTGAGATCGACAGGTTCAGCACGCCGTTCAGAGCTGCCTTCATCCCCGATGTTCCGGAGGCCTCCTGCGGCCGGATCGGGTTGTTCAGCCAGACATCCGCGCCGGCGCACAGCACGGCGGCCATGCCCATGTCGTAGTCGGCAAGGAAGACTATGCGATGCCGGATCGCCGGGTCGTCGGCAAACTTCACCATCTCCTGGATGAACCTCTTGCCCCCGTCATCCGCGGGGTGGGCCTTGCCGGCGATCACCAGCTGGATCGGACGGTCGGGATCGAGCAACAACTTCTTCAGCCGCACCGGATCGCGCAGCATCAAGGTCAACCGCTTGTAGGTCGAGACCCGGCGGGCGAACCCGATGGTGAGAACGCCCGGGTCCAGGATCGAGCGGGTCCAGCCGAGTTCGGCCTCGCTCGCCCCGCGCAGCAGCCACGACTGGCGCGCGGTGTCGCGGGCCATGTCGACCAGCCGGCTGCGCAGGGTGTTGCGCAGGGTCCAGAGCCGGCCGTTGTCGACCCGGTCACCGCCGGGCCACTCATCGGCCGATGCCAGGTCGCGCCACTCTGACATGTCGCCGGCGACGTCGTACATTTCCCTGGCCGCCCAGGTGGGCAGGTGGACCCCGTTGGTGACGGAGCCGATCGGGACCTCGTCCGGAGCGAAGCCGGGGTACAGCGGGGCGAACATCGCCCGGCTGACCGCCCCGTGCAGCTTGGCAACCCCGTTGGCGCGCTGCGCCAGCCGCAACCCCATGTGCGCCATGTTGAACCGCCCGGGATCGTCCTCCGCGCCGAGCGCGAGAACATCCTGGACCTGCAGGCCGGGCAACATCCGGCTGGCACCGTTCGGGTCGCCGTCCAGGTAGTGCCGGACCAGCTCCATCGGGAACCGGTCGATGCCGGCCGGCACCGGAGTGTGAGTGGTGAAGACAGTGCCGGCCCGGACAACGGTGAGGGCCTCGGCGAACGACATCCCGTCGGTGTCCTGCAGGGTGCGGATCCGCTCCAGACCGAGGAAGCCGGCGTGGCCCTCGTTCATGTGGAACACCTCTGGCTGCGGACGGCCGGAGATCTCGACGAAGGCGCGGACCGCACGTACGCCGCCGATCCCGAGCAGCAGTTCCTGTTTGATCCGATGGTTCTGGTCGCCGCCGTAGAGCTTGTCGGTGGTCTGCCGCAGTTCGTCGTCGTTGGCTTCGATGTCGGTGTCCAGCAACAACAACGGGATTCTGCCGACGTCGGCGCGCCAGATCCTGGCGACCAGGTTCCGACCCTCGGGCATCGGGATCGAGACGATGACCTCTTCTCCATCCGAGGTGCGAACCAGGTCGATCGGCAGCCCCTGCGGGTCGTGCGCCGGGTAGTGCTCCTCCTGCCAGCCGTCCGCGGACAGTGACTGCCAGAAGTATCCGTGCCGGTACAGCAGGCCGATCCCGATCAGCGGCAGCCCAAGGTCGGATGCCGACTTGAGATGATCCCCGGCCAAGATTCCCAGACCACCGGAGTAGTTCGGGAGCACCTCGGTGATTCCGAACTCCATCGAGTAATAGGCGATACCAGTGGGAAGCTGCCCAGCATCCCGCTCCCGTTCCTGTTGCTGGTACCACCGCGGGCTGGTCCGGTATACCTGCAGGTCCGCGTGCAGAGCGTGCACCCGGTCGAGAAAGCCCTGGTCGGTCGACAACTGCCGGAGCCGGTCCTTGGGTACCGCGCCCAGGAGTTTGAGCGGGTCTCCCTCGAACTTCTCCCACAACCCGCGGTCGATATCCGCGAACAGGTCCTGACTCGCCGGATGCCAGGACCACCGAAGATTACGGATGAGCTCGCCCAGCGGGGCGAGTGCCTCGGGCAGCTGTGGGCGCACGATGAATCGTCGGAGAGCCTTCACCGGGCTGAGGCTACCGGCGTCGTTATCGATTCAGAAACGCATCCGCTGACCGGCTCGACCGGCCCCCCTCCGCGGGCACTGCCCGGGGCCGATTCCCGGACGCCGGACCGCGCCACGGCCAGGCAGTGGCTGGTCGCGGCCACCGGACGGTGGTGGGCCGGCGCCAGGCAGTGGCTGGTTCGGCCACCGGACGGGTGGTGGGCCGGCGCCCCGGGCGGGCTGGTCCGGGTCACCGGACGGTCGTGGGCCGGCGCCCGGCCATGGCTGGCCCCGGACGGTGGTCGGCCGGCGTCCGGCCGTGGCTGGTCGCGGCCGCCGGACGGTGTGGGCCGGCGCCCGGACGTGGCTGGTCCGGGCAACCGGACGACGACGCTGTAGCTCCTGCAGGCCACCGGACGGCAACCCGCTCGGTTCTGGCAACTCAGGTGACGGTGGAGCGGACCGAGAATCGCGGATCCCGGAACTCGCCCGACCGCACCACCTGGCGCAGCTGCTCGCCCGCCCGCAGCACGTCCCGCCGGCTCACGTAGAGCGGTGCAAATCCCAAGCGGATGATGTCCGGCGTGCGGAAATCGCCTACCACGCCACGAGCGATCAGTGCTTGAACGATCGGATAGGCGGCTGGATGACGCAGACTCACCTGGGATCCGCGCCGCGCGGGGTCGGCGGGGGTGACGATCTCCAACTCATCCATCAGTTCCGACCTGACGAAATCCATCATCAGGCCGGTGAGATCCAGCGACCGGGCGCGGACGTCGGCGATATCCAGATCCTGGTACGGCGTGAGCGCCGCCTCCAGTGCGAGCAGCGACAGCATCGGTGCCGTACCGGTGCGCATCCGCTCGATGCCGTCGATCGGCATGAACTCCTGGCTCATCCCGAACGGCTGCGCATGCGAGTGCCAGCCGGGAAGTGGCTGATCGATCCGCGTCTGATGCCCGGGGTCCACGTAGATGAACGCCGGAGACCCGGGACCGCCATTGAGATACTTGTACGTACAGCCGACTGCAAGATCGACGCCATGCTCGGACAGTCCCACCGGCACCACCCCGGCGGAATGGCAGATGTCCCACACCACCAGCGCACCGACGTCGTGGACAGCGGCGGTAACGGCAGGCAGGTCATAGAGCACCCCGGTCCGGAAATCCACCTGACAGAACACGGCCAGGGCGACCGTGTCGTCCAGCGCGGACCCATCGTCGGCTGCGGCCGCCCGCACCCGCATGCCGAGTAGCCGGGCCGCGGCATCCACGATGTATCGATCGGTCGGGAACGTCGCTTCATCGATGACGATCACCCGACGAGCCGGGCTGTCGAGCTGCAGCCTGGCGGCCGCGATGACCGCCTTGAACAGGTTCACCGAGGTCGAATCCGTCGCCACGACTGTGCCGGCATCGGCGCCGACGATGGGCGCGATCCGGTCGCCCACCCTGCCGGGTGCCTGCCACCATCCGGCGCCGGTCCATGAGCCGATCAGATCCTGGCCCCATTGCCGGTTCACCACGTCATGAACCACTGCTGGTACCGCCTTGGGCAGGGCCCCGAGTGAGTTTCCGTCGAGGTAGAGCACGTCCGCCGGCAGCTCGAAGAGGTCTTGCAACCTCGACAACGGGTCGGCGTCGTCGGCGGCCATGGCCTGCCGGACGAGATCGGTCATGACGACCGGTCTATCAGGTCGGCGTTCGGCCGGCATCGGCCCGGAGATCGGCCGCCGCTTGAACTGGCCGACGTTGGTACAAACGCGCCGCCCGTCCGCCTGCCAGGTTCGCTCGACCGCCCGACTCGGGCACCTCTGGGCCCCCGCCCGCCCCCAAGTGCCGCATAACCGCCCAACCTGGGCACCTACCTGCCCCGCTGCAACACCCAGGTGCTCGCAACCGCCCAACCTGGGCACCTACCACCCCCGTTGGGAGACCCAGGCGCTCGCAACCGCCCAACCTGGGCACCTACCTGCCCTATTGC
>JAABUP010006894.1_pt1 | contig 15708 bp, 9 predicted proteins | sample 5559201 | NCBI WGS metagenome assembly JAABUP01 (sample SAMN10711887, study PRJNA513373) | rock metagenome | isolation source: Antarctica rocks | place: Antarctica
CGGAAATATCGGAGACTAAGATTTTGACAAGCCCGCGGGTCGGTATCTGTCCGGGTATTGGTGCAGCAATCAGGGGAACAACGTTAGTCGAAGTACATGCTGATGCTTTCCAAGTCACTCAGATTTTCAGCTGGGTTTCGTGTAAGTCATTCGTGAAGGCCGAGAAAAACTTCAAGACAGGGTTGCGAAAAATGCAAGAGATTTGTCTTCCACTTGATAAGCTTTCTCCCTGCCAGTGCGACGCAAATCGGTCAAACCCCTTCCCTTGGTGCATAGAGTATGAAGGCCCTGGGGATCTGATGTTTGCCGTCAAGCCGTCTCAATCAGGATCATCTATGCTCTATTGGAAGAATATGCGGCAAGCTTGGCCGACATCTCAGCTGTTAGAAAGGGTCGGCGAAGTCGTCTGTCGTTCGAGTAACATGCCCGAACCGAGTTCCTACACGTCAGTATTCCACGCTTTCGACGTCTCCGCAAACCCTGCCGCAAGGTGGCTGCAGCTGAGCAGCCTCCGGACTATTTGGTCTGAAGAAATGCACATAAGCATACGATGCCGCGGCACATGCCCTAAATGTGCAACGTTGATGAGTATACAAGATACCTCTCAGCGTACCATGCTCCTATCATGATGATCCTCCATCATAGCCCACGACTCCAATCCCAAGGCTTTTCTGATCACGCAGAACTCGAGGTTCGAGCATATTCTTACAACGGCAAGCAAAGACCACGAATCATAGGGAACCATATCGATGATTTTACCACAAGCGTTTTCTGCCATGCAACACGTGGCGACGACCCGGACGATTGTCGCACTTCTAGTGATCCAAGGACCACAGCATCCACCGCATTTCTCCCACGTGAACGTGACGATCGAAACATTCTCGCCTCCATCACACCAGTCGCCCAACAACACCACCCCCAAACATACGGTTCTAGGCGCGTCATCCGGATCCAATACATACCACACAAATCCAACCTCTCCTCAATCCTTCCGTCAGGAACTGCACATGGCGAAATTCCCACAGCGGCGAAGCTCAACCTACAGATGCATCAACCTATCAGTCTCACAACACTGACCAAACGAACCATCTCCTTAAAAGCAACAACAAAGAATTCAAAATTCGAACCAGAGGTTTTCAAATCCCCAAGACCCCAATCCTCGTCCTCTTCGACTACTTCGTCTAAATATGAGATGGGATACGATACGCATCTTGCCCTCCCGATGCGCTTGTCGCGTGCTTGGGACTGATATTGAAGCGAGCTGCGGAAACTGGGTTGGAGACCGCTAGGGAGTTGTCTTAGAAAAGCTTGATGAGTTTGGGAAAAGTTTGCTCCAGGGAGAAGGGGGTTGGGGCAGAGTGGGGTGGGGTGATTGAATATGTATCGAAGACCAGACCTTGGGGACTGCAAGAATAGGTATGTCGGAGGAATGCCTTACATTTTGAGTCTCAGGAGAGCTGGCATTAGAACAGTGTTTTGAATGTTTTTGTATTAGACATATGTACTTTATCGTAAGGCTCTCATCCCAATGACCTATCCAAAGGCCTTTCCCAGTCTATTTACCCAATGCATATGACCCACCCCCCAAACGCCTCATCCCAGCCAAACCCCGCGAGCCATTCAACTCCACTCCTTCAACCAAGCCAACACAAACGCCGCCTCATCCAACTGCACCTGCATAACCGGCTGCGGCGGCAAATTCCCCTCCGTCTCATTACTAAACAATCCGTTCTCATCCCAATGATGCACCGCGCCCGAAATCAGTTCAAACGGCTTATCCGTCGAACTCGACCTCGCCGGCGCATTCGGCGCATGCGGTGTGGCTCCTCTCCAGGGATCCGCCTGCCCGTCGATGATGGCGAGACGGCTGTATTCGATATTGTAGCCGCCGTATTTATTGATGATGGAGACGTCGGGGGGGGTGGAGATGCCGAAGGCGTCGCGGCAGATGATTTCTTGGTAGTCGAGGCTGATGGTGCGGGAGATCAGAGGGAGCACGCCTTGCGGGACGCCGGAGCCGGTTTGGAGGAAGCCCCATTGGCTGCAGTATTGGTAGGGCCAGGAGCGCCAGGTTTGAGTGATGTCGGATTGGGAGTAGAAGGTTTGGTTGTGGGTGGAGAAGCATTGGTCTGCGGATTCGCCGCCGGACATGCAGGGGGTTACTTTCGTGGTGGTGATCCAGCCGATGTAGTTGAGTAGGCGGTTGACGAGGTAGGGTTGGGAGCCGTAGCCGCCTTTTACAATGAGGTCTTCGGCGAGGGTGGTTAGTCGGGGGGAGATGGTGTAGAGGCTGTCGTTGGAGGAGACGTTGCCGCAGTATTCGTTGAAGGAGGGGTTGTTGACGTTGGGGTCCCAGTTTTTGCCTTGCCAGCCTCCGACGCCGTCGCTGAGGACGTTGGCGAAGTCGTCGTTGTAGGTGAGATCGCCTAGGCCAAAGGCGGTTTTGAGTTCTGAGACTAGGGTTGTATTACTTGCTTTATTAATCAGGATGTTGTCGACAACGTTGGTGAGCTTTTGTGTTGTCAAGATGCAGTCGGGTGGGCCGTATTGTGCCACCGGAGAATAATAATTCCAAAAGTCGTAGATTGCTTCGGTGACGCCTGAGGAGGATATTGCGCCTAAATCGGGAATTAGTGACCATATAAATACACATGTGGCTGTACGCGGAACCTACCAAAGAAGATATCCGGATACTGGGTCCTTAGAAAAGCGACAAAAGCGCCGGCATAAGATCCACCATAGGCAATCCACGGCACATTAGGCGCATTGAGTTTTTTGTCTTTGAGGCCCTCGAATACGACATTCTGCGCAAAGTACGCCGTGTCAGCTAAGGCCTGCTCTGTCGTCAAGAACCTCAAATTTTGTGTCGACAAGTCGGGTGTCGGGAAGCTGGTGCCATAATAACGGTGTTCGAGGACGACTCCGATTCCATTCGTAACTTTGGCAAGCTGATGCAAAATACCCTTCTGCAAAAACGGTAATCGGTCCACCCCAGTATCTTCTCCAGACTCCAGCATAATTACGGGCCCGCCGGCTTTGTAATATGTGGCATCGAACCAGTAACGAAGCTCGAAAGTGCCACTTGAATGCGGTTCATACATGGATTCATTTTGGAAATGGTCCACGGGAACAGAGATATTGTACGCTGGATAAAGAGTCGATGGGTCAACGTCACGTTTCGAGAGTAGAGGTGGGCTGTTTGTTCTGAGGTCATGAATGGGTGTCGAAGCCATTTGAGCCGCTAAGAATGGCAGAGCCGTAAGCAGGAGGAGGGCGTGTCTGAAAGCCATGACGGGCAAGAGTTCCAAAATTTCGATGGGAGGATGAAGGGTCTGACAGGCGGTCTATATGTATGTCATCTGCAGAAAACTCCCTCGTCGTCGACACTGCCGGTACGGTCACCGTCACGGTGCATGTGTGCGGAGGCCTCGATGCTCGATCTGGAAGGTGTCGTGGAAAGGTACCGGGCAGACCAGGTGATTCGTGATGGCCATCTCCGGTGGAAGGTGTGACCTGCCTTTTGAAGGCAAGAGACTCTCGAGAGCGCATGGAGAAGGAGGAAGGTCTTTTACCGGGCCTCGGGCGACGTTGCGTGTGCTCTGACACATGCGAGAGGCGAAATGAGGATGTCTTTGAAAGGATCGGCTGCAGCCCTAGCGCAACAGCCGAGAGGCAAGGCGGAGCCACGGGAGCTAGCCAGTCTCGTCCGTAAGATCTTCAGAGGAGGACTTTTGCCTGCATTTACAGTCATGTTTGTCGCCTGTCTGGTGTTACACATTTCAAACAAAGCCTTGCGCTGCGTCTCCCCATTCAAACATCTCTGAAACTCCCCTTGACACTCCTTGAAACGACGTCTCCGCCACGTCTGGCCAGGCCACGCGGACTTCAAAACGCCTAGGGCAGAAAGCTCCCGTACTTTGAAGCGACAAGCGAAAGGCCCGGCGGCAGCTGTGTAACCATTGCCAAATGTGCAGGGCTAGGCTTTTGGGCACTATTATTAAGTTTTGATGGATGTATATAAGCTGGGTCTGCCTGGCGGATACTGTTCAGCTGTGGCAATGAGATGGCCCTTGCGAACCCTGTTGTGACATTCAACGCGTGAAATCAAACAGCATTTGCTTCATGTCTGTTTGGTGTACACACTCTACTCTCGTCCGTTGTTGGAGATCTGTTATCATCAGTCTTTCCTAATTCTGGCTTAGTGGAGCAGATCTTGGTAAGGTGGTCCATCAGGACTGAACTTCTTCTCGAAGAGTTTTTTCATGCTATGCTCATGAATGCCATTCTATCTGATGCTGTGCTAGTATTGCCAGGCTATGCTGTGAAGCCATTGTCTGAAAGGGTATCTTGCAATATCAATTATGAATCTTGAATGTTGATCGTGTAATCATCTATCTCACCATATCGTGTGAGAACGTCTGAGTGTATCCAGTTGAGAGTCCATCTCATCGTCCCGCTCAGTATGTTATATCTCATAATATTGGGGAACGAAAAATGCCATTTCCTCAACGACCCCCACTGAAGTCCTGCTTGAAAGTTCTTGCTCCACCGTGTTTCATGAGCTCTCTTAGAGCCATTGTCGCATACTGGCTAGTCCCGAGCTGTAGCTTGAGGATGACGGCAATCTTGTAATCGTGGTCAGGACCCTCATCAAGACTGACACCACCGGACTCCGAGCCACTGGCTGAAAGAGTTTCCTGCTTGACTTCAGGCTTCAATAGATCAGCATCGGGGTAAGCTTTTGCGGGGTCGTCGCGCAAGGGTGCAGAGTGGCTATGTTGTGCATTGACTCTGACCTCCTTGGCCTTCTCCAGTCGATCAAGATCGGTTTCAACAAACTGCTCATCCTCATTTTTGTAAGCTTTGATGTCGTACGAGAAGTCGCTGCTTGGTCTCGCAATCAGCTTGCGGTAGCTTCCACTCAAGCTACTATCCTTATACTTGCGTCGCATGTCATACGGATCAAGACCACCTCCACGCTCACTACCCATGAAGGTTTCAAAGAACTTTCCGATCTCATTCGCGGGATAGAGGATGTCATAACCAGGTGTAGGCAGGACAATGTCGAAAATGGTGTATACCCCGCTCTCTGCTTCTTGTTTCGAGAGTAATCTTGCACGAGTGAACATTTCCTCTGGATCTGCAGCTCGGTCATTCTGAGAAGGGCGGACCACTGCTTCACCATCGGCATCGACATCTTCGCCCTTATTCTCATCTTCCGTCTTATCCTTGTGTTCGTTAATGAGAACGAGATCACCTTCCATAACAGTAGAACCAAAACGTTTCCACCTCTCACTAGCTGCCATGTTCCAGACTAGTGATTGATACGCATGGACATACATCAGTCGCATATTTCGCGTTATCGATTGCATAGCACCCAAAAAGTCACGGCTGCTATTTGGCCTACCTAAGTGTTGGATAATGCTGTACTCGGCAGAGAACTTTCTGGGCAGATCCTGAAGTGCATGATGCGACTTTCCAGTGTTTTTGAAGGAATTGATGGCAAACGCTCGAGCTTGGTCATCTTGCGAGACCTTGTCTTTCGCTGATGTCATTGGGTCTTGAGCTGCCTCAAGCGTTGCTGGATTGAAATGTAGAACGCTGTCAATAGCGGCCTCGAAATTGCCTTGAAGTATTTTGACTCCAACTTCGTCAGTGCTTGTACTAAATGTTCCGAAGCGCTGCAGACCGAAGTAATTCATGAAACCGTTTGCGGCCAAATTCTTGATCGCTTGATCCACTACTATCCGTGCAGTCTCAATCAAAGTCTTGGAGTCCACTGGTATTGGATAATGGAAGTTGCAGTCTCGTAAGGTAATGACAAATTCGTTACCGGTCAAAGCCCCCAATTGTAACGGATGAGGCTGATATTCGTAGTTACCAATCTTGGCATGTCTGAGCGTGCGTCCAGTCATAGCCATCCGCTCAGCGAGAACACGATATACGCTCACTCGCTGCACAGTGACTCCACGACGGTCCTTGGTCCCTGCGAACTGGAAAGCCGAAGGCTTGAGGTGCAATTGCCTGAAAAGCCAAGAGATAGCCTCCATCGTATCCTTGTTCTCTTTGTAAAGAGAGAAGTGTAGATAGTCGCCTCCTCGATCGGCCCACTCGTTACGACTATTCATGGGACGGTCGTTTCTACGCTGGTTGTTTCTGTCGCCGCCCCTGCCTCGATTGTTGCGGCCGCGATTTCTGTCATTGGGATGACTGCCGTCACCACCATTGTCAATTGGATCTCTCCCAAAAAAGGCTGGTTTCTCGGGCATCGCGGTAATAATCATTGCACCATCCTTGTCCGTGACGCTCTCTAAATGCGAATTGAACATACGACGAAGGTCTTGGTGAATCTTAGATCGAGTGTGACGATCAATCACCGCAGATTTGACTTCGCCATGGTCTTTGGGTTTGCGATGGGGTGAATTGATAACGCTATTATGGAGGGCGAGGATTTCGTTGACGACGCCGGAGTCGAAGTATGAGAGAAGCGCAGTAAGATCCTCCGATTTGAGCTTGGAAGATGTTAGCCAAGCTTCAATTACTAGTATATAGTCCTCTTGATCGGCTTACCTGAAAGCCCATGGAAGCTTCTGCATCAGCGGATGTTTTATTCGCAAAAGCTTGCCAGGATGCTTGAGTACTCTGAACGACTGGTGGCTCGGTCTTATTTTCAGGACCTGCCTCTTGCATGATTCCCTCCTGTGATGAGACCTTGGGTGATTTGGTTTCACCAGCCGACTCTGCAGCCTTGGTCTCTTTCAGCTCCTTGTCCATCTGCTCGTCAACTTCAATCCATCCATGGCTTGTCTGACGCATGTGCACAGTGTTTTTCTTTCTAGCGGGTTCCGATGTTGTCTGTGTATCGTCTGTATCACGCATGCTCAGAGGGATTTTGGCAGATGACATGGCTGGGATACGCATGTGCGGTGGAAGATTCTCTGACTTCTGTAGCGGAGTGTTGAAGCCTTGCATGCTCAATGGGGTCGAAGGCACGGCTTGAGAGCCGGGTTGGTGGAGATTAATGCTCTGAGCTTCTCCATCTTTTATATTTGGTTGTTCCATGTCTGTTGGCTGTGAGGCGGTGTCTTTGGGGTGGCTGGACTGAGACATTGAAGTGGGCCTGGATTTGGCTTGCGATGGAGCAAATTCGGGCTCAGATTTTCCCTTTGACTTGTCCGAAATGACATTTGGCGCCCCTGCCATGACAACATCATCGGTCCCATTGTCCGGAGCGAGCTCCATATTGGCATCTTCTTTCGGATATTCACCTTGATGACCTTTTGCAGTGGAACCCGTGTGAGCGGGCTCTAGAGGGCCACCATGCGCTTCTTTCTTTTTCTTATCCTTTGGCGCCTGGGTGTGGTCCAGGTGAACCACTTGGCCGGAGGGAAGAATTTCATTGACGAGGAAATCGGTGTACCTGTGCCAATTAGCTTCAATCACTCTTGCCATCTGTTATTTCGCACCTCTTTTTCATGATCCCAGTGAAACCAAGTAGCTCTGGACATACAAACTCAGTAATGCCGCAAGCAGTCTCCTTGCCGACTTGATCGTCGAGAGCTTCATTTTGAGCCGCCGAGGCTGCTGCCATGATGCCCGATGCATGCATCACGGCATGAGAAGGTGTGGTTGTGGTTGCAATGCCAGGGTGGGAGGAGGCGGAGTGTGTGGGCGATGCATGAACTCGGTGATCGTGGGTTTGGTGATTCAACATTGTGGGTTTCACATCATTGTCCAGCGATGTCGCATTGGGTGAATAGTCTTCAAGCTTCACCTTTTTACGGGGAATGATTGACTCGCCATACTCCCCAGGGGGTGGGTGAGACAGAGGTACCATCATCAAGTAGCCCCAAATACTAGCAGCTCGAACCCAACCGTGGAATTGACAGGCTTCAATGTACGGTAAATCTTGTCTATGCTATGACATGGCTCGCTAATATCTTGGCATCGATGGCTCTCGGATGGTCCCGGAGCTAGTATCTAGCGCAGAGGTTTAATGCCTCATTGGGGACCCCAATAAATCTGTACGTGGGTAAGGTTCAAGGCTTGATAAATTCACGCAATTGCAAGATATGAGAAAGCCTTGCGTGACAAACTTGTAGAATAAAGGAAGAACAATACTTACACCAAAAGTAAAGCCAACAGGGCTCTCATTGCGGAACTATCAACATTGGTGGATCATTGAAATTGTTCATTTCGCGGATCAGCCTGAGCCTGGGCCGATCATACAAAGACTGTCAGGTTGCATTGTGCTAATCTTCATTGAGAAGGTGTCAATCCTTAGAAGGAAGGTTGACCGAGATTAGTCTCCGCTGCCCAGTACTTAAAGCCCTCTCCTCCCTCCCTCCTCCCCCTTTCTCCTTCATACTGATGCTGCAGAGTAAAAGAGTGTTGATGGTAAAGACTAAAGAGTAAGGAAAAGAGAGTAGCAAGCGCAGCGAAGAAGGGGGACCTTTGATTAGGTAGTAAAATGCACGCCGTACGCGAAGATATAAGATTTGGAACGGTGCCGTCTCACTCTTTTTCCACCTAATCAAATCCCGTGACCCTTCGGCTGCTCACAATTAGAGCGGTTCGCCACCAACACTAACCACTCGAGGCTAATCCATATGGGGTCTGGCTTAGAACTTAGCGGCAGGAATACGAGGTGCTCATTTCAGCCTCCCCTCGGACGGGTACATAAATCTCCTCTCCCGAGGGTTGGTAAAAAAAGAGGTGGCCAAGCAAAATCAATGATCGACGACTAAACCACCAAAATCCCCAATTTTTAGAAATTCATACCCACCACATCTAATATCTTCGGATTTCTCACGCAGCTTCCATAGACTCCGCGCTAGATCTACGAATCTTCAGGGGAAAATTAGGCCCAACATTGGTGCGAATTCATAATATTTAATCTTTGCGTGGCCACCTCTTTTTTTACCAACCCTTCTTTCCTCTCTTCAACCTTACGCACTACCTACCCATTTGCGCAATTAATGAATTGATGGATTAATGGTTGATGAGGTAGTTGATTAACTCTACACCTATATATTACGCACAACGTACTAATTTACGCAATTAGTTAAATCGATGGATTGATAGATTGGTTTATAAGGTGGTTGATGAGGTGGTTGATTAGTTGATTGGTGGATTGGTTGACTGACGAGGTGGTTCATCAGGTGGTTGATGAGGTGGTTCATAAGGTGTTGATTGGTGGATTAGTTAATTAATGAGGTGGTTCATAGATTGGTTAATTGGTGGATTGGTTGATTGACGAGGTGGTTCATAAGGTGGTTGATGAGGTGGTTTATAAGGTGTTGATTAGTGGATTAGTTAATTAACGAGGTGGTTCATGAGGTGGTTAATGAGGTGGTTTATAAGGTGTTAATTAATAGGTTAGTTTATAAGATAATTTATAAGATTTAATAATAAATCTCGGTACGAGATAGCGACCTTCTAGTTCCTATATAAGACGAATCGACTTATATCAGCTTCGGGATCGGAAGAGGGGAATTAGAGTAGGGCAAAGTAGTTTTTTCTCTAGTCCTAGGATCTCGCGGATTAAGTACTAGCGGTCTAAAGGAAATTAACCTATTTCGCGACCGCCTCCTTACTAGACTCCTTAATAATAAGGCAGTCGCGATAACGAGTAGACTTTTAGAGCGTTTCTAATCTTCTAATTATAGAACTTAGGCGTAGAATTCCCCGGGTCTATATAGCCTCGAGTTCCTCTACGAGCGGTAAGCGTATAAGTAAATTTTCGGACACGTTTTAGGCGTAATCCGAACTATAAGAATCGACATAGCTCTATACGAGTATAAGTCGATTAACTATTAGTATTAAGAGCCTTAGGTATAGCCCGCATAATCCGGACTATTAGTACCGAATAGCTTAACACGAGTATATGTCGATTAACTATTAGTATTAAGAGCCTTAGGTATAGCCCGCATAATCCGGAGAATAAGTATAGACGTAGCTTTATACGAGTAAGAGTCTAACTATAAGTACTAGCGTAGTTACACACGAGTATAAGTCTAGAATCTAAACTATAAGTATTAATATAGTTCTATACGAGTAAGAGTCTAACTATAAGTATTAGCGTAGTTACACACGAGTATAAGTCTAGAATCTAAACCATAAGCATTAATATAGTTCTATACGAGTAAGAGTCTAACTATAAGTATTAGCGTAGTCACATACGAGCATAAGTCTAGAATCTAAACTATAAGCATTAATATAGTTTTATACGAGTAAGAGTCTAACTATAAGTATCTATATATTACTACGCGAGTAAGGATATAACTATAAGTATTAAGTATATCCCTACGCGAGTAAGAGTCTAAAATCCTAACGACTATAAGTATCTAGTATATTCCTATACGAGTAGAAGTCTAACTATAAATATTAAGTATATCCCTACGCGAGTAAGAGTCTAAAATCCTAACGACTATAAATATCTAGTATATTCCTATACGAGTAGAAGTCTAACTATAAGTATTAAGTATATCCCTACGCGAGTAAGAGTCTGAAATCCTAACGACTATAAGTATCTAGTATATTCCTATATAAGTAGAAGTCTAACTATAAGTATTAAGTATATCCCTACGCGAGTAGATTCTAAACTATAAGTATCTAGTATATTCCTATCCGAGTAGAAGTCCGACTAAAGGTATTAAGATTATCCCGCATATACTATAAGTATCTAGTATATTCTCACGTAGGTAGGAATCTAGACTTAAGCTATAAGTATATTCCCGTATAAGTAGGAGTCTTTACTTAGTAGAGATTATTAGAAGATCCTTCTAATTAGTAGAGGTGTTAAGAATATAGTCTTTCTATAAGCCGTACTCTAAGGTAAAAGGATTCGGCTTCGGATTAGCTTAGACGTTAAGGGTTAATTACGAGGTAGGGATTCTAATTAATATATTCTAAGGTATATAGTATTTAATCCGGCGTTCTCCTTATATATATAACTAGGAAGTGTAGAGTAGGGGCGAGAGGGAGAAGCCTTAGCGATATTCTACTATAGTATTCTTATCTCTATATCTAAAATACACTCTATCGTTCTATCGTTTTTATAGACTTAAAAGCTCTTACGTCTTATTAATATTCTACTATAGCTTCTTCTACGCTTAAATAATTCTCCCTTACTATAACCCTCCTTAACTAATCTACTACTTCCCTCGTCGTTAGTAGTACGACTACGATTATCGACCTAAAGGTAACGCTCTCCCCTATAATAGAAGGCGGAATAGGTAATAACCGGCTAATTTAGTCTAGTATAGGGCTATTAAATAATTATTAGACCCTTAAGTCTTACGGCATTAAGGAGGATATTTATATTAAGATTACCTTCCCTACTAAGCGTAGGTACGGAAAAAGTAAGGCTACGATAACGAATATAAAGAGACGCTTAAAGGTTAAGACGAAAGGTGGTAATCCTAAATAGCTGTAAGAGGATCCTAAAAATGTAGAAGATTAGCCGAATAACGATAATAGTAGTTATCTAGAAATCCCACCTCTTAAAACGGGAGCCGAGAAGCTATAGGACTACTTTACGGAGGACTAGGTAGACTTAACTAAAGACGAAGAGCTAGAGGTATATACCCTTATATATAACTTACTTAGCTAATAAAACCTCTTTAGCCGATTATATAAGCTAAGACACCGAAACCTCCTAGAATTACTCGCTAGGAAGATATTCCTATATTTGCCTAATCTGTCCGTAGGCTACGTCGGACTAAGTAGCTCTTCTATATAAATTAATATTAAGACGTTTAGGCTTCTACTCTAGGTCCTCTAGCTACTTCTAAAGATTAGCGCTTAGTAGAAGGTAAAAAGGTTAATATTAGAAAGCCCGCTAAAGTTAAGCTAGTATACCTAGACCTTAAACGCCGCTAAGGACTACTTTGTCCCGATCCGACATAATTAATAGATACTAAATATAGCAAGGTCTATAGGTTAGACCGTAGCGCGGATTGTTTAAGCTATAATACCGATAGTATTATACTCCGCCTAATAACCGACCCTAAATCTCGAGATTATATAAGAATATTACTATAAGCTATTATAAATAAGGCGATCCTAAAGGTCTTAGGTTATCGTGTAGTTAGTAATACCGCTAAGGGAAAACTTAACTTACTAGTCGGGTAATGCGTTAATAAGGACTACTCTAACTATCTTAAGAAATTTAGGACCTTTTTATATTTTAGAGTCCTTTAGTGCCTCTAGAAATGCCTTAAAGAAGGTAGCGGTGGCTAAGCTACTATACGAGATATCCTTAACTATAGGGGTAAAGTGCCTATTTTATTTCCTACGTAGATAGGTATACTTATAGAATTAGATATAAAAGGCAAACCTATAGAGATTAGCTACTACTACCGGGTTAACTTACTTAGTATTTATATCGAAGATAAATATTTCGGCGTAGAGACGCGTAAAGTTAATAGAGAACGCGAGGCCTACTAATCTAGTCGTATACCGTATAATTATAACGACCCTTAACTCTAACCTTATCTACGCAGAAAACCGTGTTAGGAGAATAGGAGCGTAGGCGAGAAGATTCTCGATAATAACGGTAAATATATCGGATGGAAACCTACGGATATTAGTCTTACCATAATTAATAACTATAAACCTAGAGCTAATATTCCTCTACGGCTACGAAGCGCTACTAAAAGAACGTTATAGACTCGATATATAATTAGTAATCTAGATTTAACTATAGCCTAGTAATACTACGGCCGAGGTCGGAAAGCGAGAATATAGTAGTCTATAATTCGCTATAACTAGAGGAAACGTAACGGGCTAGAGACGGGCTAGTTTTAGATAAACTATAGCCGACGACTCTATTAGTAGTCTATCGTATACCACGCGCGGATATATCGGGCGACTAGCCGATTAAGACTCCTACTACGGGACGATGTAGTTATTTTACTACTAAGGGATAATCTTATCTACTTCGTTAATAAGTTAAATGCTAGAGAGAGACTATATATTCCGGCCGCTATAGGAAAGGGGATTTTTAAACTTACTTACGACTATAAATCCTACGGCGGTGTCTACCGTACTTATAAACGTATTATTAAATATTACTATATTAGTATACTACCCTTAATGCTAATTAAACTAGACTAAGCGGCATTTAACCTACGGTACTCTTAAACTAGTACTTACGCCGAGAGAATACTAACGATCTCGCCCCTTATAGCCGTCCCCGTCCTATTAAATAACGTAAAACTAGGTACGGAAGGCTATAGACCTTCGATTATATTAGAAAAACATAAGGCTAGTATAACTAATAGAATTATAGTATTACTCTATAGGACCTTAATTTATATAGTTCTAGGTAACGATTAAGGTGCTAAGTAAATATCACCGACGTTTAATTTCCGGAATTTTAGGTAACAGCGTTTACGAAGTGTTAAGCGGAGAAGCCTTACCGTCGTTAGCTTCCGACCTTACCTACTCTAACCTTTTTAGACCTTACCGACGTCGACTTCTAACGTTATCTGCCTTAACTTATAGCCTCGACGGTATTAACTATCGTCTTCTACCCTTACTAACCTACCTCACTATAGCTACTCTAGCTTTTCGGTATACTATTACCGACGGTAAGGTATTTACCCTTAATAGGAAGCGCCTTTAGTATAATAAGCCCCTATTAATAATAAAACCTATAAAGGATTCCCCCTACGGATTGCCGTACGATAGACTAGACCTTAGCTTAAATTAGACTACTTTTATTATATCTTTAGAGTTTATTAACGGTAGCTCTAGATCTTAGCGATAGCCCGGCGTCTATACGACTAAAGGCCTTAAGGCTACCTATACTAATAAAGGCGCTCTAATAACGTATAATAAGGACGGAGAGATATTTTACTAAGTAGTCTTTAGAGTTAAATAATTACACGGATCCGAGGGTACGATAGGTAGTCTTAATAAGACTACTAACGTTATAGGTTTAGCTAAAAACTAAGGCTACGTCTTAAATCCTAGGATACGCCGTTTATACTAATAACTATACGATTATAACGCCGTCGCCGCCGAGGCCGTAACGGCGAGAGCGTAATATTTAATTACTAACCCTATCGCACTACCCTAGTTACCGCGGCCGAAGCGCCGTAGGAACGGAAGATTATAAGACGGGACTAACGCTAAAAAGTCTAAGAAGTTAAGTACGACTCCCTAAACCTCTACGCCTTAGCTACTAGATTAGCCGGCAGTCGTCTAATAGTAACTCTAAACCTCTACGCCTTAGCTACTAGATTAGCCGGTAGTCGTCTAATAGCAACCCTAGGCCTCTATAGCTTAGACGGTAGTCGTCTAATAGTAACCTACGCCTCAGCCGGTAGTCTAGCCTATAATCTAATAGCCTTAGCCTACATTTTCCTAGCCGGCTTCTTAATAACCGGGCTAGTAATATATAAATCTTAGGTTAGGATTATACGGTATATAGTCTAGTTAATACGAAACCGGATTATACGGTACGTAGTTACCTTAAAACTACGACCGCTAATACGGATTAAGCCTCTTCTATAACTAACTTTATCTAGCTAGTGCGCTACCTTACTACGGAGGCTTCTAGGGTAAATTATCGAGATTAGGGACCGAGACCTACTTACGCCGCGCGTAGTTAACTAAAAATATCGATGATTACGCCTCCGGCCTTTTCTACTAATAACTATATTTAACCGTATACGTCCCTAGCGACTTTCCGAACCTATAGTCTATATAACCTTAGCACTACACCGGTAGAAGCTACGGCGGGGGTTACTATAATATACTATAAATAGGGAAACCTAGGTATCTCTAAAAAGGATAGTTAATAAATCCGTACTAGTACGCCGGACGCTCCCCCGCTAAACTAGTAAAGCTAGATATCTACTAGTTACTCCTATCGCCGGAACTCTCTACTAACTTCCGACGACGACTAGAGTAAGCTATAGTCGGATCTATAATCCCTATAGAGTAGAGTTTAGACGAGGACGAAGAACGTAAGCGGGAAATAGTAAAATAGGTCTAAATCTTACGAAAGGAATTATCCGCCGCCTACTAAGAGGTAGAGACGTTACGAGCTTAGAGTTAAGGCCTATAAGAGGAGCTCCGACGTTATTAGTCCCTAGCTATTAAGGTAGAAGCTAAAGTTATATATTACGCCGCTACGCTCGAGCTCCTCTACCGGGCTTTTCTTACCTATTAGGTTTATACTATAAAGTGGGGTAAAGTAGTTAACGACTTCCGTATTAGCGAGAGAAGTCTCGATAGGTTTACCGACGGAAAGCGTATATAATTATATAATAAAATTGCCCCGTTATTTAAAGATACGCTTTCGTCTTTCTAGACTATAGGAAACGAAAATCGTAAAGTTAATAACGGTATATCCGGTACGATTAATACGACTTTTATAAGATTAATAGGCGACTTCCTAAGTCTCGCTAGAACTATATGCTATAATAGTCTTAAGCGCTCCGCTGCGTTCGAGGCCTAGCTTTTATAAGACTCTAATTATTATAATAAATTAATTAAGCGATAGGACTAGCAAAAGCTATACGCGATAGATCTAACCACCCTTGAGGATCTCCCCGAGAAATTAAATAATAACTCCGACGACGGAAACTAGAGCTATAGAGACGTCGCTAACTAGGGCTACGGAGACACTATAAACTAAGGCTAGTAAGAACCTAATTAAGACTATTTATAACTAGCCGGGGATTTACTAACTAT
>JAABUP010006895.1_pt1 | contig 15707 bp, 17 predicted proteins | sample 5559201 | NCBI WGS metagenome assembly JAABUP01 (sample SAMN10711887, study PRJNA513373) | rock metagenome | isolation source: Antarctica rocks | place: Antarctica
CGCTAAGAGCGCCAGCCCGTAGATTGCCTGCGGCATTGAGTCTCCTCTGCTCGAATCGGTGACGCCACCAAGACAGGCTCCGGGGCGTCCTCAGCCCTAATACTAACGCACTTAGTAGGTTGGGGTGATCCCTGACGGCCCCGCGTGCTGACACCGTCGTGTCGCGACGTGTCGACCGTGGCCGCAGCCGTGCCCAGTACTCCGCGCGAGGAGGTCTCGACCGGGCTGGGAGCAGCCCCCTGCGTCACGATTCGGGCGCTCCTGCATCGCTGAGGTGACAGATCGTGCTCGTCAGCACCGGTATGTGGGAACACACCCGAGGTACTCGTGGAGGACGGGCGGCCGCTGGTAGGTCGAGCGGCGCAGCTGCTGTCGAGGTGGAGCAGGTGACCCGCGGTGTGGCTGGCGCGACCCGCAGGCCGGTCTGTTTCCGATGCACCGCCACGACTGTGCGTGGCACGCGCAGGCCCGTACAGCTACCGCGCGACGCCTCCCGCGACCGGCCCTGGTCCTTGTGGTTTCGGCTGGTCTCCGTCAACCAGGCCGGGCCTTCACTCGGCTCGACCGCTTCTCCTACACAGCGAGCCCGGCCCCTACCCGGAGGTAGCGCAGCCAAGGGAAACGCGCCGCAAACCCTTACACGGCAAGGGATTCACACGAAAACCGAAGACCTCGCTCGTCCCCCTCGGAGGGCGGCTATCAAGAGACGCGAAAATCGGCGCTAACAGTCCCGTCACCGCGATCTCGTGTCGGCGACGCTCGTCGGGGTCCGGGTAGGTCCCTGCGGGGGGGTCGAAACGGAGCGTGCCGTCGCTGAGCAGGGTGGTGGCGTCCACCGGGCGGAACTGCAGTGCTTCGGACCGTGTCTCGCCGTCGGGAAAGGTGACCGTGAACCGGGGTGCGTACCCATGTCCGAGCAGGTACACGCGGTCGCCCGCCAGTCTCAGCGGGTCGTTGACCCGCAGGGGGTAGGGGCGCCAGGTGTTCGTCCTGAGGTCGTCACCGACCTGGTAGTCGATGTTGGCCAGGAAGGACTTGGCCTGTCCCGTCGGCAGGTAGCCGGCGGTGAAGTCGTTGACCCGCACGCAGAACGGGGTCAGACCGGTGCCGTCGCCGGTGAGACCGGACCTGAACGAGTCGTACCCGGCGGGTGAGGTGTTGCAGAAGCCTGGACCGCCGTCCGCGATCACGATGATCTGCCCCTCGTAACCGACCAGCTTGCCGACGGCCACGGCGACCAGCAGGCCGATCAGGGAGAAGTGGAAGACGAGGTTGCCCACCTCCCGGGAGTAGCCCCGCTCGGCTGATAGGACGATCTCGCCGGGTCTGTCGCCCTCACGCTGCACCGTCCGCCACCGACGGAGCTGCGCGCGGACCGCCACAGCCGCCTCCTCCGGCGTGAGCCGCGACGTGAGGATGCCGTGGTGCGGTAGGCGCCCCAGGTTGCGGGGCGCTGCGACGGGACCGGCACGGAGGATCCTCGCGTGCTCGAGGGTGCGGGGCAGCAGGCACCCGATCAGCGAGACGAAGAGCAACCCGTAGATGGCGGTGAACCAGGGTGCCGAGAAGACGTCGAACAGGCTGAGCCGGTCCATCAGTGGGCCGACGGTCCGATGCTCGCCGAGGTAGGTGTCGACCTTGCCGACGTTGAGGCTCCGCTGCGGCAGCAAGGCGCCGGGCACCGAGGCGACGGTGAGCAGGAACAGCAGGGCCAGTGCCGTCCGCATGCTGGTGAGGCTGCGGACCGCGGTGCGCAGCTGAGTAAGCGGGTGACGCCACGCCGGCGCAGTCGTGTCACGCGGCGGGCCCTCGATCATCGATGTCATCGTGGGCTCAGATCGGCGTGATCACGTTGGCGATGGGGCCCGAGCGCATCCAGGACACCATGTTTCCCCAGTAGCCGGTCACCAGCGCGAGACCAACCAGGACGAGCAGGGCACCTCCGACGAGCTGGATGGTGCGGGTGTTGCGGCGCAGCCATTGCACGCTGTGGACCGCCCGTGTCGAGCCGAGGGCGAGCAGGACGAACGGCAGACCCAGTCCCACGCAGTACGCCAGGACCAGGGTGACGCCGCGCCAGGCCGTTGCCCCCTCCGTGCCGGCCGCCACCGACAGCACACCGGCGAGGGTGGGACCAAGGCACGGTGTCCATCCCAGGCCGAACACCGCACCGAGAAGCGGCGCACCCAGCAGAGACGTCCGGCGGCGGGGAGTGGGCCGGGTGTCACGCTGCAGGGCGGGGACCAGACCGAGGAAGGCCAGCCCCATGACGATGGTGACCACCCCACCGACCCGCTGAAGCACCTCGGTGTTGAACCGCAGGACTGCGATCACCCCGAACAGCGACACCGTCGCGAGGGTGAACACGACAGCGAACCCGCCCACGAACAGTCCCGCCGCTCCCGCCACCCGCCAGCTGTCGCGCCGCCGCGACAGCGTCACTGCGTCGCGGGCCTCGGAGCCTGTTCCGGCTGCGGTCAAGGCGTCCAGGCTCGACGGGTGCGTGTCCGGGCTCGACGTGTCTGGGCTCAACGTGTCTGGGGTCGACGTGTCTGGGCTCAACGTGTCTGGGGTCGATGCGACACCCGCCGTGGCGAGCTGGTCGGCTGGTACCTCGACCCCGACGAGCCCGGCCAGGTAGGACAGGTACCCCGGGACCAGCGGGACCACGCACGGTGAGGCGAAGGAGACCGTCCCGGCCAGCGCCGAGACCACGATGGCGAGCAGCAGAGGTCCGGTGGCTGCTGTGTCCTGGAAGGTCTGCGCGATGCCGGCGACGCTCACGACGCACCAGCTGGGGACTCGGAGGCGATGCGTTCCACAACCGGTTGGAGGTCGGTGTCGTGCAGGGCTCGCAGGAACACGGCGGCGACCCGGTGCTGCCGGTCGAGAACGATCGTCGGCCAGGGGGCGAGCGGCAGGCGGTGGCGGCGCGCCAGGACCGCGAAGGTCGCCGCACCGGCGGGGAAACAGCCGTACCAAGTGAAGCCGGAACTGCCGAGGTCGTGCACGGCCAAGGTGGCGGCGTGCTCGGCCAGGTAGTCGAGCTTCGCGCCCCGGAACCCGACCAGAGTGGTAGCCATGACCAGGGTGGCCGCGACGTCGCGGTCCCACCCATCCGGCGGAACTCTCGGCTCAGCAGCCACCCCGCGGCCAGCGCGGTCAGCGCCTTGCTCACACCGTAGCTTCCGCTCTGTACCCCGAAAATCTCGAACAGCGTCGGGTACATCGCGGGGTGTATCCGCCGGGGGGGTCGAATCACTCAACGCAGCGGCGTGGGTAGGCGGGACCGGGCCGGGCCCGGGCCCGGCCCGGGCCCGGCGATCAGCGGGCCGGACCCTCCCGGCGCGGTCCGGAGCCCGGTGTACCGCGCCCGGGTGCGACGCCAACGCCGGGCGCTGCGACCCCGCGGGGCGCTGCGGGGCGAGACCACCCGCAGCACCTCGGGTCGGCGGCTACGGCGGGCGTCATCAGCCGCCGGTTGTCGCGCCGGTGCCGTGCTGGCCATCCATCATTGCGCCGGTGCCGTGCTGGCCCGACATCACGCCCATGCCGTGGGGTCCCGACAGCATCTGCGTCATCTCCGGGCGCATCTGCTCGTGCATCTGCTGGGCGGCGGCCCGCTGGTCCGCGGGCAGGGTTGCGACCATCTGGGTCATGCGCGCGTCCATCTGGGCCAGCTGCTGCTGCGTGTTCGCCGAGTTTGACGGGTTGGGCGGCGCGGCCGCCGGGGACGCCGAGGCGGTCGCGGCGCCTCCGATCAGGCCGAGGCCCAGCACCGCTGCCGCCACCGCCGTCGTCAGGCCCGTGCGTATCCGCATCTTCTTCACCGTGGTCGCTCCTCATCGGTTGGGGGGTTGTGCTCCGATCGCCCTGACGCTAGGTCGCGGTGATGCAGATCCTGTGAAGCGGCGATGGGGTTTCTGTGCGATCGGGGGCAGGCGCACCAGGAACCGGCTGCCCTGCCCGGGGTCGCTGGCCACCGAGATCTCCCCGTCGTGCGCGGCGACCAGTCCCGCGACCACCGCCAGCCCGATGCCCGAGCCGCGACCGGCCGAGGTGGCGCCGCGGAAGAACCGCTCGAACACCCGGGGGATGTCTTCTGCCGGGATGCCCACCCCGGTGTCGGCTACCTCGAGTTCGGCGTGCGCGTCGCGCACCTGCAGGGTGATGGTGATGGTGCCGCCGGGCGGGGTGAACTTCGTGGCGTTGGTCACTAGGTTGGTCACGACCTGCCGCAGCCGCACCGGGTCGGCAAGCACGCTCACCTCGGCGAGATCGGTGCGGATCTCGATGCCCGACTCGGCGACGTGACCGGCCAGCCCGGCCAGCGTGTCGGCGATCAGCGGTGCCAGCGCCACCTTGTGCCGGTCCAGGGTGAAGCCGGCGGCGTCGGCGTCGGCGACGGTCTCCAGGTCCGCGACCAGCCGGCCCAGCCGCAGCGCCTCCTCGTGCAGCGAGTCGATCACGTCGGGTTCCGGGGCGACCACGCCGTCCTGGACGGCTTCGAGGTGGCTCTGCAGGATGCTCAGCGGGGTGCGCAGTTCGTGGGCGATGTCCGCGGCGAAGCCGCGGCGGAGCTCGTCCTCGCGCTGCACCGCGTCGGCCATGGTGTTGAACGATGCGGCGAGCGCACCGATCTCATCGGCCGAGGACACCTGTGCACGGCGGTCGCGGTGTCCGGCGGCGAGCTCGTCGGCGGCCGCGGTCAGCTCGACCACCCGGGCGGTGGTGCGCCGCGCGGTGAGCAGCCCGACCAGCAGCGCGACCACCCCCGCGGTCAAGGCCCCACCCAGCAGCGCCTGGTTGACCGAGGTACGCAACGCCGCGTCGGCGGCCGGTAGCACGGCCTGCGGCACCCGCAACAGCGCGGTGCCGACCTGCTGGCCGTCCACGATGACCGGCCGCGGGATGGCGGGCCCGAGCTCAGAGACCCCCATCATCTGGTTGTGCATGGCTTGCATAGCCGGGTCGGTGCCGGCCTGAGACAGCGACCAGATCGGGGTGCCGCCCGGACCTAGAAGCGAGACGTCCACACCCGACATCACCAACCCGGACCCGAGCCGGTCCAACGATGCGACCTGCCAGCCGGCGGCCCGCTGATACTCCACGGTCAGCAGCCCGACGACCTGGTCTTCGCGGGCCTGGCGCTGGTTGTCCACATAGGTGCTGAACCGCGCGCCGAAGGCCAGGTTCACCACGACCGCGGTCAGCGCGGCGCCGGCCACCGCGGTGACGGCGAAGGCGAGGGTGAGGCGGCGGGCGAACCGGCCCCCGAGCAGCAGCCAGCGGGCCGGGCGGAGCCCGAGCCTAGCCATCGCGTTCCACTGCCAGCTTGTAGCCGATCCCGGGCACCGTGGCCACGAACCGCGGCTGGGTCGGGCTGTCGCCCAGCTTGCGGCGCAGGTTCTTCACGTGCGCATCGACGGTGCGATCGGCCGGGTCGTACTCGCCGCCGTACTCCCCGCCCCCGCCCTGTACCCGGCCGACCAACTCCGGGCGCGACCACACCCGCCCCGGGCGCCCGGCCAGCGCGGTGAGCAGATCGAACTCGGTGCGGGTCAACGCCACCGCGCTGTCATCAACACGCACCTCCCGACGCTCGCCGTCGATCTGCAAGGCGCCAGCACCGAACGAGGCCGGCTGCTGCGCCGCGGCGGGGTCGGCGTCGGCGGTGCTGCGGCGCAACACCGCCGCGACCCGGGCGACCAGCTCCCGCGGGCTGAACGGCTTGGTGACGTAGTCGTCGGCGCCCAACCGCAGCCCGGCGATCCGCTGCGCCTCCCCCGCCTTCGCGGTGAGCATGATGATCGGCATGTCCCGGTCGCGGCGGACCTCGCGGGCCACGTCCTCCCCCGACCGGTCCGGCAGCCCCAGGTCCAGGATCATCAGATCAGCGGTGCCAGCCAATTCCATGGCCCGCACCGCGGTGGGGGCCTCCACCACCAGATAGCCCTCCCGCTCGAGGTAGACCCGCACCAGATGGCGAATCTTCGCCTCGTCGTCGACCACCAAGACCACCGGTGTCGTCAACCTGCGCCCACCTCTCTCGCCCCGGGTGTTCTGCCCGTCAGGAGCGGTCCCCGAGCTCGATCGGTACCCCGATCAGGGAGCCGTACTCGGTCCAGCTGCCGTCGTAGTTCTTGACGTCGCTGTACCCGAGCAGCTCGTGCAGCACGACCCAGGTGTGAGAGCTCCGCTCGCCGATGCGGCAGTAGGCGATGGTGGCCTTCGAGCCGTCGAAGCCCTCGTCGCCGTAGAGCTTAATGAGCTCCTCATCGGACCGGAACGTGCCGTCCTCGTTGGCCGCCTTGCTCCACGGGATGTTGATCGCCGACGAGATGTGGCCGGGTCGCTGCGACTGCTCCTGCGGCAGGTGCGCCGGAGCGAGGATCTTGCCGGAGAACTCGTCGGGCGAACGCACGTCGATCAGGTTCTTGTTGCCGATCGCGTCGACGGTCTCGTCGCGGAAGGCGCGGATGGAGTTGTCGGCGTCGGCGGTGGTGTAGGTGGTGCCCTTGCGCTCGGGGACGTCGGTGGTCAGCGTGCGGCCGTCGAGCTCCCACTTCTTGCGCCCGCCGTCGAGCAGCTTCACCTTCTGATGCCCGTAAAGCTTGAACTCCCAGTACGCGTAGGCGGCGAACCAGTTGTTGTTGCCGCCGTAAAGCACGACGGTGTCGTCGTTACCCACACCCTTGGCGGACAACAGCTTCTCGAACTGCTCCTTGGAGGGGATGTCCCGGCGCACCGGGTCCTGCAGCTCGGTGGTCCAGTTGATCTTCACGGCACCGGGGAGGTGACCACCGTCGTAGGCGGCGGTGTCCTCGTCGACCTCGATGAAGACGACGCCGTCGGTGCCGAGGTTCTTCTCGGCCCATTCGGCGGTGAGCAGCACGTGCTGGCGATTCATGTAGTGGCTCCCTGGTAGATGGTTGCCGGTCCCGGAACGGACCCGGAGTCAGCGTCGAGGCGGCGCGGTCCGGATGAACCGGCCACCGGCGGTCAGCGTGCGACACCTCGCAAGCGAGGCGGAAAGCCGGCCGCGGCGGCCCGCGGACAAGGGGGTGTCGCGACCACAGCCGAGGCCCAGGCTCTGACTCATCAGATGAGTCGACCGTGCCCCAGAGGCGGGTGGGCTACCTCTCCCGGACCTCATCATCACGCCCGATATCCCACCGGGAAGCCGGCAGCACCGGCACGTAGGCGAAATCTCCACCGACGGCTCCTCTGAGTTGGTCTTCGATGAGGTCGACGACCCCGACGTCGGTCTTCGATGAGGTCAACGACCCCGACGTCGGTCTTCGATGAGGTCAACGACTAACGACGCTAGGTCGAGCTGATGAAGATGTGGTGAACGGGCACGAATTGCCGCCGGTGGTGGCCCTCGACAACCGCGACCTGCTTCGGACCCTCCGCGCGCCTGCGAAACGGACCCCGATCGATCGGACGGCGAAGGCGACTCGCATCACCACATCTCACAACGCGGACAACCCGCGGGCCGCCGCGCCAGCAGCTCCACGGCTTGGTGGCGCTCCAGGTCGCACAGGCTTAACGGACCTCGAAGAACGCCCCACCCCGGCGGGGACAGCATCTGGGCGCTGTCATCGGCGGCTCAGCGAGCAGCTGCGCCCCAAGTCCGGGGGAAGGTCATCGACAACGAGCACCACTCCCCCGGCTGTGCCGTGGTGCACAGCATGGGCCAGCTGCCACAGCAGCCCGGTTGCCGTATTCGCCGGCGCCACCGCGACGGGTGCCGTCACGGCCAGTGCGAGGACCACGCGGGTCAGGACGGCGACCACCGACTGGGCTCCACCGCAAAGCACCACGGTCGCGACAGGGGCGTCGTCGTCTCGGAGGCGGCGAACCAGGGCGTGCACCAGGCTGGTCGACCCCACCCCCCGCCCCCCGACCACCACGGTGTTCAGCCCAGCGCGGACGGCGCGCTCCAGCTGGTCGAGCTCGCCGCTAGCGGCCAACGTCGGCTACAGCTCGGTCCCCCTGCCGTGCGCCGGTTGCGCAGCAGCGTGGTGCGGCAATGACGGTCAACCTTGGTGCGCAGGGCAGACAAGCTCGGGGGCGGTGGTCCACCCAGCAGCGAGGAGCCACCGCCGGGCCGGGTAGGCCACCGACCCCGGGGTGCTGTCCTCGGCGAGTGCTCCGGTGATGATGGGTCCGTCGCCGCAGTGGGTGCACTCCACGTCGACCACCGGGCCCCGGGGGTGGCAGGTGCGGCAGTGCCGCCCCTCGATCACCGCACCCGGGGTGTCGGGGTCGGGGTGCAGCCACAGCATGGCGAGGTCGGTGCGTAGCTGGGCGGCCTCCTCCCGGGTGGCGGGTTCGTGTCCGCACGACGGGCATGCCCGCCCCGAACGTCCCACCGTCGCCGCGGCGGGCGTCGCCGGCGCACCCAGCGCGGGATCAGAGCCTGTTGAGAAAGTGTCTGCTGTGACTGAAGAAGCTGACGTGAGTACTGAGTGATCGGCGTGTCGCCCCGACTGGCAGGACACCGCTCGCGGCCTTCTCGAAGGCCGCGCCTTCATCGAGGGGGCGACGAACCCGAGCAGATGCACTGCTGGGCCCGCACCTCGCGGCCTTCTCGAAGGCCGGCCGCGCCGATGCCCCGCGGGCTCGCCGCGGGGCAGGTCGAGGCGATCCTGGCGGTAATCCCCCGGGCTCGGCTGCGCGATCGGGTGTTGTTCGGGCTGATCGCGCAGACCGGGCTCCGCGCCGGCGAGGCCCTCGCCGTTCACGTCGAAGACCTGGACCCGACCCCGGGCGATGAACACCTGCGGGTCGTGGGCAAAGGCGGACGGCCGCGCACGGTACTGCTCGACGACGACCGCCTGGTGGCGCTGCTGCGCCGCTACCTCACCACGGCCGGCTACCGAAGCGGGCCGCTGTTCCGGGCGGAGAAGAACCACATCGGCGGCCCGCTGCGCTACGCCTCCGCCCAGGCCCGGTGGGCCCAGTACACCGCGACGGCCGGGGTGAGCGCGACGCTGCACCAGCTGCGCCACACCCACGCCACCGCCCTCGTGCAGGGCGGAGTCAGCCTGGCCACCATCCGCAAACGACTCGGCCACGCCAACCTGCAGACAGTCCTGCGCTACGCCGAACAGTCCGACAGCACCGCAGACACCGAGCTGCGGGCCTGGCGACGGCACCACACCCCCTGAGCCCATCCGAGGGTTGCCTCCCGCGCAGCCGGGCGGCTACGACGGGAGTTGCAGCAGCCGGGTGAGCTCAGGTGCTGGGCGACCGGTTCGGCGCACCGCAGCCTGCAGATCAGAGGGCTCACCTCACAGCCCTGCTACCTCGGGATCGTTGCTTTTCCGCTGGATACTCTCGGTAGGCCCACAGGCGGATCCCTGACCGGCGACGGCAGTCAGGGGCAGCCGAGTCGTCGTCGCAGCCCAGTCGATAGCTGATGGGTACCCGCGCGGGCGAGCCCGTCGACAAGGTCGCAGGGGGTCAGGGGCGGATTCGCCTTATCGGCGGCCAGGCGCCGCACGACGTCGAGGAACGCGCCCGGTCGGCGGCGGAGCAGGCTGGTCAGGTACTCATCGGCGGTTGTGACGGTGACACCGTGTTCGGCGAGAAAGTCGCTCGGAAAGTCGCCCTGGTTGCGGGTCAACAACACCGTCGCCGCGCCGTATGCGCACGCCGCGGTGTGGATCCGGTCGGCTGGGTCGCGCCCCGGGACATCCGTTGCATACTCGCGGTAGACGGCCGGATCGATACGGGTTGTGATGAAGTGACGGCGCACTGCAGCGGAGACCGATTGCGCAGTCTGCGGGGTGCGCTTGCCCTCGCGCACGATCACCCGCTCCCACTCGGCAAGCAGCTCGTCGGTCCAGACGAAGTCCAGCAGCAAGTCTTCGGCCAGCGACAGCACCAAGTCCATGATGCTGAACGGGAACAACTCATTCGCGTCGACGAAGACCCGATCGCGCCGCCTCACCCTTGCTGTGGGTCCAGCACCGCGCGGATCGCGGCGGCGCCGGCGCGGCGGCGTTCACGTTCGCCGACCAGCTCGACGACGTCACCGACCTTGATCCGCCGGTGGCTGCTGCCGGGCAGACGTCGGAAGGCTAGGCCGCCGTCGGCGAGCAGCCGATCCACGAACTGCCTACTCACGCCGAGAAGGTCGGCGGCGCCGGCCGGGGTGACCTCCTGGTCCGGGCGCAGGATGATCACCTGGTCCCCATTGGCAACCTCCGTGAACACCTCCCGCACCGCAGCGCCGAACGCGCTGGACGGGTCGGCGTCGGCAGCCAGACGCGCTGCAACCTCGCGGGTGCGAGTGTCCTCGGCCAGCAGCACACTCACCGGCCTTGCGCTCTCTCCCTTATCCACCAGTCCACGGATATCTGCCATAACTGCAACCATACCGCGGTAGGTGACGCGGCGAAAACAGCAAACCGAACTGCGCAGTCCATCCCGGCCGGCAAGACGCACCCGCTGACCAAAGTCGACCTGGGAGCCAGCAGAAGGTGTTCTGCCAACCATTCCCCCGGGCCGCCCGAGCACGCAGTGCTCCAGGGCCCGACCCAGGGACTGAACGCCAGTGAGGTGGTGCGGGGGTTCCGGGTCGCCCGACCGGGTGGTCTGCTGCAGGCACCGAGCATCGCGAGGCTTGGATCACCCGGTCGGGCGGGCCGGGTTCCTCGGGCCCGAAGCCCTGGGGTGGGCGCTCATCCTGGGCGAAGCCGGGCGGCCGGGGGAAACAACACCCGGGGCCTCGGGAGCGACGCAGGAGTGGGAGGGGCCCCGGTCACAGCAGCACCCCGACCACGGGTTTCGGTCGGGGCGCTTCCGCGTCGGTGCCGCCAGGCGCCGGGGCCTTGCGTCGGTTGTTGTGCGCTGCACCCCGGTGGGGGGTCGGCGGGGTGCTGCGCAGCTCGCGTGGGCTACGTCGCCTGCCCCTGTCGGTCGGGGCTCTCGCCGGAACTTGCGGCGGCCCAGCCGGTCCTGCCCTACGTCGCCCAGCCCGTCGAGCTCGGTGGTATAGATCTGGGCCAGGCGCGCGTTGGCTGCCGTGGTGAGGATTGCGACGTCGGCGGCGGCGTCGGCGGCGGCCAGCAGGTCAGGCAGCAGTGCCGCCCGCAGGGCTCGACCTTGGCCGGTGCCGGGTCGCGAGCTCACGTGGCCGTCGACGTGCCACCCGTCCCGGGCGGCGCGGACAGCCAAGATGGCGTCCGGCTGCGGACTGATGTAGTACCTGACCCCGGGCAGGCGGGGCTTGACGATGACGACGACAGGCACCGACAACCACAACGTCGGCGCCCACCAGTCGGCGACCACCGCCACGAACACCCTCCTCTTGACGCCGTGACCGTGCCGCGCTTCGTAGATGCCGGCGCGCTGGGTCCACCACAGGGCCCGCCAATGGTCGGACAGGCGCACCTCGGGCAGGCCGGCCACGGCCGGCGGACGGCGGCGGGCATTCACCGTCTCCCCCACGGTGGTTGGTCCACCCGGGGCGCCGGAGTAGGCCCCGTCGGGCATGCGCGTCTGCGGTGCACCCTCACCGACACTTCCCAGGCCCCCGCTCGCTTTAAGCGACCGACGGTGTCACCCCCTGCCGACACAACGGCCCTGTCGCGGGGAAACGGGCCCCGTAGGGTGCCCGACCCGGGCCCGCGGGGGGCGGGTCTGGGTCGGGCGGCGCCGGGGATCGGGGGGTGACCCGGGGCGCGGTGTTGATCATCCCCCTCTGGTCGACGGGGTGGGGGCCGTGTGGGTCCGGCGGCGCTCCCCGCCCTGCCCGCAGCTGTTCGAGCCGGTGGTGGGCGGTGCGCCATCCACGGCCGATGCTGGCCGGGTGCTCGATCAACACTCCGTCACCGACCTCGGCGGCGCCGTGGCCGTCGCGGTGGTATCGGCCAAGGGCCGCCGCAGCCGGACGCCGTGGTGGTCAGTCGCCGCCCTGCGGGGCGAGGTGGGCGACGGCGGTGTGGAAGGCCTGCGCGTCGGCCTGCGCCGCGGCGAGGTGGGTGCTGATCTGGGTGAGGTGGTCTGCTGCTTGCAGGCACCGGCCGGCGGGGTCGACGGTGCCGGTGTCATCGCGCAGCGCGTGGTGACCGGGCAGGGCGGCGACGTGGGGTGCGGCCCGGTGGGTCCAGCTGGCCAGCCGGGCCAGCAGGTCCTCCAGTGACCCGCCGAGCTCAGCCAGGTCCGCGATGCTCATCGCGTCGAGGTCCCCGCCGCCGCGGCGGGCGCCGTCACGCAGCGCGGCGGCGGCGGCCGTCACGGCTGCGGGCAGCCAGGGTGTGCGCGTGGTGGAGGTCATGGTTGGTGATCCTTCCGTGTGCAGGTCCGGGGTGGTGGCCTCAGGGTCGTAGCAGCCCCGCGGGTCGTAGCAGGGGGCCAAGCAGGTCTCGGTGTCATCCACGCACACCATGACCGCCGCGCCGCTGGGACCGTCCCACGGAAGCCGGCGGGGGGCGGTGGTGTGCAGCAGCACCGCGGCCGCGGTGGTCGCCTCGGTGGCGGCCCGCGCCCGGGTGTCGTTGACCCCGGACTGCCCGTTGCCGATGGTCCAGATGATCATGGTGTCTCCCTCGTCGTGTGGTGATGGTGTCGCACCCGCCCACCCCGTGGGGGGCGGTCGGACAACCGGCCCCGGGGGGCCGGGACGGGGCCCTACTGGTGCTGGGCTTCGGTGTCGTGGCCCTTGTCGTCGTCGGTGGGGAGCTGGTCGAGGATGGCGCGGGCGGCACCCAGGACGGTCTCGGCGGCGTCGCGGACCTGGTCGGGGTTCCCGCCGGCCCATCCGGCGACGTAGCCGAAGGTGTAGCTGCTGGTGTCCAGGCCCTTCGCCCCGGCGACGAGTAGGCAACGGACTCGGCCTCGACCTCGGCGCGACCCCGGTGAGCGACGTAGTCGGTGAGGTCCTCGATATGCCCACACTGGATGTGGGCCAGCTCGTGGACGAGGGTCTTGCAGGCCTGCGCGTCGGACACGTCGTCGCGGACCCGCACCACATGCCCGGCGGGGTTGGTGTAGCCGTTGGCCTGCCCGCACGGTCCGCGCTCGATGCTGTAGCCGTGGGCGGTGACCTGGGCGGCCAGGGCGTCCCACAGCCCAGCGGGGGCCTCACCCTCGAGCAGGGTGGGCGCCACCTCGGGCAGGGCGTCGCCGTCGGTCTGGGCCAGGTCGAAGACGTGCGCCACCGTGAAGCGCATCCCCCCACCCCGGGCCGCCCCGGCGTTGTCGCTGCCCTCCCCCTGGGTGGCGGTGCTGGCGCTGCCCTCCCCCGGGGTGTCGGGGGTGGTGTCCTCGCCACCGCCACCCCGGCGGGGGCAGGGGGCGAGGATCGCGATGCCCTTCTCATATGCAGGGTGGGTTCGTCAACGTTCGACGAAAATGTTGGTGGACTTGACCCCGTCCACCCGGTCGCGTTTTGAGTGGGCGTTCTCGTGCTGCTCCTCGAGACGCGTTGAGCCCCAGCCCCGGGTAGGAGGGAGTGCTGAGATGAGAGTGGCGTTCAGCGCAACAATGGGCCGACCGCCGACGTAGTGACCGCGCTACGGAGATGACTTTCCTCGAACGTCTTCTACCTCAGTCTCGGAGACCCATGACCGACTGCACTCGTCCCCCTATTCCGCATCGTCTTGCCTGAGGGAGCACTCATGATGATCGACTACAACGTCAGCGACCACTGGCCGGAGGACGAACCTGCGTGGGTGAAGTCGCTTGTGTCTTCGCTGGATCGCCATCACGGCTTGAGTGCGGTGCTTCCGCTCACTGTGGTGATCGAGGAGATCACCAACTGGGTCGAGCTGGCGAGCGGCCCGGATGCCTGGGGTAACAAAGCCAACCGCAAATCTCTCCGTCTGGACCTAAAGGAGTCGGTAGCTGCGCTCGGAAGCGCCCTGACGGCTGAGATCGGTGTACCGCTCGGACGGTTCCAGACAGCCTTCAGACTGCTCTCGGGCGGCGCGGTGGCCGTGCTCAGCCAGCCACCTGGCACGCGCACGAACTCCGCATGGGCGGACCTCGTTGCCGCTGCCGAAGCACTTTTGTCGAGCCTTGACTCGGATACGGCGGTGGGCGCCACCTTGGACGACCTGGTCGCGACGGCGCAGAACCACGCATTGGAAGGCCGGGAGTACATGCCCATCGCGGAGCTGCTCTTCGACCAGCTGCGGAGGCGAGGGCTCAGCGCTGATGGGACGTTCCGCGATCTTGTATCAGTGGTCGCGTTCGGCTTGTCGCCCGAAGACATTCCGACCGCCAAGAAGGATGTGCCGCTCGAGGAGCGGATGGCAAGCGCTCGCATGATCGCCTGCACTCCAGCGAAAGTCGAGCCGACCGTGGTCTGGCTCGGATATCAGGGGCGCGCTTTCCCGCAACTAAGTGCCGGGCGCGTCGAGTTCGTGGATGCTTACTGGGCAGTGCCCAATGCGCAGCCTGAGGGCCAAGCATTCGAGCACAAGGCGGAGCTCTGGGAACTCGTGCGATACGGCAGCCTTTTTAAGGTCGCGTCCCGAGTCGATGAGAAGTCGGATGTCGACTGTCTCGTCCGGGTCGAGCTCGGAGAGACGACAGCCGCAGGCGCAGTCACGCGTGCCGTCAACATAGTTAACACGATTCTGAACGTGTCCATCCATAACGCTGGCGGCATCCGGCCGCATCTCGCTCAGTACGGCGTCCTGCGAGGCGGTCGAGCCAGCACCTCCAGCTTCATGGTCTCGCGGCGCGAGGCGGGATTTCCGGACGATCACTACGGCGCCGGGATGACTGCCAATGCAATCGAAGAGTATGGACCGCAAATCGCAGAGGCGCTCGCTCGTGAGGAGTTTCCGCGATTCCTTACCGCCGCGATCGAGGTGCAGACGACCGCGGATTATCCATTTAGCCGCGACATGGCGCTCCGCAAACCATCCGAGGCGGACATCACTAGCGTGATCCCACTCGCGGATCGAGTGGTCCAGTACGTCGCTGCATACGCCGCGCTGGATCCGAGTACGGCTCTCGACCTGCTCAGCGAGCGGTGGCCATATGCGAGGTGGCTTACCGACGTTCAGCGCGCCGTGCATATGTGCCTGCTCAGTGACGGACGGCGACGGGAGTTGCTTGACGAGCTGACTTCCGAGTGGTATCTCGACGATCCGAAGCGACCCTGGATCCTCTTCGTTGCGGACCGAGCGGACGACCTGACGTCGCTCTGTCTCATCGAATCGGAACGGGCATGGATTAAGCGCATATTCCGAAGTGTCAGCGATCACGCCGCATATGCCGCACTGGCGGATGCGTATACGGCCGAGCGCCAGGTGCTCGAGGCGCGGCGTCGGCGCGTGCGCAACGCCCTGGTACACGGGAATCCCGCGAGTTTCGCGGTCGTCGAGTCGGTGCGCGAATACGCCATGTTTCTGAGCGGTACGGCGCTGCAGATTGGCCTCGAGTCCTACGTAGAGAACATCGCAGCGGGCACCGTGTTGGCGCAGCGAACGGCTGATTACGAAGCGATGCAAACAGGAACTGACGCTGCAGCGCACTGGCGAGCCCGGCCCGCCGCGGACGGCCAGACAAGTACCTGACCCCTTCTTAGGCTGCGCGCGAGTTTGCTTGACTGGTGCGGCGCCTTGTGGCACGAAAACCTCGAGATCCGGCGGGAGCTCGAGGTGGGCGTTCTCATGCTGGGTCGTCGAGACGTCGGAGGATGCCGTCGAAGACTTTCTGGCGGCCGGCCTGTCCTTTCG
>JAABUP010006897.1_pt1 | contig 15705 bp, 20 predicted proteins | sample 5559201 | NCBI WGS metagenome assembly JAABUP01 (sample SAMN10711887, study PRJNA513373) | rock metagenome | isolation source: Antarctica rocks | place: Antarctica
GACCCTGGCATCTCCCCGGACCGGACTCTCACCGGCTGGCTGCCGCGAACTTGGCGCCCGGTTACGTCATGACGTCTCCTTCAGTCATGGCGCCCGGACTACTGGACGCACGTGGATCGAGGCTTAGCGCCGCTGGGATCGCGACCGAGCGGATCTATCTGGACAAGAAGTCCGAGGCCACGAGCGACCGCCGGGATTGCGCTCCGTGCTGGGTTATGTCCGCGACGGTGACGAGATCGTGGTGCACACCCTGGACCGGCTGGGCCCGCACCGTGCGGGACACGCTGAACCTGATCCACGAGCTCGCCGAGCGCGGTGTCGGGGTCCGCAACCTGACCGACCCGATCCGGGTCGACTCGAGCAACCCGGCCGATCCAATGGCCCAGCTCGCCGTGGTGCCGCTCGCCCTGTTCGGGCAGATGGAACGCACCTACACCCTCGAGCGAGCCGCCCACGCCCGCGCGGTGGCGACTGCCAAGGGCCGCCGGGTCGGCCGGCCGGTCACCGTCGACCTGACCAAGCTCGACTACGCCGCCCACCTACGCGCCGCCGGGCACACCATCGCCGAGATCGTCACCAAGACCGGCGTTCCCCGCACCAGCCTCTACCGGCACCTGCCGCCCCGCCCACCCGACCCGGTCACCGCCGGCGACCCGGTCCGCGTCGGCAGCGGGTCCGAGCGAGCAGCCGGCGGGTGAGTTTCCTGGCCGTAGCCGGCACCCGAGCAAGGACGTCGAGGCTCTCTGCGCGCTACGCCGAGGCACGCGGGCCTGAGGAAGCAGCGTCCGAGCCCGAGAGCCTCACAAGCCGTGAACGTCGGCCTGCCCGACACCTGCTCCGGCAGCAACCGAGTACGCCGCTCCAGCTGCTGCTGCCACCCGGACACGGCCAACACCTCTCCTCACCAGGGGAGGCCGGAGATCGCCTTCCGGTATGGCTTAGGGCGTGCCGCCACCCGCGGGGCCTTCTCCCGGGGCCACGAACTGGACCAACCTGCGGTGCATGTCCAGGACGAGGCTCCCGCCGCCGTATGCCCTTAGGAGTCGCCACATCTCAAAGCCGCGCAGGATCGCGCGCTCCCAGTCCGACGCCGTCCGGCTGCGCACCTCCAGCCCGCCGGTCAACGACGCGATCGTCCGCAGCAGCGACGAGTCGACCGCGTGCGCGTCCTCCAGGAAGCGCTCGCCGCGCGCGTACTCAAATGCGAGGGCCACCACGGCCTCCTCGATGATTTTCGCGCGTCCGGAGTCCTCGACGTGCTGGAGCCTCGGGTTGGACCGCCGCTGCCGGCTCAGGTAGGCACGCGCGATCGGGGACCAGCCCAGCACCACGACGTGCGTCAGGTGCAGCGCGTCGTGGTACCGGTAGCCGTCCTCCTCCCATGCCATGTCCTGGAGCGGGTCCCCCAGAGCAAGGCCGCCCGTCGAGATGCGGACGCTGGGACGCTCTCCACCGTGCTCCTCGACAAAGTCCACTACCAGGTCCCGGGGAAGCCGCTCGGCCTCCGGGAACGTGGCGTCGAGCAGCCGTATCGGGTGCGCGAGGCCTGCGACCGGCGGCCGATCGTTCACCCCTCTAGGTTCCGTTCCGCGATCTCGCCAGGCTCAGGCCCAGTTGTGTGGTCTCCCTTGAACTGGGAGAACAGGACCCGACCTCCGACGCGAGCCCGACTAGCGGGAACGTGAGCGGCTCCTCCGAACGGCCCGGCCGCCGGGCGGTCGCGGTCACGGCCGCCTGGTACGCGTCGAGGTCCATTCAGGTCCCCGTCCGTTCAGCGCAGCCGGACGAACACGCCCGTGCCGTGCAGGTGCAGGAGCCCCCGGTCAGCAAGAGCGTCCTGCGCGGCCATCCTCTCGCCCAGGGTGTACACGAACTCTGGCGTCGTCGTGTAGTGGTCGAAGACAACAGCGCCGCCCACGACGAGGTTCGCGACCACCACCTCGAGCGCGGCACGAGCCGGTGAGTAGTTGTCGGTGTCGACGAACGCGAGCAGGACCGGCGTGCCCGCCAGCCGCACCGGGGCAGTCTCGGTGATGTCGCCCGGGACGAGCTCCACCCCAAGGGGCTCCAGGTGCGCCCGGACCGCGGCAAGATCTGTGAACACGCACCGCGGGTGCGCGTACATGTCGAGCAGCGACCGGGGGGGCGGGAACCCATCCCAGCTGTCGAACGCCAGTACCGGGCCGTCCAGCCCCAGCACCTTCGCCGTGCGCGCGAGCCAGGCGGTCGTGCCCCCCTTGAACGCGCCGAACTCTACGATCGCGCCGCGGAACCGATTCGCGGCTGCCGCCGATAAACACTGGTATAGGTGAACCCGCGTGTTCGCGTACCCGTTTGCGTACGAGGGCACGAGCGCGGGCCGGTCCAGCTCGGCGAAGTCCTCGTCCGAGTACTCCAAGTGCGCCGTCCCCGCGAGCACGACCGTAGGTGGACGGCCCGGGGGCAAGAGCGGGAGCAGCGCCCGCAGCAGCAGCTCCTTGCGGGCGTCGTCCGCGACGACCACGAGATCGGCGGTTAGCCCGGACACGCCGTCCCACGGCAGGACGCTCTGACCGCCCCCCGGCGCCCGGTCCGGGTCTGCGACCGACACGGCCAGCCCCTGGCCATACGCCTCGCGCAGCGCCGCGCGCACCAGCCAGGCCGCCGGGGTCAGCCCCAGAACCAGGACGTTGTCGGGCGGCTGCGCGGCGGCGCGCTCCAGGACCTGGCGGACCAAGTCGTCCGCGAACGTCATCCGGGCACCTTCAGAGCGCGCAGCGCGTCCCGGTCCGACTCGCGAGGGCCCGGAGCATCCCGAGCGCGCCCCCGGTCCAAGCCCAAGCGCTCCGAACGCGTTCCCCCGTCGGCAGCCCCGTCCCGCCATCCGCCTGCCGCACGAACGCGGCGTCGAGATCCGAGAACGCCCCGCGCGCAGCCGCCTCGCTCGCCGCCCACCCCTGCACGTCAGCGGCCGGGCGGGCAGGACGCCAAGGATCTCGGCGAAGACGTCGGGACCCCGCGGCATCGAGCACCCGACTGCGGTCGGCCGGTGGACCCGGCGGGAGGGCGTCTGGCTCGTGCAGCGCCAGCCACGTGAGGTACCTACCCGCGTAGACCGTCAGGTCAGCAAGCGTGTCCGCGAGGGACTCGCCGGCCGACGGTTCGTCCTCCGCCAGCGCGACCTCCAGGCGGTCGTGCTTGCGAGCGACGTTCGCGACGATGCCCAGGACCATCCCACGGCGGCACCATGCGTCACCGTACGCCCGGTCCATAGCCCGATGCAGACGGTCGAGGACCTGCTCGACCGTCTGCTGCCCGGCGCCTGGCCGGGCACCGGTCACGGGACGAGCGCGAGCTGCGTACCCGCGCGGGCGTCAGTGAGGTCCAGGTCGGGCAGCGCCCTGCCGGGATCCCTGCCTGGTACCACGGCGGGCTGCGGGGGGACGAGCCCCCAGCGCTCCGGGAACGCAAGCGCGGGCATCGGCCCGGCCGGCCGGAACTCCTGCTTGATCCGCACCCGCGCGCTCCTGAGCTCCGGGAACGCCACCCGGGAGTACTTGTCGATCTCGCAGAACAAGCCCTGGCAGTCAATGGCATGGAGGGGACGGCCGAACAGGCCGCGGAACGGGAGCCCGAGCCGGACAAACTGCCGCTCCTGGTCGTCGACCATCCTGTGGATCAGCGTCGCGGGCGAGTCCCCGCCGAAGTCCAGGAACACCTTTCGCAGCCCGCGCAGCGCCCCTGGCCCCGGGACGGTGAACTCGTCCTCGTCGAACCCTAGGTGCGGGGTGTAGTTCAGGTCAACCGCGATCTGGTAGGCGAGAAACGGCCCGATCGTCGGCCACACCAGGAGCGCCTCCACGACCTCGCGGAGCGACCGCGCCCTCGCCAGGGCCGCCCCGAGCCCCCCCGGCCCGAACATGCGGGCCACCAGCCCGAGGTGGTGCGAGTGCTTCGACGCTGCAGCTTGCCGCCCGGTCGGTGGGGCGAGAATGAACGCGGACGTGTAAATCGCCTGACGGGACCTCAGGTCTGTGAGCGCCGCGCCGAGCCGGTCGGTGTCGAGGGTGGACCGCCGCAGCCCACCCGTCACCTGCTCGATCGCCTCCCAGGTTCGCTCCTTGCTGAACAGCCGGAACAGGACCACCCGGCAGAACACGTCCTCGGGCCCAAGCCCCTGCGAGGCGGAACCGCCGATCACGTCCCGGATCAGGTATTGCGTCACGCGGTCCACCGCTCGGTAGGTGTTGCAGAACTTGTACCGCGCCAGGATGGGGTCCACGGTCCACGGCTGTGCGCCCCCGGCGAGCCGACGCTCAAAGATCGCGTGGCGCTCCGCCGCGAACCGCCAGTACGCGTCGTGCAGAGGAGACCGAACTTGGGCAACCATCCGGGCAGCGTGCCACGGAACCCGGCCGGCGGGCCCGGACGCGCCGGACGGGTCCGGTCAGGGCCCTACCACGGCCGCCTGCACTGCGTGCGCGACCAGGTACTCGACCGGGAACAGCCCGAACCCGCCCGCGCCCCACCCTTCGCCCCAGCTGTTTCTGACCAGAAGCACCCGCCCACGGACCGGGTCGGTCCACGCGCCCTCCACCACGACCGCGTGGTAGCCGCCGCTCGGCGCCCGCAGGTCCGGGACAGGCACGAAGCCGTCCTCGTCTGGGAACTCGAAGCCGTCGGTCACCTCGATCACGACCACAACCGGGGACCCGGCCGCGAGGGTGGCCTCGAGCCGCTCTTCCACCCCGTCGTGCGCGAGATCGACCATGGCCAGTCCGCACCGGCGCCAGGGCGCGGGCCCCGCCGCCGGGGGCGGGTCCTGCGTGCTGTGCCCGAGGCCGGGGTCGTACGGCCACACGGCCGCGCCGCACTGGCCGACGGCACCGAGCGCGCTGCCGCCGTCGGCCAGGAACGCGCCGTCCGGTCCCGCCAGGCGCTGACCGGACATCCACCACCACAGCGGCTCGGGAGCCGGCACGAACGCGCTCTCGTCATCGTGCGCCAGCGACTCGTGCGCGGCGCTGAGCGCGAACGCAACGCACAACGGCCGGGGGCCCTGGTCAGACACCGCACCGACACGGTTGCTCAGGTCTACCGGCGGCCACGACAGGGCGGCTTGGCGCCGCCGCTTGAGCCAGTCGGCCGCGCTGGCCCTCACTACAACCGGACGACCTGGGCGCGGGACTCGTCCGGCACGGCCCTGCTCCCGCTAGGGCTCGTCACCCGAACCGCAGCCCGTCGTCCGGGTCCCCGGGCAGCCGCTCGTCCAAGTCGACGCCGGCGACAAGCGCCTGGCGCTGCCGCGTCGGGAGGGACGCTCGAACATCGACGTCCAGCCGCCAGGTCGCGGCGGGCCGCTGCCCGGCGTCGTAGGCGTGCGCGTACGCCAGGTGCAAGCTCGTCCTGCCCTCCTTGAGGCACCGGACCTGCAGTCTCCGCAGCCCGGCCGCGCCGACGACTGCGTCCTCGTCGACCGCATCGCCCGAGGCGCGTACCACGCGGTCCCGCGACCTCTCGAACGGCGTGCCCGCCGCCGGCGACGACGCGTCGAAGTCGTCCGACAGCCCGAGGATTAGACCGTCGGACACGGCGGGAGCCGGCACCGGCGCGGGCATCGGCCCGGCGGGCAGGAGCGCGACGGCCGCACGCGCGGCCGCGCCTGACGGCCGGACCGCCGGGCCGCCCTCGACGGTGGGCGACTCCGTGTTCTGGGCTGCCCGGGGGGCCCTGGGCCGCGTCCTGACCGCGGTGGGCCTCGACGCCACGCCGGCCGCGTCCGTCCACCGGAAGGGCGTCGTCCGGTTCTCCGGGAGGTCCAAGACGATCTCGTCGTCGACCGTGACTGTCAGGGTTCCCCCGGACGAGGCCAGGCCCGCCTCCCACAGCTCGGCTGTCCCGGCCGCCGGACGTCTGCCGCCGGACGCCTCTGCCATTGCCTTCAGCCGCTGCACGGCCAGCAACCCTCTCGCCCCTGCCCGGTCGAGCCAGCCGTGGGACGCGAGCCTGCGGACCGCCGCCTCATAGCTCACGTTCAGCTCGCGGGACAACCGATACGCCTCGCCAGGCCCAACTGCGCCCCGCACCAGCCCGAGGCGCTGCAGGCTTGACCAAAGCAGCGGCGGCGGCATGAGGAAGTAGGCCGCGAACAACTGCGCCTGCGACTCCCGTTCGTTGGGGGCATGCCCGAGCACGTCGTCGAACCCGTCGAGCGACAGCCGGTCCTGGTGCATGACCCAGTGGCCAATCTCGTGCGCGGCCGTGTACCGCTGCACCCCGATCCCGCGCTGCATCGTTACGAGCACGCCGCCGCCACCGTGAGGGACGACCGCCCCGAGCAGTCGGTCGAGGGGCACGAACGCGAGGGTTAGCCCAAGGCCCTCCACCGCAGCGAGCACGTCAATTGGCTGTTCCTGATCCAGCCCGAGCAGGTCCAGGGTTCGGGCGGCCCGCAGCAGAGGGTCCGTACCCACCCGCGGCATCAGGTCTCACCGGCCGCAGGGGGCCGCGGGCGGGCGCTGGACGGGCGAGACCCTGGGGCGCGAGACGGGGACGACCGCGCCGCCAGAAACTGCGCGAAGCGGAGGACCTGCTCGCGGTCCCGCTCGCTTAACGGCTCGGTCGCCCGGAACAGCACCTGGTCAGCGGCGGAAGCGCCGTTCCCGTCGTCCTCACCCAGCAGCCAGGCGACGGGCCGCCGGTAGAGCCGGGCCAGGCGCCTGAGCTCAAGCCCGGTGACCTTCCGCGTCCCCGCCTCCAACGCCGCGACGCTCGTGCGGGGGATCCCGAGAGCGTCGGCCGTGTCGGCCTGCACCAGGCCCAGCGTCTCGCGCGCCTCTCGCAGCCGCGCCCCTAGGACCTTGTGCTCGTCTCCGCGGCCGGCCGCCGCGTCCCCCGTCACGTACGCCGGGCCACCGTCGGGCACCCCGGACGCGGGGCGCCTGCGCTTGGCGGTCACCGGGCGCCGGTCCCGGTGCCCACGGCGAAGGCCATCGCCAGGTCCCCCTCGTAGCTGACGCTGATCGCCCACAACTCGACCCCGGCGCCCCTCGCCACGGAGGCCGCCCCGCCCGTCAGCTCCACCGACAGCTGTTCCCCCGGCCCGCCGACTACCTCGATCTCGGTCCACGCTATGTCCGGCCAGCCCGCGCCTAGAGCCTTCATCATCGCCTCCTTCACGCCCCAGCGGCCCGCCAGCCGCCGCGGGTCGCCAGCGGCCGAGCGCTGCTCCGTCGCAGTCCAGACGGCGTCCGTGAACCCTGGATCGCCCTCTCGCACCAGATTCCCAAGCCGGCTGACGGACACCAGATCCACGCCCGCTCGCAGCACTCCGCTCACGCTGCCGGGACAGACTCGAGCACGGAGCCGAGAGTGCCAGCGAGGCGTCGGACGGCCCCAGCACCCCCAGGAGAGCCGAATTCGGCGTTCGCCACCCCGCCGTGCACGACCAGCTCACCGACCTCGAAGCCGCTCTGACGCGCTAGGAACCCCTGCAACGCCGCGAGCCCCAGCAGGTTCCCGTACGCCTTGCGGACAAGGTGCCAGTGGCGGTAGACGGCCATCATGCTGAGCTGACCGTCCAGCACGCTCACCTCAATGTGGACCAAGCACGGGAAGCTCTGGGTCCTGGCCTCGTCGCTGCGGACGACCTGTAGGCCGGACGCGCCCTCCTCGTCATTCCCGAGCTCCCCCGCGCCCTCCAGGACCAAGTCGGTCGCGTTGAACGTCGACACCCTGACGCGCTGCGCCCGCAGCTGCCGCACGCGCCCGGCGAGCTGGTTGTACCCGCCTGCGCGCTTGCCGGGCCAGCTCACCAGGCACCCGAAGTAGGTGCCGCGCGCGCTGCTCGGGTCGGCCCTGATTAGGCCCGGTAGCATGAACGAGTACGCCTCGTATAGGTCAAGCGCCGCACGGTCCAGGCGCTCAGCGTCACGCGCGGGCATCTCGGGGGCCCAGCTTAGCCCGGGGTCACGGTAGAGCGAACGAGGAAACACCGTGTTGGCGACCGTTCCGACCGAGTGACCGCGGGAAGCGGAGTCGAGGGCAACCGAGTAGGCGGCTAGGTCCTCCCGCGTCGGGTCGGTGACGGTCGTCACGAGGTGCAGGAGTTTGCCGTTCGGCGCGGCCGCCGCCGCGGCGAGGGCGGCCGCGTGCGCCTTCGCGCACGACCGCTGCGGCTCCAGCGGTATCACGCGGACACCCGCCGGGCCCCGAGCAGCCGTTGCAGGAGCCGGGCTAGCGCCCGAACGCTGCCAAAGTCGTCCGGCTCGCTGTTGTTCCGCAAAGTCAGGGCGGACCCGTCGAGGGCCTGCTCAACAATCTGGATGACGAATACGGCGTCCATGCTGTCCAGAACGGGGCTCCCGTCCTGGGCAGCGTCCTCCGCCAGCAAGGCTGTGACCGGACGGTGCTGCGCCGCCGCGAGGATCTCCAGGACCTGCGCCTCGATCCGGGCGGCGTCCCCGCTCAGGAGTTCGGCGGTCATCGCGGCCCCCAGCGCCGCGGTAACGGCCCCTGGCGCCGGGGCACCGACCGGGCAGCCGGAGGCCCCACTCGGCGGACTGCTCGGAAACAGGTCGGGCGGGACCGGAATGTCGGGAAGCGCGTCGTCGACCACTCGATGAGTGTCGCGGAATCCGACACCCCCGTCAAGCACCCTTCCTGCCTCGCGGGTCGCACTGTCCCGTGCCGGCGGACTCGTGCAGTGCGCCAAGGAACTGGTAGTCCAGGCAGAGCACTCCTACGCGGATGTGCCGCCGCTGGACGTGCTGGTTCATCCCGGTGGACAGGGCACCCGGCCGCAGCTGACCGATGAGCACCAGCTGGACTCGGTTCGTCGGTAAGGGGAGGACGTTCCTTTGTTGGCCAGCGTCCTGCACCGGCTCGTTGGTCTTTGCTGCTGCTGGTCTGCTCGCCCACCGCTCGGCGACGACGCACTGGCGCTCGTTGGACCAGCTTGCCGAGCTGGACCCGACCATCGACGTCCGCCGTGACGCGCGGTTGGGCCGAGTCCCATGGGGTGGTGAAACGCCTCGACGACCGCGCTGACGGGGCAGGTCGACACGCCGGGCTGCTGAGCCCTGCAGCCGACGCCGGGCGCGGCTGGCGAGCTGCCGGGCGGTCGCCGGGGACCTCCCGACGCCGGCGGCGAGCTCGTCGAACGGGACTGCTAAGGTCCTGCAGCACGAACGCCGGCCCGCTCTGACGAGGTAAGCGTTGTCGAGCACCACGAGTAGCGCGCCGCCGACTGAGTCGGCCGGTACCGCGTCGCGTTCGGGGTTACTGCCGTCGACCGGTCGGGCATCCGCTCGTCCAGCGGCCGTCTCCGGTGGGACCGGGCGGACTGCAGCCCGTTCAGGCAGACCCGGGAGATGATGGTCGTGAACCAGCCGTCCAGGTTCAGCACCTCGCTGGCGTCGGCGCGGCTGACCCGCAACCAGGCGTCCTGCCCCGCGTCGTCGGCCTCGGTAACCGACCGGAGCAGCCGGCAGGGCACCGCCCGCAGCCGCGGCCGGGACGCCTCGAACCGGTCCGCCAGCTGCTGCTGCTCGTCCACCTGCCACGTTCCTTCCTCGCCGGGTGTGACCATCGAGAGGACTTGAGCGTGCAGCCACGGATTGACAACCCGGCGAGGGGTGGTGCCGGAGGCTATGAAGATCCTCGCGCTGAACCAAACAGCCAAGACCAGCAGCGTGCCGGCGACCACGCTGGTGCTGGCGCACTTGCGCGCCAGCCAGGTCAACGGGTGCAGCTCGTGCGCCGACGCCGGCAGCCGGCAGCCAAACGAGCCGGGCGAGAGCGGCGAGACCGGCGCTACGCGGTCGCCACCTGGCGGGACGCCAACGTGTTCGCCGACGCCGAGCGGGCTGCGCTGGCACTAGCAGAGGCCGTCACCCGACTCAGCGACCGGCCCGGCCCAGTGCCCGACGAGGTATGGGACGAGGCCCGCCGGCACTACGACGAGCCGGCGCTCGCCGCCCTGATCCTGTCGATCGCCACCACCAACGTCTTCAACCGGGTCAACGTCACCACCCGCCCAAGCCCTCGTTCGAGCTCGACTTGACCAACACGCCCTCGCGGGGCCCGCTCGCGCTTGGCCTGCCCGTTGTGATTACGCGGCGGCCGTGGCCGACCGGCGCATCGCAGATGCTAGGCGGTTCTACCCGCGGCTTCTTGCCACAGCTTGGCCAGCAGTGTCGCGGATTCGCTCCAGGTCGGCAGGCCTTGGGTGGCCCGGACGGCTTGCTGCTGCTGGGTGTGGCGGGCGCCGTTGTCCTTGAGGAGCCGGGCGACGGCTCCGGCGAATGTCTGCGGCTCGTCGCAGACGACGATTGCCCCTTTGGCGTTCTGGCTCAGGCCTCGCAGAGCCTGGGTGGAAGCCACGACCGCCCGGCCGGCGTGCAGCGCCTCCAGGACCGGGACCGGGTTGCCTTCAGCGACCCGGGCCGGGATGGCGACGATGTCGGCGCGGCGCAGCAGCGGTGCGAAGCTCGACAGCCGACCCGGCAGGAGCACACCGGCTTGCTGGAGGAAGGGCAGGCCGCCTTCGGGCTGCGGACCGGCCAGCACGAGCATGGCGCCCGGGATGAGGTTGCGCACCCGCGGGAAGACGTCGCGAGCTAGGACCAGGGCAGTGTCGGCGCTGACCGGGTTGGTGAGGTCCGCGGCGTAGACGACGGTGGGATGGCCGTTGAGGGTGTCGATGACGCCGCAGGGGTCTGTCCCGATCGTCTGACCGCTTGGCAGCGCGAGGTCGGGGTCGTGGTCGTAGCCGTTGGGGACCAGCCGGATGTCGATACCGGGTGCCCGTTGGTGCAGCACCGCTTTGTCTTCTTCGGTGACGGCCACTACGGCGCAGGCTCGGCGCCACGTCGCCTGCTCGTATCGGCGGGTGGCGATCGCCTGGCGCGAACACTGCCGGGCTTCTTCGGCGTGGATGGCAGCCTCGGTGCGTTGGTCCCACAGATCGGAGTGCACTGGGTGCTCGACGACGATGAACGGGACCGCCAGCTGGGCGGGCAGATGCGGAACCAGGGCGGCATCGACCTGGATGAGGTCGACCCGATCGGCGGCGAGCAGGCCGCGCAGGTCAGCGGCGAGCTCGCGGGACAGCGCCGATGCGACCTGCTGCGGAACCGGGGGGACGTAGGCCGAAGGTGCCGGCGCGGGGAGGGCGAGCTGGCGCCGAAGTGCCCGCAGACCACCGCCCCGCCGGTCTGCGGGCGGCGCGGTAGCCCGGCACTGTTCGGCGGCCGGGCGGACGACGACTCGTCTGGTCAGTTCGGATAGGGCGGGCGCCAGTGCCGCGTCCTCACCGAACCGCCGGCTTGAGCACAGCCAGGAGATGTCGTAGTCCTGGGACAGGCGCGCCAGCAGCTCATGGGCACGGCGCGCTGGCCGCCGTCCTGCGGGACCGGCAGCACCGTCGAGAGCACCACCACGTGCAACCGGTCAGCGCTCCGGCCCCCGACGACGTTGGCCATGGATCAGGCCGCCAAGGCGAAGGGCTGAGTGGCCAGCAGGAAGCCGAAGGTGCTGCAGGTCCTGGGCTTGGTCCACGTGCTGAGCTTGGCGGCCACGACGTTCCTCCGAACCTGCAAATGCAGGCGGCTGCCTGCCAGCCGGTCAATACCCGGTCAATAAAAGTTCACGCCGATGAGTGTGAGTGTGGCTACAAGTCGGTGAGGACCGAGCCGGCCTCGGAGAGGGTGGCCGGACGGCGCACGGCGGCCGGAAGAGTCATGCGGCTCCAGCCCTGGCCGCCGACAGCGATCCGCAGCGGGCGGCGGGCCCGCGCCGGCTGCCAACTAGCCATCTGGGCGGCGGCTGAGGTCACGGCCGGCCGGTGCACCCGCGCCCACAGGAAGACCCCAGCAGGACGAATCCGCCGAACCGCCTCACTGAGTGCAGCTGCTGGCGTCGAAGCGCCCAGTGTGAGCGCGGGGTATCCCTGCTCGGCGAGCAATGCGGCGAGCGCGTCCACAGCCAGCACATGCTGCTCGCCGTCGACCGCGGCGAGCAGGATCGGCGCCTCCACCGGCGACCCCCTACCCGCACCTGGCTGGCCGGGTTGGGCGGCAGCGGCGGTGACGACGGACCGCAGGACGGTGCCGGCGACCTGTGAAAGCAGGTGCTCAACCTCGACCCCTTCCCCGGTCGCCTCCCATCGCACTCCCAGCTCCACCAGGACCGGCACCAGCAGCTCGTCCCAGCAGCGCTGCACACCGCCGGCCCTCACCTGCCCGGACAAGGTGCGCCGCACCGCCTCGACGTCCAGAGCGGACGCCGCGTGCAGCAACCCGCGCCTCGCGGCGACGCTGCTCGGCGAACCCACCCCAGGTGCACCGGTGATGGTCTCGGCGGATGCCGCGGGCTGTGCTGGTACTGGCTCGGCAAGGGCCCGCCGGGCCGCCTCGCCTGTGGGGGTGCCGCCGGCGACGAGCCGGCGCATGGCGAGCAGCCGCCCGATGTCGCCCTCCCCATAGCGGCGACGACCGCCCGCCCCGCGTCCGCCAGGTCCGGTGGGACCGACGCCATAGCGCCGGTCCCAGGTCCGCAGCGTCTCCACTGCCACGCCCAGCCGGGCAGCCACCGCAGTCGCCGTGTACACAGCACCTAGCTGCGTGAACTCCGCGGCCGACCCGTCGCCCTCGCCGGCCACGCTCACCACCATCGGGACCCGATGCCGCTGGGTAGCACCGACTCACCCGCACCGTCCTGAGGAAGATGGGCGAGCCGGACGGCAGCGGCGTCACCCTCACAGGCAGCACTACGACCGATTCCATGCGCGGCACCGACCGCAAGCCGGGTCAGGCGCCAAGCAGCATGGCTCGAGATTTCTCCTACTCCTCACCTGAGCGGCAAAGAACACCACCCGGGGGCGCCTTCCCTTCGGGAAGCTGTAAAGCCCCAAGGCCACCAACCAATAGCCGGCCATTACCCGGCCAATCAGCAGCTACGCGACATCGCGCGACCAGGCTCGCGCGAGTTTGAAGAAGGCTTCCTCGAGCGGAAGGCCGCCTGCTCGGCTGGGCAGTGTCATCGACGATCAAGCGGGTGAGCACGCCGACCGACACGACCAGGGAGAGCTGAGGCTCTCGTCAGGGCGCTCGTGGGAGTCAGGCGATGCCCATGCTCGCGATCTTGTCACTCCCTGCCTCATCATCGACGGCACAACTGCCCCAGCAGCTTCGTGTTGCTAGGGAAAACACCGCAAGCCGGACCAGCAGCGCTTAACCCTGCTCAGGCGCTCCCCGCGAGTACGCCCGGGCGACCCTTGCCTCAGCTGAGCCACACACAAAGATCAACGGTCCGTGCCCCGGTCTTGGCCGTGCAGTCAACTGCGATCCCGAGGAACGTGCCGCGGCTGTTCGCGCCGAAGCACTCTCGTCAAAGCGCCGTGACCGCCAGCGCGCTTTGGGCCTGTCCTGCTGTCTGGCCACGCGTGACTGGCCGTGGGGGGTGAAGTTGTCGACGGTCAGGGCGAGGTGTCAGGGCGGAGTGGAGCGTCACGTCGAGGTTCAGCTCGGTGCTGCCTGTGGGAGTCCCCCGGCTCGCCTGTCGGCTGGTCTTGGCCGCGCAGCCAGTGCGACAGGCAGGCTGCCAGGTTCTGGGCGTTGACCGGTTTGGACAGGTAGTCATCCATCCCAGGCAGCGCTGGCGGTCTTCGGCCATCGCCGAGGCGGTGAGCGCGATGACGGGGGTGTGCCGGTTGGTGCCTTCGCGACGCCGCAACTCGGCGGTGGCTTGGTATCCGTCCATGACCGGCATCTGGCAGTCCATCAGCACCGCGGCGAACCGGTCGGCCTCTAGGGCGAGCAGGGCCTGCTGTCCGTTGACCGCGAGCTGCACCCGGTAGCCGATCCGCGTCAGCACCGCGCTGAGAACCTTCTGATTGACGACGTTGTCCTCAACAAGCAGCAGCTCATCAGGCTCCGCTGGCGAGCGGGGACCGGCGCCGGCCGCGCCCTGGCTAGGGATCAGGGCAGGCAGCACCGACGACCCGACGACAGCCGCGGGCCGTTTCGCGGGCTGCTGGCCGGTGCCGAGCGCGGCGTGCAGCGCCTGCCGCAGCAGGGCCGAGCGGACCGGCTTGGTCAGGTAGGCCGAGATCCCGACCCGTTCGGCCTGCTGCGCCTCCCCGGGCTGGGCCGAGCTGGTGAGCATCACCACCGGAGTGCTGCCCACCTGCGGGTCGGCGCGGATCATCCCGGCCAGGGTGTAGCCGTTGACGTCGGGCATGTTCAGGTCCACGAGCACTACGTCATACGCCTCACCCGCGCCGGCAGCCGACCGCAGCACCTCCAACGCCTCCGCCGGCCCCTGGCAGGTGCGGGCGGTGCACCCCCAGCCGGTGACCAGCTCGGCCAGAACCCGCCGGTTGGTGGCGTTGTCGTCGACGATCAGCAACCGCCGGCCCGCCAGCTGCGCCGGCGCGGGCATCCCAGGCTCCGCCAGTGACCGGAGGTGAAGCGGGATAAGCACGGTGAATGTGCTGCCCACACCGGGCTCGCTGCTGACCTGCAACGTCCCGCCCATCAGCTCGACCAGCTGCGTTCCACGACACGCTCATCGAAGCGGCCGGCAACCACATCCTGCTCGAGATCTGCCAGCGCCTGTGCGGTGCAGCACAGCTGTATCGCGCGTGGTCCGGCAGGGACGGATCCGGGTGCGACGTCCCCGCCGAGCACAAGGCGCTGCTGGATGCTGCCCTCGCCCGCCAGGCACAGCGAGCCGTCGCCTTGTTCGAGGCCCACATCGAGTGAACCGCAGCGTTCCTGCTCGAGCTCGAAACCAGCAGCGGACAGCCACCCAACCCCGGGCAAGACCGGCATGCAGGGGCGGGCACCGCGGGCCTGGCGTTAGTGTCCTGGCGAGCCTTGAGTTGAAAAGTCGGGCGTTAGCCCGCCTATGAGGAGGAACCGTGTCCCTGGCCTCACACGCCCTGCTGGCCCGGCGCCGGCTGGTGCTGGCGGACCTGCTGCCCGGGGCCGGGGTTCGCGACGCCGCCCTGGTTGTCGGCGCCGCCGCGTTCGTCGGACTCAGCGCCCAGCTCGCGGTGTCGCTGCCGTTCACCCCGGTGCCGCTGACGATGCAACCGTTCGCGGTACTGCTCGCCGGCGCCACCCTGGGGCTGCGCCGCGGCGCGCTGGGGATGACTCTGTACGTGCTGGCCGGGATCGCCGGGGTGCCATGGTTCGCCCAGCACCACGGCGGCACCGCGATCGTGCACGCCGCCTCGTTCGGCTACCTGCTGGCCTACCCCTTCGTCGCAGCCCTCGTCGGCGCGCTGGCCTGCCGCGGCGGTGACAGGACCGTGCTGCGCACCACAACCACCATGGCGCTGGGGTCGCTGGTGATCTACGCGTTCGGGTTGCCCTGGCTGATGGCGACGCTGCACGTCGGCCTGGCCCGCGGGCTCGCGCTGGGTGTGACACCCTTCCTGGCCGGCGACGCGGTCAAAGTCGCGCTGGCCGCCGGGCTGCTGCCCGCCGCCTGGCGGCTGACCGGGCGCCGCTGACGCCGGCCGTCCGTTCCGGCTCAGCAACCGCCGGCGGACGCGTCCTAGCCGCCGGGCCAGGTGGCCGGCCGGGCAAGGACAGGGTCGCCGACGCGCACAGCACCGCCGGTGATTACGGTGGCTCGCAACCCGCCCCGTCCTGCCAGCGCGGCCTTGGCCGGCTGGCCGGTCACCCGGTCCAGGTAGCGGCACGGCTCACACGCTCG
>JAABUP010006898.1_pt1 | contig 15705 bp, 21 predicted proteins | sample 5559201 | NCBI WGS metagenome assembly JAABUP01 (sample SAMN10711887, study PRJNA513373) | rock metagenome | isolation source: Antarctica rocks | place: Antarctica
ATCTGGAAGCATCACAGCACTATGATGCGCTTGTGTCGTTCAGGCATACTGCTGCTAGTGTCTGTGCAGAACAGTTATCTAGTAGCAGCAGTTTGGTGTCAAGCTATGCTGACAGGGTTCCAGATGTGCAGGCTGCCAGCTCATGATGTCAGCACATGTCAGTGGAGCCAATTGTCTATTGGCAGAATGGTTGCAAGTGCTTGGGGTCGAGGGTTACCTGTCATAGGCAGAGGCATGCCTTTCATGGGTGTCCGGCAAGCACAGCACAGCTTGCTGGTACGGAACTCATCAGTGTCATACACCCGACATTGACCGCCCAGTTGTCTTCTTAGAGACACTGTTGGTGTACTGGGATTGCCTTTGCTGCTGCTGCTGAAACTGGCATCCCCATAAGCCACAACAGTATCGCAATTTCCATTGCTGATCGTCTTGCAGATAGCAGCATATGCCTGCTGGCGCTTGATGTAGGATCGCCAGCGCAGCTGTCTGTGACGCTGGTCACCAAAGTGGGCAATAGCTTCTGGTGCATGCTGCAGCCTGTGCTTGATGTGAAGCACAAACTGATCTGTGCTCGACACCTTTGCTGTTGGGGTATCCAGCAGAGCAGCTTTGAGGGCAGGCTTTCTATTCAGCCACAGCTCAGACTTGCGCAGCCTGTGCTTGATACTGCTGGCCTCTTGCCACCTGCTGCAGCTCCATGACAAAGTGTCAAGCGTGCCGATAACGCTGTCAAGCTGCACGCTATGTATGCCCTTGAAAGGATGATGTGACGTTCCAGGTAGCTGTGCAACGCTGAAAGCCGCGAGTACGACTACAAGACATAGCAGTTTAGAGGTAGGTCAGTCGCAACTGCTTGGAGGTTGCTTGCAAGGCGGGACTGAACGGTCAACATAATGTGCATGTTCAATAGAGCATCTGTACAGGGACGCTAGAAGATGCGCACAGCTGATCACACGCTCTCCATCCATGCACGCAGGTCCAAGTAGCCATGTCTAAGTTTAGGCAAGCGTACGTCAAGAAAACCTCGCCTCTTTTTGACGGGGAAAGCATCTTTAAGCAGTTACACCACAGTTCTTTTGGACGCTTCCAGTCAGCAGTGCAATGTGTATACTCCCTGTTGCCCGACGTCGATCTGAATTTTGAGCTGCCCACGGTTATTGTGATCGGTGGCAGAAGCGCTGGCAAGTTCAGTCTCCTGGAAAACATCACCAACTGCTTTGTTATCCCAAGACACCGGGATGTGTGCACCAAGCGGCCCATCAAACTTCAGCTGAAGCAAGTCAGTTCTCCTGAGGCTGCCTTGGTGCAAGTATTGTACAAGGACACTTGTGTTTCTCTTGAGTCTACAGATGACATCTCGGGGCAAGTGGAGGGCATCATGAAGGACCTGAATACAATCACCAATGATGAAATTGTCATCAAAATCTGCCAGGTCAGACGCTTGCGAAACCCTTCTTTGCACAGCTTGCAGCCAACAGAGTATGCTTTAGGCCAGCCTGCAACATACATTGTTGCTGTCATTGCTAAGAATGACTGCACAACAGCAGTGCACTGTCTGCCCTCTTCAATATACCAGCCAGCTGGCATACATGCATGTATGCTCTTCATATCCTGGCATAAACCATGCACAGAACTCACCCAAGCAGTAGAGTCAAAGCTTTGTGGAGAGCTCCAGACTAGTGTTGCCTATGTGCAGACGGATGTCCCAACTATTGAGCTACTTGACCTCCCTGGGATCCAGAGGTACCCTCCTGAGCTGTATCAGCAAACCACGCACCTGGTGAACAGCTACGTCAATGCTCCAGACACCCTTGTCCTCTGTGTTGTTGATGTTACCTTTCCCAGCCTAGACAGCAGCGTGGCAACCAAGGCTGTGCGAGATGCCAACAAACTTCCCAGAACCATCCTGGCTCTCACCAAAGCAGACCTGATCCAAGATGTGGAGTCCATCTTTGAGCAAACATTTGAGAGAGTGCTGGGCAACTCAGCTGAGACGAAGGATCTAGCAGGCCTAGCAGCCTGTGTGGCAGTAGTCAACAGGATCAGCCAAGACCATGTGACACTGATCGAGGCAGAATCAGCTGAGCAAGCAATCTTCAGCAAGCTGTTTGCTGACCCAGCAGAAGCATATGCTCCGCTTGAGGTGCAGAAGCAGCTCAGGTCCAACACCCCCACGTCTCAGCTGATACCACAGCTGGACAGCCTGTTCCATCAGCACATTGTGCAAAGCTGGACGCCATCAGCTCTCACCCTCATTCTGTTCAAGCTATTCTGGATGCAAAGGAAGCTTGCACGCTTGGGTCCTGCTCCTGGGTCCTGCTCTTGAGAGTATTGACCCCACTACAGTCCTGAAAGTGCTTGTATCAGAGGTACACCTGACTTGCAATCTGACTTGCAATCCAACTTCAATCAGTTTCACAACAATGGCTTGCATTGGTTGATGCCTGCGCTGCATTGCTGAATTGCATGCATGTCAACCTATCAGTCTTTGCTCTGATGCACCATGTCATGTTGTGATGTGTTATGCTGTGCCATGCTGTGCTATGGTATGCACGCTACGCCGCGCTGTGCTGTCCTGTCTTGGCTGAACACCCTTGAAGCCTTACACAAGACATGAGCACAAAGCATTCACTGCATGCATAACCAAAACCAACCTCCTCTCATTGCAGGTCCAGCAAGATGGCATGTGGCTTGATCTGGCACCTACACAGATCAAGATCAGCATCCCCACCGATCAAGGAGCCAAGGTCTGCAGTCTGCCTTACCTTGACACTGTTGCGGCAGCAAACCAGCATGCATGGGTAAGCTACAGCTGGGCTGCAACAAGCAATGCAATGCGCAGAGCAGTGCTAGATGCGATTGACGTTGCACTGATCAGCACAGCATACCTACAGCAAATTTCAAGTGGATTTGCAGAGGCTGCTCTAACCCGACATGTCATCAAGCCAAAGCGCTTCAAGACCCTCAACACTCTGCTGCTTGACCAAGTGCTTGCAAAGATGCTAGAACAAGCCTTCGCCAGCTGCAAGTCTTAGTACAAATGGTGCATGACACCTTCAACAGCTGCCACGAGACTAGGCAGACAGCAGACATGTTTCAGCTGCTTGATAGCTGCATGCGAGGTTGCATCTTGCAGCACATCCAAGCCTGCTGGGGTGGGTTGACCAAGCCTGAGTGCATCCCTGAGGGGTTCAAACTCGAGGAGGATGCTGCTACGGCTGAGCTCAGAACAGGCATGATCAGCAAGATTGAAAAGCTTCAAGAAGCTAGCAAGACCATCAGGCTCATCGCAGGATCAGCTGGAACCACAGATGCCAATGCAACAGACCCTTGTGATGCTTCCGAAACTATTGTGCAGCGTTCACTCTCAGCGTGATGGCTTGATCCCTGATTTTTGCTTTACGTGGCCTGATGACGATGTGGACATCACGGCTGTACATGCTAAGAAAAGCCCCAAAAGGCTGAAGCGCCCCAGCATTGATCAAGATTCCAATGTCAAGAGGCCTGCAAGCAAATTGAGAACAGCCATTGCAGGATGAGCAAGCAGAAATGTGGAAGGGTCAGTAAGTTCTACTGCACCAGCCAGACAACATGGCTGCTTTTATCTATGATAAAATGCCTTGGCACTCACGATGTATACTTGATGTTTGGCTTGAGACAGTGCTGCGGACTCCTGTGTTTTGCATGTCATGATGCTGTTGGCAGGGAGGACAGTATTGTCAACTCATGCTGTACAATTACTTTAGGCACATTTTATTTGCTGTATGTGCAGTGTTGTTTGATGCTTGATGCACCAGCACCCCGAGTCTGGAAAGCACACATTTGCATTTGCCCCTTTCAGACACCTGATTATGTGACAACATCGATGTGCATAATGTTGCCATGCAGGGTCAGACTCATCATCAGCTTCTGGTCCAAGTGCAGTGTATATATATTCAGCAGTTGTGTACCACACACTTCTCATGAATGGTTATTGCTTTGTATGTAAATGATGGGGTTCTGGTACATAGCTATGGTATCATCAGAATGATATGATATAGATCATTGATACAGCTTGCATAAGTTGTGCAGTTCTTATTTTAATTGCAGGGACAATGACAGGTGATCTGCATTGTGGTGTATGATCCCAATCCTCTTGTGTTGGCAATGTACGGTTGTGCAGACATTAATGTCAATATTGTCAAATGCTTCTTTCGTTGCGTTACACGTTTTCTGACACAACGTGTCACGCATTACGGAGCCATGTAAATGAAATGCATTGCTTAGCATATGCGCATACATGTGTACTACATCTGCCTCCGCAGGCTAGTGCCATTGCCAGCTCAAGTCACAAACTGATTCATGTGCAAAGTTTGAACAGTTCCGTCTGCGAGGCATATCAGTACTTTGTTTGCTGGCATGCAAGTTAAAGCAGTGCATGCAGACAGAACGCCATCTGGGCTGGTTGTCAAGGCTACATGCTGCTATGATTGAGCAGCATCGTGTTGCCTGTACATGTTCGGACTAAATCCTGCAATCAGTAGTCTCTGTACATATAGCTAGACCCAGTCAAGTCGTCCTGGTGCTGCATGTAGTTGGCAACGCTGCTCCTCCTAGAAGGAAAAAGGCTGCCCAGTCTGCCAGTCAGACTCATGAGTGTGCTGTCTTGCTTCTGCATCGAATGCGCAGCCACTATACTGCCCCTACTGGCCTGCACTCCACTCTTTACGCTCTGCAGCATTCCACGCTGCCCAGTGGCAGTCCTGCTAAGCATTTCACCAGGGCGAGCTGACAAGGCCTGCTCCAGGGGCCCTGGGTGGGGTTCCTGGGGGGTGTCCAGGGGGGCGATGGGGCCATCAGCACTACGCACTGACCTCTCTGCTGCGTCCCATAAGTGCTTGAACTTGCTCTGGAACCTGCAGAAGCAACTACCACATGCTGGCTGTTGGGGTCAAAGTCGTTTTACCTGCTCTGAAAAGAATGGCTTGATCACATGCACTGTGGCATGCATGCTGGTCTGACTCAGATCTGTTTGCTTGTGATAGGCTCATTAGTAGTAATGATGGCATGCTGCTGATTAGACAAACAGCAGCACATCTAGAGGAATGCTATGGCATCTGTCAGTCATTTTAAACTGTAGTCTAAGTTCCAAATAAGCTGTGGGGTATGCCTGCAAATGTGCTGCTATTCGCACCTCTGCATGTCATACATATTGTCTGTCTTGGGCACCCCGTCACGCTCAAAGGTCTCCCATACTTCCTTCCACACCATCCAGGATTCCACATCATATATGAGCACATCCTGCCCTGGATTGGCCAATACATCAATGGTGTTTTGAAAGTAGGCTGCGGTCTTGTCACCAGATCTGCAGAACCGCAACAGTGTATTAGATAAGTGAGCAGTTGTTTGGCATTTACTGAGTCTGTCCTATTTAGACTTTCTGGCTTTGACACTGTGGAGAATCCATGCTGTCATCGCCAGAGGTGGCAGCATACATCACTATAGTACACCGCCATTCGTTCACATGCATGATTCAGGAAAAGGCAGGGGCAGGGCACTTCAGTGGGAGCAGGGCAGGAAGTGCCACTGGATAGGACTGCACTCAGCGCACAGCTAGCTGACGTAAGCAGCCAGGCTGGCAACATCATTGTTTTACTACTGTATGACTACTGTATGACCAATACTGTGCCAGCCAACAGCACATGCAAGCAAGCAATATTGATTCACTGATCAATTTGCAGGCTAACTGCCTGGCATCCATCAGCTTCACGCATTGGGTGCCACTTTGCTACAGAATGCAAGACAGCGGCCGCTGTGTACCTGAAGAACTCAGCCCTGTGCTGGAAGTCAAGAGGGACAGCAGTGATGGTCTTGCCCCTCATGCGGTTCTCATTCAGCTCAGATCTGAGGGCGTCCTCCCTGAGCTGACGCTGCTTCTGTGCAGCCTCCTTGCGCGATGCCTCCCATGCAGGATTGCCCTACAATAAGGATGTATACTAGCACAAATAAATACTAATATAGACGTATATATATATATGTGACATGAAAAGTTGTATAAATAGATACTAATATATATATGTATGACATGAGAAGTATGTTCAAGCTATGCTGTGCAGGCCGGAGCACTAGCCACTGCATTTCAGCCCTGCTCTGCGCATTACTGCAATGTTTGCTGCAGCCCAGCTGTAGCCTTTCTGGGCATGTTGATCTGCTAAGAGTGCTGCCTCTGTGCTGTTCGGCAGTCATGGTAGCAGTCTGATTGGCAGTCATGCAGCAGCATGGCAACTTTGTTTTGTTCTGGTGATGCAAGCATGTTCTAGTGTCAGCTGCTCAGCTGTATACTATGCCATTGTATGCAGTGCACCTAAATACTATGCACCTAAACAGGTCCTGCAGCCCGGTTAGGAAGCATGTGATGGTGGCGATGATCACAATGCAGTGGCACATGTGTGTATGCTGGTGCACCATGGGAAGCACGAGTGTTACTGTTGATGATGCATTGTGAAACCTGCATAGAAGATTCTCTAAGGCCGGTGGAAACTATGGCAAAAACAGGCGATGCACCTGAAGCGTGCATTGTCGGCAGGTGTCGCAAATGCTGGGTGTTGGCTCATGCCATGAGGCATGTGTATGTATCAGAGGTGTTGTTCCAGAGCAGCATCATACGATACATAAACCAGAAGGTTTCAGGCTGAAATGCCTCAACACACTCCAAAGGAAATGCGTCTTCAGACCTGCCAATCACATGACATGAGGCTTTGGACTCAGCAGCAACACTCTGTTGTCAGAAAAAGAGAAGCAGCTGGATCACTGACCTGGACCCCAGACTTGGTGCTGAACAACTTGGAAATGATATTAGTGCCTCTGGGGGTGTAGACTGGGGACTGGGTGCTCAAAGGGGACCCAAACGCCTCATCCTTTGGCGCCATGACATCAGGGAACGCAAAACCCTTCCCGCTCTCAGGGCTATACGGAAGCGCCCCGGCTCCAATCTGCCCCCTTGGGCTCTTGGTCTTCTGGAAGTTCATGGCCGCAAGCTTCTTCATCTTCTCTGCATGCTCTGGGCTGTCCACAGCTGCCTTGTCAAAGGAACCGGTTGCGTTCACCTTGAGGCCTTGTACATACACACTGTCCTGCTTGCCTTCGACCGCTGGCACCGCTTTTGCTGCTGCAGCATCTTCTGCTGCTGCACGAGTTTTGCGGCGCTGCTGAATCCAGCAGCAGCAGAGAATGAGCAGCAGCAGAGCGCAGGCAATGACCACGCCGACAATGATGCCGATAAGTTTGGCCTCATTTGATGATGTGCTGGTGCCTACATACAAGCAAACCCTCAATGTCATAGCCAGCTAGCTTTGCCCCCCTGCCACATCAGAGTAGGACAGAACAGGCAGGAAACATGAGATTCAGAGAGCTGGGGCTATGACCATTGTTATGAGCAGTGGAGCAGTATGCAAGGGCATAGGGAGGGGCCGTAAGAAGCAACACAAATGCGCTGAGCTGGACTTGACAGCATTCATACAGATGCATTCATTGGCCATTCACTGGTTGCTGCAAGGGTACAGGTTCTGGAATGGCTTCTAGCGGGGAAGAGTCAGGATGAAGATTTGAGACCAAAGTACGATCACCATCCTCACAGTGCTTAAGCAGGTAAAAATGATAGAGATGCAGAGTTGTCATCAGGTGTTCACATCAATTGAGAGCTTCATGACTGGAAGTTATATATATACGTGGCCACTGTACTAGTGACATTTTCACTAGTGATACCTTCTAGTGATTCTCACCAGAGTTACTTTGGTAGTGGTGGTTTTCAAGTGTTACTTTGGTTGCGTGCACTGGGCAGGTGGAGAGTCACCTTGACAGGTGCCAGTGCTGTTGTTGAGGGTGCACACAGATGTGTACAGACCAGGTACAGTGGACTGAGTAGACAGCAGACTGGTGGACGTCGCTGCCACTCCTAGTGTCTGAAGCGTGGCCTGCAAACCAAACAGAGTTTTTGCTTGCCAAACGGCCAGAAAAGCAGACTGTTGGGCGAAGGATTGCAGAAAACTGCTGGTAGTGGAAATGCATGGAGCAAAGCGCACCACACCACTTGAACTCTACTCATGAACAATCAGGCAGAGCATGCAATGCCGTCGACAATTCATGACCTGGGGTCGTCAACAAGGACAGCCTTAGTCATACGTGCAAGCAGTAATTGGGCTAAGCATTGCACAGCAGGAAATCTTCTGAAGAGACAGTCAGCTCATGACGACTCGCAGTCCTGCCTACCAGAAACTTGGAGCCAGTGACGATGGAGCTAAGAGCTGTAGAAGTGGCAGCCACAGTGTTTGCATTGCCCACATCCAGCTCAGTGGTCAAGTCTGCAGAGCCGGCTGTGGACTGTAACCTGCGCCTTCTTGAAGATGCTGTCGAGGTAACACTTGTGATGGTAATGTCTGCTGTGCTGTTGATGTAGGGTGGTAGATACAGCCACAGCGCTTGGATCACCTTTGCCTGCAAAGACGAGCCCAGCAGGATCAGCAATGTGACCCTGCAGATGCTGCTGAGCTGCTTATCCTGGTGATTGCATCGGCTGTGATATTGGTGAAGGTCAGGGTCTGCGCAATCAGTTCAGGTTTGGGAGCAAATGGCAACAACACAGATGCTTGGTGGTGATGTGCCACTTGCAATGCAGCTCAGCCTAAGACAAGAACATGATGACTGAAACTTCCTTGCAGTGCATTCGCATGCAAAGCACCAGGCGATGAAGAAACAGAGAGGACGCTCACCTGTGAGGCTGAGGCAAGGGGAAGAATGGTGTCCCCAGTCAGCCTGATGACGGCCAGAAGGGCACTCTGGCGTGGGTCCACAGGAGGGGGCGGTGAGGGGGGTGGAGGAGAAGGGGGTGGTGAGGGGGGCGGTGATGGCGGAGGAGCTGCAAGCCAAACAACAAGCAAGCACATCAGCAAGGACATCCTGTGGCATTTATGAATATATCTTGCCAGTGAGAAGGCAACGTACTCAGCTTTTGCTGGTGCGACACACAACACTGCCAATTGTTGTTCAATGCAAGCATCTAGTGGTGAACATTCCAGTGACATCCAGGCTGAGTGTCATTTTGAGATGTGCTTGAAATGCAAAACTCAAGCAGTTGTCGTGTGTGCAGCCTGCATTGTGCATGCATGCCCAAGACTGTGAAGACCCTATGCAATACTGAGAAATAGAGCAGAACTCACAAGGACGCTGCTTCCCAGCTGAAGCAAAGGTGTACTCGCCACTGCTGGTCCCGCCAAAGAAGTACTGAGTGACATCAGAAGTCGGCGACTGAGCCGCTGCTTGACACCACAATGCTGTCAGTGCCACCACCAAGAGCAGTGGCAGACGCTGGCGGTCCATGCTGGTGCTTTGCAAGCTCGTGTCACAATGAATTAAACGGTGTGGCGAATGATAGAATTGAAAGCAATCTCACAACCTCATTCTATAATTTGGTGATTCTTCAAATGGGTCACACGGGCCGTGCTCGCAGGTAAAGCCTACTGGTGGCACATGCCGTTCATCACCGCAAGAAGGTCCACCCCATCGTAACGAAGAGCCTGCCATCGCGAAGGCTGACACTCGCTTCTGACATGAGCTCGCACCATGCACAGCACCGCTTTCGCCTCCTGCTCGCTCCGCATCAACAGTTTGACCTAGTGGTTACGTCGTGAAGAAGAACCACCCCACAGAAACTTTTTGCTATTGATGGGGGACCCCGGGGCCCCCCCGACATTTCACAACCGTACAAACACTTTGTACTGCTTTGTCTTGAGCCTGCTATGCAGTACACAGCAGTAATTGCGTCTATAGCAAGTATTGGACTTGTTGATCGAGCTGCTGACGGACCTTGCCCTGGTGTCTGTGCTTGACGTGAGGTTTTTTCATATCTGCCAAACCCCTGGACGAGGCAGTCCTTCTGGGAAAATGCTGATTATAACTAACAAACATGCTGGAGGGACCTTGGAGACACAGTCTGTGAACTCGTACTTCATGCAAGACTACTCGATAGCCTAGCCTGAATCTGCGTGCTCAGGTATCTTTGGCAGTTCAGGAAGTGAAACGGTATTGTACATGTCACTGCAGACTCATGAGCAGGTGTGTCATGCTGATGAATGCTCCTTGTACAGCTCTCGTCCAATTAGCATCCGTCTGATCTCAGAAGTGCCAGCGCCAATCTCATACAGTTTTGCATCTCTGAGCAATCGGCCTGTTGGGTATTCGTTGATGTAGCCATTGCCACCCAGCAACTGGATGGCATCCAGGGCCATCTTTGTAGCATGCTCAGCTGCATACAGAATCACAGCTGCACAATCCTTTCGGTCTGCTCTGCCTTGATCTGCTGCCTCTGCAGTCTTGTACACAAATGCTCTGGTGGCTTGTGTGACTGTGTACATGTCTGCCAGCTTTCCTTGGACCAGCTGCATGCCAAGAAAACTTGCTCAGTCGCTTGACATGTCATCTGGCGTAATTACTGCAACAGAAATCTACAAGCAGCAGACAGCCACCATGCGGCGCATAGTCTGTTTGGAGTTACAGCAGGCTCAGCTTAGCAGGTGCATGCCTGTTGACGGCAGAGGAAAAACAGCACAGGCTGAAAAGTACAGACAAGCTTAATGTAGTCAAGCTCAGTTACCGCACAAACACATGCACTACACAAACGGTCGCCGTATCTTATGCATGATCAGCGACAGAAAATAGCAAGCCTGGCCATAGTTGTTTTCTTGCTTTTGTGTGTGACGCAATACATTGAATGCCTCTGCCCACCTGAAATTCTCCAATCCTCTTGCCAAACTGCTGCCGCTCCCCAACATAAGGTAACACCACATCCATGCATGATTGCATGATCCCAAGAGGCCCGGCAGACAGCACCAGTCTTTCCAGATCCAGGCCGCTCATCAGCACGTACACACCCTTGTTTACTTCACCCAGCACGTTCTGCTCGGGCACCTCGCAGTTCTCAAAGACCAGCTCACAGGTGTCACTGCCTCGCATGCCAAGTTTGTCCAGCTTCTGTGCTGAATGGAAGCCCTGTAAGCGGCATCAACCTGAGGTAATGTTGACTCATCTGATGACCTGCAGGGCTTGTCATAATACTGCTGAGGGTGATACAATGCAGCAGGTCTCTGAAACAGGGCCCGTTACTGACTAATTTAGTTTGCTGATGCAAGAACAAAATCAACGTGGTTGATGGCATGACTAAGCAGCTGGCATGAAGCTGGAGCATAGCTGTATGGTACGTTGGTTGACATCATACGACATGCAGCATGCACTTGAGGCACAAATGCAGGAAGGCAGAATCAAAGCAGACAGATTTCTTGCCTGCCTGCTTCTCAGACCAATGGTGTGTACATATGCGGAGGGACAATTCAGTAATGGTGGGCCAAAGCAGACATTTGCACAAGAGCCTGGACTGGACCCCCTTGCTGTGTGGCTGCTGGCATGATGGACATGCAGTACCTTCATGCCTTTCTCAATGATGAAAGCTGTGATGCCATGCGGACCCTTGTCTTGCTCTGTGCGCGCATACACCACCAGGGTATTGGCAACAGTCCCATTGGTGCACCACATCTTGGTGCCATTCAGCACATAGCAGCCATCCTGCTTGTCAGCACGACACCGCATGCTGACCACATCAGACCCAGACCCTGGCTCACTCATGGCTAAAGCCCCAACACGATCACCTGCACAGAGAACAGGTATTTTACTATATATGCTAGTGTTGTCATGTTGAATTTGCGCCTGTGCAAACTGATGGGTGCAGTGATGCCAGAGCTGGTGTGCAGTAAAGAACTACCTGCAATGAGATTTGGCAGGTACTGCTGCTTTTGTTGCTCATTTGCATTCCTCACAAGCTGATTGACACACAGGTTGCTGTGAGCCCCATAACTCAGGCCCACTGAGCCTGAAGCTCGGCTGATCTCCTGTACTTGTAAACAGTTGGGCCTTCAAGCTGCCTTTCATGTTCAAGTAAATGAGTCAACATCAAATGCATTTACCTCCATGGCAATGCAGTGATGCTGATACCCCACGTCTAAGCCGCCATAGTCTGAAGGTGCTGTCAGTCCTGCAGCACTCCTAAACGCTCACCTTAGCTGCTGTCACACTACATCAAGCCACGTCTTGGCGTTTGCGCAGGCTTACCATGCAAACCAAACTCTCCTATCTCCTTCCACAGATTTGTCGATGTTGGAAACGTGTTTTGCCTGTCGACCTCAGCAGCGTGCGGGGCAATTGTCCTTTGGGCAAAGTCCCGCACGGTTTCTCTGAACTCTTGCAAAGCGTCACCGCATGCTTCGTAGGCATCGGCATGCTGCAGCCTTTGCGCTACAGCTGCTGCTAAAGGATATGATGCCTGTCCTGCGTTTCGGAGAGCACTGGCCTTGTTGCGGACGCAGTTTAGTGTGTGTAAAAGCATGCTGTTGTACGCGGCTGGCGTTCAACGAACGACCACCCTGTCTGCGGAATCACTGCTAGGCCTCAAGTCTGATGGTTGAACAGGACGGTCTAGTCAGCCAAAGCGGGAATGACCATTGGGGAAGAGGAGGATTCACATCTTGAGCCAACCAAAAGGGTTATACACATGAGCCAGAGGTGCAGGGACACTGCTCAACAGCCACCAGTACATGTTTTCAAAACTTTGGCTGAACAACAAGTTTTTTTTGAGATGATGAGCTTCTGGAACTTGAGCAGCTGCCAAAGTAGCACAGGCATGCATTGCTCGGCAGACAGCTTGAGCAGTAGTGGCATGCGCATGTGATCATGGCTTGAACTGGGCAATGAGTATTGCAACCACATTACACACAAGGCCTCAGCATCATCAGCAGCATGTCATTCAGAGCACATGCAGGCCCAAGCAAGTAAAATGCAGCCAGTGATGCCAATACTAAAGAGTACAGATCTGTGGCCACTAAAACATACAGACATAATATGATATTATCTGCATCCTGCTCATGTAAAAGCGCCTAGAAAGTTGTACCACTCTAACATCATCATGCATTGCATCTAGTCATTTGTCAAAGGCAGGCTTCCCTGTACCTCACTCGACACCTGTTCAGATACCACTTTGTGCACTACACTGAAGTACACTACACAACACTACACTGTACTTTGCAGTTTTTGTATGGATCGATGCTACTCTGCACAAGGTGCGGTCAAGGGCTGATTAGGTTCACAGCAGGATGACACTGTTCAGCATCGGGTCGAGATTGCACCAATGTGTCATGAAGACCAGATGAGCACAAATGCGATAGACATGCAGCTCTCTTTGATGCATGCACTCACACACTTGTTCTAAATATTCCAAGTCCTGCTTGTAAGAGGCTACCCAGCACTGTTCAGCAGCCAGTGCGATGTTCAGCACTGACATACTGGGGGTGAGACAAGCTGTCGCCTAAGGGAACGGCATCACTGCAAAGGTTCACCCTGAACGTTTGCAACTGGGAGTACGCCACGAGCAGTCTGTACCAGTACTCTCTGATGTTCTGTGGAGACAAAACGTCAGTTGCAAGTTGTTGCCCAGCTTCTGCAATCAGTCTACTGCGTTTTGGGTTGGTACTCAGGTGTTGGACCAAGGTTGTGAGGCCATTGGTGAAATCGCCCACCTCTGCCAGGGCTCGGGTCTTCATGAAATTATGTCCATGTTTCAACATAGGATAGTAGAACTCATACCAGCCATTGTCACTGTGCACAACCACCGAACCACACAACAACAGGTACTTCAGGCGTGCTGAGTAGCTATTGCCTGGCCAGTTGAGCAGGTACTTGCTCTTGCAGTGGTCTGGCAAGCCAACAAACTGGTCATGCTCAGGCTCCTGGACCCAGTCCCACACTCGCACATCCACCAAGTCGGTTGCCTCAAAAGTGGCAGCAATAGCCCTGTTGCCTGTCATGCTGCTGCCGCGAAACATGAGCTTGGAGTCTTTGGTAGCCCATGGAGTGTGTAATGCAGACTTGTGCATGATGTATTGCTGATGCTGCCAGCCAACTGTGTCTGCCTCTTGCCAGTCAATGAATGTGTGGTCTGGGAACAGCACAGCTGTGGTGTGCTCAAGCCGCTTTGCCTGCACCAAGTTGTAGTCAACTTAGACGGTATGACCAACTGTGCCAGATGAAGAGTACTCCAGTGTTGTAATGAGTGTACAGTGTAGCGCTACCCATGGCTGCGGTACTACTCTGGGCAAGACGGCGACTGCATCTCTTGCAAGGCAGGCCTCACTGAGAGGCTGTGCATGACTGTGAGGCCTGACACTCTGTGCATGATCATGAATGAAATGCGTTGCTTAAAAAAAGCTTGAATTGCAAAGCACGCAAAAGCACTGACTTGGGCAACCATGTGTTGCTGCTAGCACACTTGCCTGAGCAAGGATGGGGCCTGAATGGCCATGGTTTTCAGCGCTGAAGTCATCACTGCCAATGACAAGGTCAACATCTGGCAGGTCCGCAAAATGACTTGCCACTTCAAGCAGGGCTAGCTTGATGTTTCTGTTCCTGCTTTGGAAGCCATGTACCTCACCAGCTATGAATATTTCCTGATTTTTGACTTGTAGACGAAAACCAGGAGCTGTGGTGCTGCAATATACACTGTCTACGATAGTACTGTTGATGCCAGCTGCATATGGTGCAAGGTCTGCTGATATTTGGTCGAATAGCTTGCTGGTCGACTCGACAAGCGGTACACTGCTGCTGACCGTGAGGCTTTTGGCCAGGCCCGCAATGCACAAAACGATGAAAGTGACTGGACAGCCGGGCATGTTTGCTCAAGTTACCGACGACCTTTCACTGCGGTACTGCAGGAGAGACAAAGTACGAGGATCCGGCAGCACTTGATTCCTGAAAGCACGAAGAGAGTTGTTCGACCGTGTGCCGCACTGCATGCCGCAGACACGCCACACTTGACAGGTGTCACGATCAGAACTTGTGGCAGCGGACCTGTGTCGAGCCGCGTCCGGTTGTCGCCACACCAACTTTGCCTTGAATGTGCTGTTGTCGATGTTTTGAACAGCCGCAATACCGTGGGCTAGAACGATCGCTCACCAAGGGGACAGGCGTGTCTTCGGCTGCATGTCTGCAGAGCCTACAACACATGTCATCAGCAGCGACACGAGGCTCTGGCGTCACACGTACGAAAACCCGTGCTCAGACATTGCCTTGCTGTGCACGAACTCAGATGTATGCTCTTTGCAGCGTCAACTTGCAACGCCGGTGCCGCAAAATTCCTTGCAAGGTGGCGATTAGGCGAGCTTCAAGTTTGAACGGGGGTGAAGATCGTAATCACGGTCTGTCGCATGCGCAGTCAACGGAAGTCTCAAGTCGTTTTCGTGTTCAGTCATTAGACACCTGTCTCATACACCGAAAGCAACATTCACGATTACACACATTACCTGTCAATTTGCATGCAACAACATGTTGATGACGTGTGGAAGCGCCAAGAAAAACGCGCATTTACATGCCAACTGTGCTTTGGTCATGATCAATAGCGCGCAGACAGACGTGTAATGTAGAGGTTGTACACGTGTGGATAAGAAGGATGAGGCATGTCTGTGTTATACAGCATGCATTGTCATCATAAGTGATTCCCCTATAAATGGCTAACCAGCCACCTTGCAAATTGGGCGGAATCTATTGCAGCCACATTGAGGTTTTTAGTCATCAGGTAGCACCGCAGCCGGTACGGAACGCGGCGCTGCGGATACGGATTGCGTAGAACTGACG
>JAABUP010006900.1_pt1 | contig 15703 bp, 16 predicted proteins | sample 5559201 | NCBI WGS metagenome assembly JAABUP01 (sample SAMN10711887, study PRJNA513373) | rock metagenome | isolation source: Antarctica rocks | place: Antarctica
CTACAACCTGAATATCAGGGTGCTGCATCGCAGCGCGGAGGACAAGCCTGCCGATTCTGCCAAAGCCATTGATGCCGACCTTGATCTTAGGACCCTGAACCATATTTGCTGTGTGACGGGGCCGATGGATGTCTAAGCGGACGTGACAATGTCGCCTGTCGCTGAAAGAGCTGGCTCATTCTCCTAGCTGACTGTACTAATTTGTCCAGCATGGCAGCTGACATGGCACTTTTGGATTTACAGAGTGTCGCGTGCTTATTGAGGTCAGCGTTGAACCAGCACAGACAAGGCACCAGGTGGCTTGCTGAGACGACACTTGCAAATTTTCTGCCATTATTGCTGCTTGCCTGCCTGCCTGCCAGCCAGCAGCGAAGGGTAGTCGCAGCGCTTTTGAATTCAATGCAGCGCTGGCCCAGGCTGGCAAGATGAGCGCACATATGTACATGCATGCAGTACATTGCGGCCAACATCAACCATTTGCTTTGCACTCCAAGGCTGGTACCACTGAAGACTTGATAGGATGACACTGGTGCAAAAATCATACAGGTCCAGGCACATGCACCTCTTAAGAGCTTGCTCATCACAAACTGCAGCAAGTGAAGTCAAACACATAGGTGTCTGGAAGTCTGTACAAACAGGTATAAATCAAAAAATGAAAAAATTAATTGTCAAGTCAATGTCACAGCGGCCTGAATGTGTCTCAACCAAAATGAACAGGCTTCATATCACCTGGCATGCAGTGACATCATGATCATATTGCATGGTGTGCGTATAGCTTGACAATGGGAGGAGCAACTCCAGCGCATCAAGCCCATATGATCATGCTAGCCGATGGAAGAAACAGCTCCTGTGGAGCTTGTTGCAGTGTCTGGGGTCGTGCCTTGAACAGCAGAACACGCAAGGGCGTTGTCGTGCAGGCACTCAGAAGACTCCGTGGAGGGTGCTGGGGCTGGAGTCCCAAGAGCAGCTGCGTATGTGCTGGCTGCAGAAAAGAACACAGGTGACGAAGGGGCAGTATCAATGAGCCATCAACCAGTTTGTTACGTAGGGAATCTCATTCTGAAGACCACATTTGTGCATGCATGCCATGTTATGCTCAATAGCTGTGGCTGCACAACAATAAATGCATGCTACGGTCATTCCTGCTAATGTTGGCGGTTCACAGCACAGCAGGAATACACAGTCTTACCAGCTTGCAGCATGCGCTCGCGCAACTGGTGCACGTGCTCCAGCTCGGCAAGGATTCGCTGTTGCTCGTGCGCCTCCTCAGACAGCTGTCGACCCTCGACATGCTGCGCAGCCAACGTGTCGCCCCGTAGCTGACGGCTGCAAGCGGCTCCAGCCAGGCAACATGTCAGAAGCAGCAGTAGTAAGCTGTTTCTCCTCACCATGTTTCTTTTCACTACGGCGGTGTAGCACTTTAGGACTTGCGAAAACCACGCAAAGCTACTCTGCAAGAACGTATGTCGCAACGCAGGCCTGCACCAGTCAAGAGGCTATGACGGCAAGAACGTACTGGGGTCTAGCTCACAACACGCACCTTCCACACGCTGCTTGGCTACAAACTGGTTTCGGAGCCCCTTGTGACTATCGAGACGTGACACACTGTGCGATTATAACAGAATGGACAACAAGACTAGGCGCGTAGTATCTGCCCCGCCATTCACATAGGTTGCCAGCGGATCCTGTCTGTCTGGAGGCTACTGACCACAGCCTGCTCCCCTTTTGGCCTGTTTGGGATAGACGCACGTCTTCGTGTGAAAGCTTTTTAAAGGCGGTGTGCATCAGTTGCATCAGGCGGCCGGGTGTCATGCGGTCACGCTTGTACCTGACAAATGCTCGCAACATCACTGGGAAGCCAGTGCAGCATTTGGGTGCTGCTCTCGAGGGGTAAGAGTCTGCAAACAGCTTCAGGGGCAGTGAAGAGATAGCAGCTGAGTACAGAAGAACATGCTGAGATGCAGGCTACAGCAGCTGTGCAATTGGGCTGCAAAGCCTTTGGAAGAGAGGATGCATGACCCGCAGAATACTGCTCTTGCTGTTGAACATGCACCCCTGCAGACCTCAAGACAGGTAATGACTGCATGCTTGTGAAACATTCTGTTACAAAAAAGCATATGCCCTTACGTCCAACAATGCAGGTGTCTACACACCCTGCTGCTGCTGACCCAGCTGCCAAACATGGGCAGCGCAACATGATGCCAAGGTGGCCTGAAAGACAGCAGGTAGACCGCATAAAAATTTGCTTGGGAGGTGTTACGGCAGTGTTGCACAGTCACCCCAGGCCCTTACAGGTACTGGCATGCAGGCAACAGAAGCTGTGGCCTGCCTGCCAGTCTGGGAGGCAAATGACAAATTACATCAAAACCCAATGGCAGCTGGCTGCTCACTCTGTTAGGCTATCCAGCCCTGATAAGGTCATGGAAGCATACTACAGTTGCATAGACCAGATGTGTTGCCAGTCTGAAAAGCAACTGAATTATGTACATATCAACGCCATTGTCCACGGCACAGCAAAGGTTTGGACAGCAGCTGGGGAAAGGCACGGCTGCTGGGTTGCGGGGGTCCAGGCTGAACAAAATATGCGCATCTTCATTGCAAGGATGCTCCGACGGCTTCAGCCCCTGCTGCCAGCTATTGGAGCAAGAATTGCTGCCAATGTTTTGTGGTCATCAGCCAAGCTGGGGCTGGATTCAGATGCCCTGGTGCCAGGCATGACAGACAGCTTGGCACACCAGTTCATGGCTGATATGGACGCTGCAAATGGGCAGGAGTTTGCCAATGTGCTGGTGGCATGTGCCAAGCTTCAGCTGAACCCTTGCAAGGGGGCGCTATTCAAGGCAATGTGTGGACGGTCGGCAGTTGCAGATTTGTCAATATTCGACTCTCAACACGTGGCAAATATACTGCACAGCCTGGCCACAATTACGGCTGCTGAACCTTCTGTTGAGATGCTAGATGGTTTGTGCCAGCGCTTTGGTATGTTGCTCAGTCGCCACCAGGGTTCCAACCGTCCCAATGAGCTTCCGACTGCTCAGCACATAGCAAACACCATGTGGGCATTGAGTAAGCTGAAGTACGCACCGGCAGATGAGCTGGCCTTATCCATGGTGGACAGGATGGTGGCTCTGTGCCACGTGCCATGGCGGCAGCCGACGCCGCAAGCCATCAGCAATCTTCTGCGTGCATGTGCTGAGCTGAGCGTGCCTGTCAAGCAAGTGGACACTGACAGTCTAGCCTCCTTTTTCTTAGGCTCCAACAGGGGGCAGGGTACTCAACAAAGCTCCGCAAACACAGCCTTGAGTCTAGCAGTCATAGGGCATTTGTGCCAGGCACAGCTTACACGGATGCTAGATCAGATGTTGGCATTGTCAGTCAATCACCAGGAGCTGTCAGAACTGCAATTGAGGCAGCTGTACCAGGCTTTGGACTGGCTGAAGCCCCCTTCAAGCACAGGCACGCTGCAGGGTGACGCATGGCTAAACCTGAAAGACAAAATGGGCAGACTGGGAGCTCGGCCAGCTTGTGACACACAGCCAAGTTTTGGGGCACAGCTCGTCTGCGCAGCCCTGACACAACTGTCTTTGCTGTATAAGGCCACACCAGTCATAGGTGGCTACCGCCCAGCTGCCCTATTAGAGCCCATTGACGGCGGAGCTGCCATTGTAGTTGCATTTGAGTCCAACATTTGCCTCAGGAACAAACCATCAAGGTGATCTCAAAGCTATGTCTTCAACAGCGTGAACTCTGTGGTTCCTGTTGGAGGCGTTCAGCAAAACAGCTTGTGGAGGCTTGCAACCCTGCTGCTAAGCATATCTGCTCATGCTGAACATTTGTCTGGTCTACGCCTCACTACACTTGGACAATATAATTACACCGTGGTCTGCTTTGATGCTTTCTCAAGCCTTCTCTAGCTGTAGGACGTGTGTTGGCCTAGTGTCAGTCTTGCCCACACTTAGCGCATGCATGAGCACGTGCTCAGCTTCCTACGTACTGATGCATGCTTCTGTTTGCAGGCTGCCAGGCAGCGAAGGGTTCAGGCAGCAGCTTCTGAAGCGCACGGGCAAGCTGGTCTTGCTGACCCCACCCAGGGCTGGACTTGGTGCAAAGGAAGTGGCAGACTACCTGGAGCCAATCTTGACTGTTGCAGCAGGAGGCTCCCTGGACGTGTATCGCAGGTGACCAGACCCATGTGGTGCATCAAGAAGCAGCAGACACCAAACAGGCAAGCCAGCTTTGCTTCTGCAGGACACTTTTTGGCCCGGCAGTAGTTGAATAATAACAATAACAACGCTTTTCAGCTCATGATGAGCTAGGTACGTGCGGGATAAGTCTGGTCTTTCCAAAGCAGTCTGTCTTGCGCATCTCTATATGGTCTACCAATTCGGTAGTAGTTTGCAAGCACTGATCAGGCACTGAGAAGCAACAACTATGACAATGGAACTTTACCCCTATATGGCACAGCCAGTGTCGCCACATGTGTGGCTGTTGCAATTGTACCTGCACGTCAAGGTGTTTATCCCGGTGTTCCAGGGCTATGAAACAGATGTGGTCTGCTTTTGGTGCATGCATAGCGCTTCACTGTGGTGTCAACCACTCACGACCACCTGTCTGGCAATATTTTGATGGCAGGATTCCTGCCTGCTCAGTCCTGGTCACATGCTCCAACACCGAATATGTTGGCCTTGCAGCAAACACTGCAGCTGGCTTCTGAAATCTGAGGACACTGACTCACAGAAAACAGTGAATCAGTGTGCAACAGCCAACATAGTTTGTCTGCAGCATAGTTGACTGCTGCTGCTGCCCAGGCTGTAGAGGTAGCAAATGCTCAGGGCCGGCTTGACAGAAGCCGTAAGAGCTGGTCAGCAGCGGCGAGAAGTTCAAAAGCAGCAGATTGAGCTTGCACAGCATGCACAGCATAGTAGTCGTGAAAAGGCTTGCAGCACAGCTTGGACAGCAGGCAGGGGTTTCTGATAAGAAGTTCATCCTGTGGATGAGCTGGCTTGTTGAGAAGGTAGATTACTGCTTTCAGCAGCTGGCCACAGTTATGGCTGCTGCACCTTATGTTGATATGCTGGATGCTTTGTGGTAGTGCTTTGGTGTGATGCTTACTGATGCCCTTGATCACATAAAGAACACATCAAACACAATCAAGAGGTGTGTCATGTGTCTGTACTGTCCCTGGCCTTCCATGCCAGTATATACAGTCATGCCTTCTGTCTTGTGCAATGAGACTCCTTTTGCAGCAATATGCAGTCAGGCACATGCTTGCACAACAGCAGCCTGATACAATGATATTGCTCAGCACAGCAGCACCATACTGCAGCAATCAAACAGCAGTTTGTTGCTGTTGCAGGCAGGCATGGCAAGCTGGTGCGCAGGCAAATATGGCTTGCAAAGCATGGTAAGCTGGTGCTCATCCCTCAGCATGGCTCAGCAGCAGTGTTGCTGACTTGCCAGCACATCTTCAGCAGGAGCTTGAGGCTGTGGCAGATGGCTCTCCCGAACTTGTCCCCTGCCAAATTGATCAAGCTCGCAACTGAAACGACAAGCAGCAGCTGTCAGGCCACAGGCAAGCACATCCTGCTTATTTGTTGACAAGAGGTGTATAAAACACATTGTGTCTGCTTGTACAACTTGGTGTTCTGTCCAGACTTGTTTCCCAATGAAAACGCAAAATGCATTGACAACTCACAACTACACACATGTTTGCAAAACTACAGTTTGGTGCATTGGCGTTGCTCAGCGTAGCAACACCAATCTACAGCAGCAAGCAGATGTGTTCCACTGTTGCAGGCTGAATGGAGTGTGTTTCAAAGCATGGTAATCTGGTTCTCATCCAGCAGCTGCAGCAGCATCCTCGTAGCTGAGATCTCTTGTTACTGTAATGTCTGTGCCTAGGCATTTATTGAAGGGATGGTCAAACTGACTGGAGTGTGGCATGGGAGCAGCCACGCCAGCCCTGCCCATGCTGATCGTGTCAAGGGCATGGCGACCAAGTTTGTGTGAACAGTGTGTAATGCTTGTGCCAGGCCTGTTCATTGTGGTCAACTTCAAACATTCTTCTTTGGGCAGACAAAAGTTACAGTTTAAGTGCTTCAGTGAGGTTATAAATTACACGGCTGCTTGCAGGGCATGTGCTAAGTACAACAGATCTACTCATGCTGCCAAGAAATCTGTGAAACAGGGTGATTTACGGTGACATGCTGCTGACTATGGTTTGCTTGCTGATCTGCATTCTCTCTGGCAGGCTCCCTGCAGTTGAGGGAGTCACTGCCTGGGGAATAACAGTGGTTTCGGAGCCTTGAGACCTGACTCTCTATGAACATACCCAGGCACCACTCACAAAAGACTATAGCAGAGATGAGAAACTAGAATCAGTATTATACGCACCATAAAATGCATGATGTGTTGGCTGACACAAACAAGCACAGGCTCTTGACGCCGTCTGAAGCTGCTTGAGCATGACCTACACTGTTTTGTTGCTTGAGCGCTCTGGGCAACTGAAGCAAAAAAAATGGGCCACATCGACAGCACGCGTGCTCATCTACGGAGTAGATGCTGCATATGAAATCTGGGAGGTATTGGCTGGGGGGAACCTCATTGAGATCATCTCAGCGCCCAGTCTGCAATTGTGATGACTTCTGCAATGTCTGATACTCCTATCTTGTAGAGCTGTGACTGGCGGCCTGTTGCGCGAACATAGTTTCTTGTGCTCTGCTCCTAAAGCGAAGTATGCAGTTGAAAATCTGGTTCCGGAGCCGCTTGTGCCATCGCGCAGATCAGGCGCGTTGCATTTGCCACACCCGTTATTCAGGCTTGGCCTGCCAACGGATCGTGTCTATCTGGAGGCTACTGACTAGAGCTTGCCCCACTTAAGGCCTGTCTCTGGTTGGGATAGATGCACGCCTGCGTGTGATTTCACAGGCGCTTTTAACAGGTTTTTCAGGCAGTGTCCACCACTTGCACTAGGCGGCCGGGTGTCATGCTGTCACGATTTTACGTGATCAATGCTCGCAATATCACTGGAAAGCCAGTGCAGCACGTTGGTGCAACGCTTAAGGGGTAAAGTTCCTGCATAAGATGCCACAGGTGGCAAACAGCTTCGCTCCCAAAGAGCGATGAAGAGACGGCTGTAGGTTACAGACGAACCTGCTGAGCTGCAGGCTACAGCAGCTGTGCACTTGGTCGGCCAAGCCATTGGAAGAAAGGATGCATGACCAGCAGAACTCTGCTCATGCTACTGAACAAGAACCCCTGCAGACCTCAAGACAGGTGATGACTGCATGCTTGTCAAACATGCTGGTACTCTCTACAAGGAGGAGCATAGGCCCTTATCTCCCACAATGCAGGCGTCTCAAGATCCTGCTACTGCCGGCCCAGTTGACAAACATGGGCAGCGCAACACTGTGCCAAAGTGGCCTAATGGACAGCAGGTGGGCCAGACTGTAGTAATGATTAAGAGACATTTCTATAGTGTCGCCACAAAGCGGCAGACCTACACCGTTTACTGGTGTGCAGGCAACAGAAGCTGTGGGCTAGTCTGAGAAGCAACTGAGTTATTTACACATGAGCGCTATTGTCTATGGCACAGCAAAGGTTTGGACGGCAGCTGCGGAAAGGCACAGTGGCTGGGTTGCTGAGGAGCAAGCTGGGCAGAACTTGCGTAGCTTCATTGCCAGGATGCTCAAGCGGCTGCACCCCCTGCTGCCAGCTGTTGGAGCGCGGTTGACTGCCAATGTTTTGTGGTCATCAGCCAAGCTAGGGCTGAATCCAGATGCCCTAGTGCCAGGCATGACAGACGGCTTGGCGCAACAGTTCATGGCTGACATGGATGCTGCAAATGGGCAGGACTTTGCTACTGCGCTTATGGCATGTGCCCAGCTTCAGTTGAACCCTTGCCAAGGGGCACTGTTCAAGGCAATCTGTGGACAGTTGGCTGTTGCAGATTTGTCAAATTTCAGCTCTCAATCCGTGTCAAATATACTACACAGCCTGGCCACATTGCCGGCTGCTGCACCTTCTGTTGAGGTGCTGGATGCTTTGTGCCAGCGCTTTGGTATGCTGCTCACCGGCCACCAAGTCGCCAACGGCTACAATGAGCTTCCAAGTGCTCAGCACATAGCAAACACCATGTGGGCATTGAGTAAGCTGAAGTACGCACCCGCAGATCAGCTGGCCATGTCCATGATGGGCAGGATCGTGGCTCTGCATGGGGAAGCAGCCTATACCACAGGACATCAGCACCGTTCTGCTTGCATGTGCTGAGCTTAGACTGCCTATCACACAGACAGAAAGCGAAGATCTAGCCTCTGTTCTTCTGAACTTGAAGAGCCAGCTGGACATGCGACAAATCTATACAGACACTGTGTGGAGTCCAGCCGTCTTAGGACAATTACGCCAGGCACAATTTGCACTTGCGCTGGATCTCTTGACTGCCTTGTCAGTCAGTCATGGTGAGGTGTCACAGCCTTTGGCGGTTGCAAATAGGCAGATGCGCCAGCTATACCAGGCCTTGGACTGGCTGCAGTTTCCTCCAAGTGCGCATGCACAGCATCGGTCAGTATGGTCCAACTTGCAAGGGAAGCTGCATAGGTTAGGACCCAGACCTGCACGGACAAATGTCCGCACTTATGACAGAAGTAAGCTCTGCGCAGCTCTGGATCAGCTGAAGCTTCCCTGCAAAACTATGGTTCCCATCCAAAGCTACTTGGCAGACGCTGTGCTGGAGCCGCAAAGCAGCAATGCTAAGGCAATCATCTTGAGACTTGTATCCTTTAGTTACATGAGAAACATTCCTGGCAGGTATGGCATCAAGTTACATATTGCAATCCTCTTCTCAAGAAGCTCTGTACTAGCTCTTGCGTCGGCATCTTTGTCAACCAAAGCCATAGCATTCGGTCTGTCTGAATCCCTCGTTCTAGTTTCAAGCCAATTCTACTGTAGCCAGACTTGCATTTGCCTTTGCGGCCTCCCTCAGGGTACACTCTACACTCCTGATGTGCACATGTTCATTGCAGGTTGACAGGGCGTGCTGTGTTCAGTATCCATCAGCTGGCTGAGCAAGGCCGGCTGGTTGATGTTCCCCGAGAGATGATCAACAAGAATATCACAGTGGCGCAGCTGGCAGACTACTTGGAACCTGCCCTGACAGCTGCAGCAGGGGGCTCCCTGGACGCCTACTGCACCTGACAATGGTGTCAATGATAGCCCAAAAGCAGCAATGCCATATCAACAGGCAAGCATGCAACCTCTGTCCTTCTGTCTTGTTGCAGTCGTCACTGTACCAGTTTTGCAAAACATGTTGTGCATGGGCCCGCTGTTCAGGTCAGGTTCCACCAGCCACAGGTTTGGTGACTAGTGACTGTGATTTGATGCACAAGGGACCCAAGGCAGCTTGCACTGCTGTTGCAATGTATTGCACCGAAGGCAGTACATACTTTAACTTGTCACGGCATTCCCAATGCATCAGCCCTGAGGCTGCCATGTGTGCATGTCTGATGTCTGTCGGAGCATGGCATTGGTCTGGGTACATAACACATCCTCTCTGCTCATGTGACTTGCAGGCAATCAGGCAGTCTGCTCTTGTCAGGCACCACCTTCTATTGTTCAGTCAGCTGATTCCGCTCCCTCCGCCTGGGCTTGGGGCTAGCTTGGAGCAAATTGTAGACCACCCAAAGCTTGTCTTGACAGAGCTCCCTAAGTGAGGTACCAATGGCATGGAACCAGGGTGTGCGATCAGGCAAGCAAAGAAGTTGATCAGCAATGCTTCTGTGCATGCATCAATGCTTCTGTGCATGCAGCAATGCTTCTGTGCATGCAGCAATGCTTCTGTGTATGCAGCAATGCTTCAGTGCATGCAGCAATGCTTCTGTCCATGCAGCAATGCTTCTGTGTATGCAGTAGAAAAGTTTCACAAACCAGCATGAGCTGTCTGTGCTGGCTGCACTGCGTGTCACTCTGCTGACAGCTTCATCTTTTGGGCAGTTCTTGTTTACACGTGTGCATCTGCTTTGCACAGAGCCTTCATGCCATGTGTGCTGCTTTGGCCCCGCCTTAATACGTGAAGTCGCCTAGATATGCCCAACAAAGCTAACATGCCACACCCCCGCTGCGTCAGGCCAGCTTTGCAGGTGGCAGCTTGTCTGATAAGACCTCAAGGCCAGCTCTAGCTGCTGTTGTTTGCCATGTAGATGGCGTGACATGCTTTCTTTGCTGTATTGACCTGCTTACTACGGAGCAGACTGCCTGATGCCATACAGAGCTTAAGCTGAGAACCAACTTCTCAGCTTATTCAGTGCGACCAGCCTGGGTAGCGGAAGGGCCCTTGGCAACTTTTATCTGCATTATGACTCACCTTTGCCTGCTTGGACTCACTGTTAGTCATGTGGCGCAGCGGGCTCAGTGATCTGTGCATTTTTTGGCTCCGCGTGCAGCACAGCGTGATTGAATGTATATGCAAGATCTGCGCTGTTTTGCAGATGTGCACATATGCGTAGTAACACTATTCAGACAACGGCGTGCGCTTTATATGTTATCCACGTCAAGATGGTTTTTGTAATGTCTGTGGCTGGGCTGTTCATTGTGGTCAACTTTGAGGCATTTTTGGGGCAGACAACTTTACAGCAAGTGCTGCAGTGAGGGTATGAATTACGCAGGGTACGTGCTACGTACAGCAGATATACTCAGTCAGAAGGGAGACTTGTGGTGACATGCGTGACATGTGTCTGCTCGCTGAATTCTCAGCATGAGCTCAGCAGCAGCAGCCGCAGCAGCAGCAGTGTTTGTGACCTATGGTCACCTGGCTGATAATAAACCTTCAGCAGGAGCCAAAGCATGCGCCTGACACATGATGTGCAGCATCATGTCACTGTACCCATTGTTTGTTTTGCCCTGCTGTCACCTGTGTTGCTTGCCCTTTAGTTTGATGACAGCACTTTCTGGGCAACTTTCGTGTGAGCTCTGCCATGCTCAACAGATTGATCAGTGTCTGCTTTTAACAGTCAATGTTTTAATGAAACCATAATATTATCACTCAATGCATGTTTGCAAGTGGGCTGGGTGTCTTCAATGTTGCAGAGGTCATTTCAGCATGTAGAATCATACCTCCCATAGCAAAAAAGGAACAGTAACCACTGGATGAGATTTCTTGTGCTACGTTCTGTATGGGCAAAATCATCACATGACTGCAAGAAAATTTTCCAGAACACAACATCTTTGTCTGATGGGCTCTGAGCACTGCTTTTATTGCAGCATTTGGCATAGTCGTATCCGCACACATGGCAAAGCACTAAATCAACAATCAGCACATTGTCAAGGCAGCCAGAGTCTGCGGCTGAATAGAAACCTATGGACCACTGCTTTTGGCAGAGCTCACATCCACAACAATGTATGACAGTGCCTATATCATGCACATACGCTAAGCAATTATTGCAACACCAGTACACATCCATATCAATTGCATCTGTTTTGCTAACAGCAGGCATGCCAATGCAAGCCGACTCACGACACTATCATCATGGAAATGATGCAACTGGCAAGCAAGCACTACGGCATCATACCATGCCAACAGTAAGTCCTACACTATACTGAGATGTGTATGCCACAAGAATAATACTTGATGCCAATGGAGGTATAGGCAAGAGCTGCACTGTAGGGATGTGCAGCATCACTCTAAGGACTGCAGATAGCCAGCTCATTGTATCGCTAAGAAAAACGTCATTTCCCGCACCATCCTCACAGCACCAGTATATTGTCACAGTTAATTCAGAAAACTTGCAACCATACAATATTTGGCCCTGGATCTGTCATGCTTGGCCTCAGAATGCCATTATATTTGGACTGTTTGGCACAAGGATGTAGTTGCAGAATGACTGTTGCAGCAGTGTGCAAGCAGGTGCACAGAAGAGAAACATCAACGCTGGGTGAACGGTGGCAATAAAGCAAGAAAATTTGGAGAAATGGTTAACTTCTCGCTCTTTCTTTCATGTGGTGATGAACAGCATTTGATCTTACACATTCTTGATGTGCAGCAGCACAAAAGTGCATGTGCAAGGGGATGAGGTGCACAAGAAGAGGCTTGCCTGCTGCGTTCAGGGAACAAGGGCTCTCCTGTCTGATTGCAGAGGCTGCAAATCACTCCTTTGTTGCATCCTTATCATAAGTGTGATCATCACTGGCCGCTTGCGCTCGTAGAGCCCGACAATAGACTGATCGCAGGGTCGATCCAGTCTGCAGGTGTGGTTGCGGGCCATTGCTGAGCCGCTGAAGCGGCTGATGTTGATGCCCTGAGCCACTGCAGCTGAGCACACACGATTTCGCTTCCGGCGAACTTGCGTACGGTGTTACCCATGCTTTTGTTCGTGTTGTCAAAAGACTTTGCACCGATTGATCTCCTCAAAACGCTGGTTCCAAGAAATGTCGCAATTTAGGCGCAGACAGCCTGCAGCAAACCTCTGTCCTGATGAGAGCTAGAGCAGATTTACCGTAGACGTTTTGGAGCTGAAGTTTCACGTAACAAAGCCAGCCGTCACAAATCAGCATAGATAGGTTAATCGATGGCAGCGGAGTTCAGGCAGCTGCCTGACCTTGAAATAGCAGACTACGATGAAGCACTGCCCCTGGGACCATCAGACCTGAAACATGGGATCCTGCCCAACGGCATCAGGTATGTGCCCTTGCAGGTATCTCAGACAGCAAGATCACTCGATACCAGCTGTGGTATTGTACACAGATACTATGTGAAGACCTGTGCTAAGCCTCAAAAACGAGCTGCGCTGGCGCTGGCCATTAAAATAGGCTCTGCAGTGGAGCAAGATGACGAGCAAGGTGTGGCCCATATTGTGGAGCACTTGGCTTTCAACGCGACAGAGGTGGGACCCAGAAATTTTCTGTATTTTGTGACTCCAGCTACCTGGCATGCCAGTTGCAAGACAGGAAGTGGATTTTGCATCACATCGTGCCAAGTATCAGATGCAAAGCTCACGCAACATCGACAGCATGTACACTCTCTGCATGGAGCCTGCAACTGTGCTGGTAGCGCATTGTAACTCATCGCCGTCATGCTTTGATGCAATCTGCATAGCATGTCCATTGGAGAAGCGCATTCACAGCGTCTTGCCTTCTTGACTGCAGAAGTATGCAAATCATGATCTCATCAAGTACCTGGAGAGCATTGGAGCAGAATTTGGCGCATGCCAGAATGCATATACCTCAGCGGATGACACCGTGTATGAGTTCATGGTCCCCACCGATGATGAAGATCTGGAGATCCTGGACCGTAGCTTTGATGTGTTTGCTGAGTTTGCTACAAAGATCAGGTATGTCAGCTATGCACTCACCACGCGACAGCAGCTGACAATAGCTCGGCGTGCACAACCAGATCTTACCTGCTTATCACTGGCTGCTGCTTTGATTGACATCTCGAGCCAACAGTCACAGTTGGATACTTTTTTCCTCCCACATTCTTCCTCCCTCTGTTGACAAGCAGCTTAGCTGCAACCTGAAGCATCTGCCTTCAAAAGTAACACCTGACTCTGAACCCCAAGCATTGCTGAGTTTGTCTGTTCACTTTGCAACAAAGTTCCAGAACAGTGATGTCATTGCGTTTCCAACGTGACACAATCTAAGAGCGTCTGGTGATGTACTTTTGTGGGCAACGCTTGTCTGATGCTGACATGTTCCTGACACAAGTGGCGATTGCATTCACTGGTACTTAGAAGGTGTGCCCTGTCGACCTCAAATACTGCATGTAGAATGTCACAAAGAGATGGTTGTTGCTGCACTGATTGGCTGTTTTGGCCGTGACATCTTAGTGAGATGGATATGCTGCAGCATGGCTATCCGTCCAGCATGCGTGGGTTGGTGAGAGTGTGAATGAATGAATGAACGGATGCACAAAAGAGCCTATGCATGAATGGATTGAGAAGTGCTCAGATGAGTACATGAATGCTCAAATAAAGAAATGCATGCGAGTATATGAACAAAGCAAATAATGCACAAGCTGAGCGACTGTACAGGTGCTCAACAGCGGATCTGGACAATGAGAGGGGTGCAGTGATGGAGGAGTGGCGGTCGGGCAAGGACAGCCGCGGCCGCGTGGCTGAGGCCCAGTGGAAGCTCATCATGCAAGGCACCAAGGTATGTCACCATGTTTGCTACCCTCATATGCTCTCACATGGCCTCTGGGCCAACCATGTTCTTTGACGTGACCTTCAATGTCATGTGGCCTGCACTGTGACGTTGCCTTCGATGTGACCAAAGTGTTGGAAAAAGGCCAAGCATGTTGGTTCTTTGCCCACGTTTCCCACATTTGCCGATTTCAGAATGGGTGCTGACAAGCAGAAGTTGTTGCCAATCCTGGCTGCTGACTCCCTGTTTGCCATATGCTTGACCACTGCATACAGGCAAGTGGGACTGGCATTCAAGGCATGCTTGCCAGTCACCTGGGGGACTGCCTTGCAGCTTTGCCTATTGGCATCCCTGGTCTGCCTTTCAATTCTCTGCTTGCAGTATGCAGAAAGGCTCCCGATAGGCAAGGAAGACATCATCCAGGGCATTCCTGCCTCCAAGGTGCTTGCCTTCTACAAGCGCTGGTACCGCCCAGAGAACATGGCTGTCATCGCTGTTGGGGACTTTGCTGATCCCCAGGCTGTGGTGGGCATGATCGAGCATCACATGGCCAAATGCCAAGCCTCCCGGGACAACGTAAAAGAAATCCCCAGGTCAGACAGCTGCATGATCATCTTCAGCTACTTTACATTGAAGCTGCACAAATTTTGACTACATCTGGGTCTTGCAGACAGTCACAAACAGCTGATGCTGCACAAGCCTGTGACGTGCACACTCACCCCTCACGCTTCTTTTGCTTGTTCTGCATGCATGCACCTCTCGAAAGGTGTTTGTGAGCTGGCATCTTCATTGCTTACAACTGCTTGTGTCTACCTCCTGCACTTGGTTCACAGCAGCACCTTTTTCTTGCCTGGTGGATGTTCTGTATGGGAGGCACACCTCATAGCACAGATCTGTGCACAATCAGTCTGCTCAGATGTGGAGGTTCTCAGATCATAAGGTTAACAATGACAGTACTAGTATAAAAAACATTTGTATTAAATCAAATAAACTGTTTAACAACAAATCAATCAATCAATCAATGTGAGCTGACACCACACAATGAGTGCTTGACTGGTCTGGTCTAAATCAGGCACCACCAGTCACTGCACACTCAGCGGACACTGACCATTGAGACTGATGCAGGTATGAGCTGACCCCACACAGTCAGCCAAGGCTGAGTGCGTTCGTGGACAAGGAGCAGCAGCATGCCAACATCCACATCACCTTCAACCACCCCAGAGGCCAGATCAGCACGCCTGCTGCATTTGTCAACTTCCTGCAAGATGGCATGTTCCAGGCTGCCGTGAACAACCGCTTCTACAAGCTCAGCAGAAAGCTGGATCCCCCTTTCTGGGTTGGACAGGTGCTTGTTCACCTGTGCCGGCCATCTTTGTCACTTGTTAGCACCTGACACACATTTTTGCTCTGTGAGGTGCTGGAACCAGCTGAAGTCATCTCTTTTCACCTCACATGAGCTCAACTAGTGCTGTGCTGTGCTGTGCTGTGCTGTGCTGTGCTGTGCTGTGCTGTGCTGTGCTGTGCTGTGCTGTGCTGTGCTGTGCTGTGCTGTGCTGTGCTGTGCTGTGCTGTG
>JAABUP010006901.1_pt1 | contig 15703 bp, 17 predicted proteins | sample 5559201 | NCBI WGS metagenome assembly JAABUP01 (sample SAMN10711887, study PRJNA513373) | rock metagenome | isolation source: Antarctica rocks | place: Antarctica
GCAGCGACCTCTATTTCGACTTCGACCTCACCGAGGTCTATGCCGCCCGGCTGTAGGGCGGCGACCGCCGCGACAACCATGACCGGATTGCCGCTAATCCAGCATCGACCGCCGGACAACGCGTCCGGCCGATCCGCCTCGGGAGAGATCCCGACCCCACCCCTTCCATCACCGGAGCAGGACATGATCACGCTCACCCGCCGCCAGGCCCGCCGCCTGCGAGGTGTCTTCCGCCGCTCCGCCCTGGGGATCGCCCACCGGGGCCCGATCCCCCCGATCATCCTCGCTGTCGAAGGGGACCAACTCTGCGCCCGACATCGGTACGCGCACCTGGCCATCGAACACGCTTGGCCCCTGGCCTGGCCGTCGTCGGGCGAGGTCGCGTTGCCCCTGGACGCCCTGGCCGACATCGATGGCAAGGACGACGCCACCGTCGCCCTGGAGGCCGCGACGCCCGACCGGACCGTGGCCCGCTGGTCCGACCGGGGCATCCCCCAGGCCCGCGAGTACGCCGTCCCGGCGATCGATTCGCTCGGACGGTTCCCATCGCCGCCCACCGCCTGGACGGAGATGGCCCCCGGCCTGCTCGACGCCCTGGCCGAGGCGACCGACACCTCGGCCGACGACTCCACCCGCTATGCCCTGGGCTGCCTCCAGCTCCGGGGCGAGTCCGGCTCGATCGCCGCCACCGACGGCCGCCAGGTGTTGATCCGGGCCGGCTTCGCCTTCCCCTGGGATGGCGAGGTTTTGATCCCCCGCTCGCCGCTCTTCGGCTGCAAGGATTTGCCCCGCGACGAGCCCGCCCGGATCGGCAAGACCGACTACGTCGTCCTCCGGGTCGGCCCCTGGACGATCTGGTCCGAGATCAAGGCGGGCGTCCGCTTCCCCGACGTCGATCGCATCCTGCCCGGCCCGGGCTCGGTCGCCACCCGGCTCCGGCTCGACCCCGGCGACGCCCGGTTCCTGCTCGACGCACTGGGCCGGCTGCCCGGGGCCGACCAGGCGAACGGCCCGACGACGGTGGACCTCAACGGCCGGATCGCGGTCCGGGCCCGGGCGTCCGACCAGGCCAGCTCGACCGAGCTGGTCCTGTCGCGGTCGGCCTACACCGGCGAGCCGGTCCGGTTCAACACGAACCGCGATTTCCTGAGTCGTGCCCTCCGGCTCGGCTGCGGGGAACTGGAGGTGGCCGACGCCGACTCGCCGGTCGTCGGCCGCTCGGGCGACCGGGTCTTCGCCTGGCAGCCACTCTCGAAGGAGTCGGCGATCGAGCCGGCCGACGACGTCGTCCGTGTCGATTCCCCGTCCCACCCCGCGACCACGCCCGCCCCCTCGGGCGGCCCTCCGGAAAGGAAGACCGACGTGAGTGAATCCGACAACCCGAACCGCCGCGACATCGCCAGTCATGGCGGGTCGGGCGACCACTCCGTGCCGGAGGCCCCGGCTCCGACCGGGCTGGCCGCCCTGATCGGCGAGGCCGAAGCGTTGCACGAGGCGCTCGGCGAGGCCCGGTCCCGGGCCGGGCGGCTGGTCGTGGCGCTGCGCAAGCAGAAACGCCGCGAGAAGCTGGTCGCCTCGACCCTGGCCTCGCTCCGCCAGCTCCGGCTCCAGGACGTCGCCGAGTAGCCGGAGACCATCACGTCTCGCCGCCCTGACCATCCCCCATCCCCCGGAGAATTCCCATGCCCTTGAGGCTCAACGTCGGGGTCACCAGGAAGCTCGGCCTCCCGGCCTACTCGTCCATCGGAGCCAGTTGCAGCCTGGATCTCGAAGTCGATTCGGGCCTGCTTCGCGACCCGCCGGGTTTTCATGCCCAGGTCCGCGACGCGTTCGTCGCCGCCCAGCAGGCGGTCAACGACGAGCTGGCCCGGCTCCAGGCCCAGGCCACCGGGGGCGACGTCCCCGAAGCCGAAGCCGTGAACGGCCATGGCGCCGGAGTCCACGCCAGCAACGGGGCACTGGCCGGCATCGGGGCACAGGCGGGCCACGGCAGCCGCCTCCCTGGTCCCCAGGCCAGGCAGGCCCGGACCGGCAAACCCGCGACGCCCGGCCAGATCAAGGCGATCGTCGCGATCGCCCGCCGCCAGCGAGCCGACCTTGATGGGCTGCTCTGCGACCACGGTGTCACCCGTCCCGAGGAGCTTTCCCTGGCCGACGCCTCCCGGCTGATCGACCAGCTCAAGGCCGCCAGCAACGCCTGACCGGCCCCGTCGCGAGCCGGCCCCGGTTTTTCATCCCGAACCACCATCCGAGGAGCTTCACCATGCCCGGCCTGACGGTCACGGAAAAATCCCACTGGCGCGACCGGATCGCCGCCCGGATCGAGAAGGCGGCCGAGAAGATCAAGGCTCGTCACCCCGCCCTGTTCGACCGGGTGGCCCGGCAGGCGCACACACAGGCCCTGGCCTCGCTCGGCCTGGCCGACGCGTATGCCGAGCTGGAGGCCATCAAGGCCGAGGAGGCCAACCTGGCCCGCCGCAAGAAACAGGCGCAATGCACCCTGGTTGCCAAGCTGAGGGGGACGCCGATCGACGAGGTCGCCGACTCCTTCCACGTCCGCTACGGCAGCGAGCTGGCCTTGCCCCACGAGGTGGCCGAGGCCATCACCCGGCGTCAATCGGCCCACCAGGAACAGCTGCTGGCCGATGACCCGGTCGGTCGCGAGCTGGCGCGGCTGGAGGCCGAGAAGGACCGGCTCCTGGATACTGTCTGGTTGGCGAGTTCGCCCACGCAAATCAAGCAGCTCTGGGCGAAAGTCTCGGAGCTGCTGGGCGACGAGCCGACCCGGCTGGAGCGCGAGGCCCTGGAGATCGCCCCGGCGAAGGAGGACTGATGGCCAGGAGATACCCTAACCGACCGCGACACCGACCCGGTCGGCGTCCAGTCTATCACCCACCGGGCGGTCAAGCGCGGTCGGCTCCGCGTGGCTTCACGAGTCCGGGATACCGCCAGTTCTACGCCTGGCTCATGCCGGGTCTGGCGGGGAATGAGAAGCGGCAATTCTTCAACGAGGTCAGCGGCTCGGTCGTCCTGGCCGCCGGGCTGTGCGGCGCCGGACTCGGCTTCGCCTGCCTGGGATGGGTCGGCGGGGCCCTGGGTCTGGGCGCCGGGATCGCGGCGGGCGGCTCGTTCGTCGAGGCGGGGCGCTACTACCGGCGGTGACGTCACCGGGGACTCTCAGACTCGCGCTCTGATGGGTTGCGACCGCGTTCACCGATCTGAAGGAGGTCTTGGCCCCGGCTACGGCCGGGGCCAGACTTCCACTTCGTTTTAGATATCGGCGATCAATCCTCGGTCATCGGAAGCCATCTGCCGGGTCGGGCCTGGTGAAATTGTGGGGCCGCATGCCTGATAGCTTCGATTCTCGTGCCAGCCCAGAGGCCGATCGAAGGGAACCCGGATTGATCGGTCGCCTCATACAACATCAGGGTTGGGGAGCCCTGAACAAGGTCTTCCCATCCCGGTCTCGAATCTCCACTTTCGCCTCTCCGTCTGGGTTTGCATTCATGATGAACCGGCCCTTTCTGGCCGGGTCGAAGAAGACCACCATAGGAGCCCCGTCCGGACTCACATTCAACCCTAAACGGGGCGTCTTGTTTTGATCATGGAATTTCATCGTCGGAGATCCATCGGGGTCAAGTACGACTTGAAAACGGGCATCGTGTTTCCGATCGTAGAATCCCATCAAGGGCGATCCATCCCCAGTCAATGTCAAAATCACGCGCCCTCTCGCATCCCTGTCTGAGAGGACCATGGCCGACAAACCGTCCTCATTTACGATCAAGCCGCAACGTTCAATCTCGTCCTTGTCATGGAAGCTCAACGTCGTTGATCCGGCCCTGACGGTCGCCCCCAGACGGCCCTTCCCCCGCTCGTCAAACAGGGCGATACGCGGCGAGCCATCCTGCTCGACGGCCAAAATGAGACGAGATTTCCCGAATCGGTCTTTCATCCCCAGCATCGGGGAGCCGTCCTCCGAGAGGAACAGCTTGGCCCGCTCCTTCCCGTCCCTGTCCCGGACCACGAACTGCTCCGCCGCGACCTCCTTCGGCACGTCGGCCCGGTTCGCTCCGGCGATCACCAGTGCGGCCCCGCCGAGCATGACAATGGCACCAACCCTCCTCATGAGGCGGTTCTGCTTGACGACTCTCTCGGTGAATGTCTTCTGATCGCGATTGACCTGCTCAATGCGGTTGAGCCGCTCGGCCATCGTCTCGATCGACGTCGTCTCCATGATCCTCTCTCCCTCTCGTTCGGGACCGGTTGCTGTCACTTCTCGGGGATGGGATTTGAGGAGGAGCCTTGACCGTAGGCCCCTCGATCTCGAAGGTCGTGCCGTCCGCTCCGCTGATCGCCTCCATCCCGCCAGGACGAGCGGCGAATCACGGGGCGGAGAACAGCGGCTTGCCCTCCCCGCCGACCAGGCCCAGGGCGGGCGTCCCGTCCGGGTTGACTCCCGCCACGAGCCGGGGCTTGCCGCTCGCATCGAAGAAGCTCAGCGTCGGTGAGCCGTCCGGAATGGCCAGCATCTTGAGACGTTCCTTGCCGTCCTTATCGACGAAGACCAGGGCCGTCGCGCCGTCCGGGGTTTGGAGCATCGCGAATCGGCCCCGGCCCGTCGGGTCGTTGAAGGTTAGCGTCGCCGTCGCGCCCGGACGCTCTCCCACCGCGATCCGCGCACGCCCGTCCTTGTCGGCGACGAACATCCCGCCCGTGCCATCCGGCTTCATCCGCAACGCCAGTCGGGCATTGTTCGCCGCGTCCTGGAAGAACAACTCGGACGTGCCGTCGGGGCCCTCGCGCAGCCGGAGGTGGGGCTTCCCGTCCTTGTCGGCGAGATACAGGCCCCCGGCGCCGTCCTTGCTCATGCCCAGCACGAGACGCCCCTTCCTGTCCTTGTCCATGAAGCCCAGTTCGGGGGTGCCGTCCGAGTTCACGGCCATCATGAATCGCAGATTCCCGTCTCCGTCTGCCAGGGCCAGTTTCGGCGCCCCCTGCGGGTCCACGATCGCCCCGAACCGTGTCTTCCCGGCCCGATCCCGGAGGGTCAACTGGGGCGTGCCGTCCTGACGCATGCCCATCGACAGGGTGATCTTCTTGTCCGACGTCAGGAAGGCCAGCGTCGGAGTACCGTCCGGGTACAGGCCCAACGCGAGGCGGTCCTTCCCGTCGGCGTCCAGCAATCGGAAATCGGTCGAGCCGTCCGGCATCACGCCGAGCACGACCCGCTCCTTGCCCGCTTGGTCCCGGACCACGAACCGCTCGGCTTCGACGACCTTCGGCCCTTCGGCCCGGTTGGCCGCCCCGATGACCGTGATCACCGCCCCGATCATGAGCACGGCCCCGGCCCTTATCAAGCGACGATTCACTCGCTCCAGGCGGTCCACACGCTCGGACAGCACCTCCGACATGGTCCTTTCCATCGCGCGATCTCCTACATGATGTTGTCCCCAGTTGAGCCCTTCACCCAGGCCGTTCGCTCGGGCTGGACAACCGCAGGGGCATCAGGTGCTTGCGAGAGGCGAAGAGCCCATACCGTTCTGAGCGAGACTGGGATGGGGAACCACCACCGGGAACCTCGCCGTCTTGGTGATCACGTGGACCCTTTTCGTCAGCAGACCCTCACGTCCCGACTGCTTCCCGTGCGACCACCCGACGTCCGAATTGATGAACCTGCCGGGGCTCGATCGGCTCGCGGGGTTCTGCCGGCTCCGCATGGAATGTCTCTTATCGTCGATACACTGATAATCTACAAGCCCCTAGCCTGGCCGCAATGGGGAAGCGGGCCAAGGCGGACATCCGGGAACGATTTGGCTTCGCGGTCAAGGACCGGCGGGAGGCGCTGGGGCTGACGCAGGAGGCGTTCGCCGAGCTGGCGGGAATCCACCGGACCTACCTCAGCGACATCGAGCGGGGCACGCGGAACGTCAGCCTGATCAACATCGAGCGGGTGGCGACGGCGCTGTCGCTGAAGATCTCCGAGCTGTTCCTGCTCGCCGAGTGAGACCGTCCGGCCGGGGTGCATCGGTCAGCGGTCCGGGGAGAGCCGGTCCTGTCCGAACCTCATCGTGTCGAGACGGGGCCGGTGGGGCGGGTCCGGCGGCATCTGGGCGCGTCACCGTAGAGCAGACGGTCGCGAGACGGGGAGTGATGCCGAACTTCACTGGCGGCCGTCGTCGGCGTGCCGTCGTCCGGCAATTCTTGCCGCGCGGCAAGAATCGGGCGGGATGAACACGTCGGGGCTGCGAAGCTCGCACCGTGGGCCGGAGGCCTGGAGCGACGATCGGTGGGCACGGGCGGCGACGGGGCCGGTCCGTCACTCACTCGCACGTTGCCGGAGGGGTGAGCACTGGTGAGGGTTTGGCGACCGAGCTTTCCCGGCCGGTCCGGGTGATGGGCAGACCTGGTCGGCCACCGGTGGGGCTAGGGGACCGACGGCATCGTCCGCATGCGATCGGCACGAATCGGTCCGGGGGGCGGGGGGCGACCGGCCGTGCCCTCGCTCACCAGACCCGGCCGGAACGCGGGCCCCTTCTGATTACGCGTAATATTTTTAAGGGCCCTCGGCATGGTCGCAACCGTCGAGCCGCAGGGCTCGGGCCCTACTCGAACTCGGTCGCTCCACGTCCCCGGCCAGAAGCTCGCCCCGCTCTACGGCGGGACCGGCCGCCGTCGAATCGGCCTCGGGCCGTCCGCGAACCTCGGGCCTGGCCCTTGGTCCCGTGAGTCTTCGCGGACGGCTCATGATCACTTCCACCGCCGCCCGGGCCGTCCGGCGATCGCCCGAAGGCGATCGTCTCCGCGCCGAGACGCCCGTCCGGCGGCCGGACCGGCATCAGCCATCGAGCGTGGGCACGGGTCAACCCAGGCCCGGCCGAGGGCAGTTCTTGCCGGGCGGCAAGAATCCGGCGGCATCGGCCCGGCGGGGGTTACGAAAGTCAGAACAGAGGCTGGGGGCTTCGGATTCGGTGCGCGGGTCGGAACTACGGTTCGGTCAGCTTCGGTGTCCCCCCAACCGTTGCCGGGTGGGGGATTCGGTGCGGTTGCCCGCCCGAATGCTCACGTGCCCCCCGCCCGTCGCCGGGCTCGTAGTCGGGATCAGCGAAGCGCGGCCTTGGAACGTAGCCCCAGCCACCCGCGCCGGGGCCGAAGCCTGCCTTGACCAGCCGCCGAAGTTCGCCATCATAAACCTTCGCGATCGCCCGCGAGGGGCAAGAGTCGCCTGGCCGAGTCGAACGGCCAGATCGCGAGCCCCAGACCCTTCTCGTTCCTCTTGGTGACGGGGGGAAGCTCGCGCCGCAGCCCCTCCAGGAACGAGTCGAAATCCGACCCGGATAATCTACGACGACCGGACCTTCGACCGCCTGCCGATCCTGGCCGATGCTCTCGAAGAATCCGACTGCCAAGAGGCCGACATCCTGGACCACCGCCGAGGGTCGGGGCAGCACGTCCGGGGCTGCTGGGCGATCGATCTGATCCTGGGAAAGTCGTAAGTCGGACCGACCTCGGGGATATTTCATGGCCCAGACAAGGGACTGGCTGTCGAGACTCGTCGGGCTGCCGAAGAAGGTCCAGATCACGAGGGGATACTCCGGCGAGCCGACCCACAACGGATTCGTCCTGGGGCTCGGGCGTGACCTCGTCCTCCTGCACCAGTTCCACGACTTCTACCCCGAGGGATACGTCGCCCTGGGAGTCGCCGACATCAAGCGGGTCCGCTCGGGCGAGCACAAGCGGTTCTGGGAGCGGATGTTCCGGGGCGAGGGCCTCATGGAGCGGGTCGGCATTCCCTACGAGGTGCCCCTCGATGACTTCCGGTCGCTCCTGGCCGCCCTCCACGGGCGTGGCCAGCACATCATCGTCGAGTGCGAGGACCGAAAGACGGCCGATCACGACGACTTCTTCATCGGGAGGGTCGTCGCCCTGGACGACGAGACGATCTCGGTCCTCGCCTTCGACCCGGAGGGAGTCTGGGACGACGAACCCACCCCGATCGACTATCAGGACGTCACCAAGGTCCAGTTCGATACGCCGTACATCAACACGATCTCGAAGTACCTGAAGGGGCCGCCGCCGGAGTAGGGGCACGGTCCGGCGTCCGGGTCGGTGATGCCGTCCTGGCCGAGGGCCTCGTCCGTCGGGTACGATGCGAGAACCCGAGAGCGAGGGGGTGCTCCGAAGCCCCGGTGGCTGGCCATGGCCCCGTGATGGCACTCGGTCCCCGGCGGGAGTATCATCGGGCGGTTGGGGGCTCGGCGGCCGGGACACCGGGGCAGGGCATCGGCCAGACGAAAGGCGACACCGCTTCAGCGCCGTACACCCGCCGGCCGGAGGGCCGCCGTGCTCCAGCGTCACCATCACCCGGCTCCCGACACGACCCGGCACCCGGCCGTCTCCCGCCGGTTCGCCCTCCAGGCCGGGGCCGTCGGCCTGCTGGGGCTCGGCATGGACCAACTGACGGCCCTGCGGTCGGCCGGGGCCTATCCCGGCGAGCCGGGAGGCACGGCCCGGTCGGTGATCTTCATCTTCCGCTCTGGCGGCCTGTCCCAGCACGACAGCTTCGACCCCAAGCCCGACGCCCCCGAGGGCATCCGGGGCGATTTCCGCCCGATCGCCACCCGCACGCCGGGCGTCCTCGTCTGCGAGCACCTCCCGCTGCTGGCCGGCAGGAGCCACCTCTGGTCGATGGTCCGCTCCCTGACGCATGCCAGCAACGACCACTCGGCGGGCCACCACGTCATGCTCACCGGCCGGTCGGTCCTGCCCGCCGGCTTCAACCCTAACCGGCCCAATCCGACCGACTGGCCCTCGATCGCCGCCGTGGCCGGGGCTGTGGCGAGGCCGAGGAACAACCTGCCCCCGGCGGTGGTCCTGCCCGAGCGGCTGGTCCACAACACCGGGCGGGTCATCCCCGGCCAGTTCGCCGGCATGATGGGGCCGAGGCGAGACCCCTGGTTCGTCGAGGCGTCCCCGTTCGCCCCGGCCGCCTACGGGGCCTACCCCGAGTACGAATTCGACCACCAGGACCGCCCGAGGCCCCCCAAGCGACAACGGTTCCACGTCCCCGACCTGACGCTGCCCGAGGGGCTCGGCGGCGGACGCCTCACGAGCCGGCTGGATCTCCTGGCCCACCTGGACCGCCAGCGGGCGGACCTGGACCGGGAGGCCACCGTCGGCCGGTTCGACGCCCGGCGGCAGGCGGCCGTCTCGCTCCTGACCGACGGCAAGGTCCGGCGGGCCTTCGACGTTGCGGACTCCGACCCGAGGCTGCTCGACCGTTATGGGCGCAACGCCTTCGGCTGGTCGCTGCTGATGGCCCGGCGGCTGGTCGAGGCGGGGGTCTGCCTGGTCCAGGTGAACCTGGGCAACAACGAGACCTGGGATACGCACGGCAACGCCTTCCCGCACCTGAAGGACAACCTCCTGCCGCCGACCGACCGTGCGGTCTCGGCCCTGCTGGACGACCTGGACGGCTGCGGCCTGCTCGACTCCACGCTGGTGGTGATGGCCGGCGAGTTCGGCCGGACGCCGAGGATCTCCACGCTCCCCTCGGCGTACAAGCTGCCGGGGCGGGACCACTGGGGCCGGGTGCAGACGGTCTTGCTGGCCGGGGGAGGGGTGGCCGGCGGACGGGTGGTGGGCTCGTCGGATCGGATCGGCGGGCACCCGGCGAGCGACCCGCAGACGCCGGAGGACCTGGCGGCGACGATCTACCGCTCGCTGGGCATCCCGGCGTTGGCCTCATGGGAGGATGACCTGGGCCGCCCCCATCAGGTCTACCACGGGACGCCGATCGTGGGGCTGGCTTGAGGAGATCGGCGAAGGACGACGGTCTGAAGGAGGGCGACTTTGCGACGAAGAGCACTGGGCAGGAGCGGCATCGAGGTCTCGGCGATCGGCCTGGGCTGCTGGGGCATATCCGGTTCGTACAGCCCCGCCGACGAGGCCGAGTCGGTCGCCACGCTGCTCCACGCCCTCGACGTGGGCGTCAACCTCCTCGACACCGCCGACTCCTACGGCGACGATGGCCACAACGAATCGTTGGTCGGAACTGCCCTGGCGGGACGACGCCACGAGTTCGTCCTGGCGACCAAGACCGGCTGGGTCAAGCGGGCCGGGCCGTACGGCAAGGAGGTCGTCGGCGTCGATGGACGTCCGGGACGCATCCGCTCGGCCTGCGAGGCGAGCCTGGCACGCCTGAAGACGGACGTGATCGATTTGTACTACCTGCACCGGGTCGATCTCGACGTGCCGGCCGAGGAGTCGGTCGGGGCCATGTCCGAACTGGTCGCCGCCGGCCAGGTCCGATCGCTCGGCCTCTGGGAGGTCTCGGAGGCCACGCTGAGGCGTGCCCACGCCGTCCACCCGATCTCGGCCCTCCAATCGGAGTACTCGCTCTGGACCCGTGAGCCCGAGGAGACGGTGATGCCGGCGTGCCGGGAGTTGGGGATCGCCTTCGTCCCCTTCAGCCCGCTGGGCCGGGGCTTCCTGACCGGGGCTGTGAAAGGCCGTGAGGGGATCGCACCGGGCGACTGGCGGGCGAACAATCCCCGGTTCAGCGAGGAGAACCTCGCCCGCAACGCCGCCCTGCTGAAGCCCCTGGAGGACATCGCCCAGGCCCACGGGTCGAAGCCCGCCCAGGTCGCCCTGGCGTGGGTCTTGTCCCGTGGCGATCAGGTCATCCCGATCCCCGGCATGAAGCGGCGGGGCCACCTCGACGAGAACGTGGCGGCCGTGGGCATCGAGTTGACGCCCGAGGACATGGCCGAGTTTGACGCCGCCTTCCCGCCCGGCGTTGCGGCGGGCGAGCGGTACACGCCGGAGGTCGCACGGTGGGCGGGGCGGTAGCCGCCGGATGCCGGTCGTGGCGGCGATGGGCTTGCCGCCCAGGGCGAGCGGAGCGGCTCACCCCATCGGACGGGCCTGATCGATGATCCCCCTGGTCTACCACCCCCGCTACAACATCACGGCCTTCGGGCCAGTGCGGCTCCTCCCGTTCGTCGAGGTCACGCTCGCCTCTCGAAGATCGGGTCGCTCCCTTCGGCGATGGACGCCACCAGCTTCCGCTCGGCGTCGTTGAGCGGCGTCAGCGCACCGGCCTGGGCCAACTCGACGGCCATCTTGAACAGTTCCCAGTGGCCCGGCGGGATCATCGCATGGGCCGGCAAGTGGCTCGTGAACCGCAGGCCCAGCGCCGCCTGGTCGATCTGGTCGAACGGCTCGTACCATGCCTTCTTCCACTTCCGGGCCTGCTCCGGGACCGCCCACTTCTGGTGGGCCATCGCCTTCAGGGCGAGGATGCCCTTGTTGCCCTCCTGGGCTCGCTTGTGGACCGAGTGGCCGAACCCCTCCTTGATCCAGGTCGGGAAACCCAGAGGGAAGAGGATCGAGTCGAAGTCGTGGCGGTCCATCGCCGCATGGGCGGGCTGTTCCGAGTGGGCAGAGAACCCGAGGTAGCGGACCTTGCCCCGATCCCTGGCCTTGAGGAAGACCTCCATCGCCCCGCCCGGCCCGAAGGCTTTCTCCACGTCTGCCATCGTCGTGATGGCGTGGAGTTGGTAGAGGTCGAGGTGATCGGTCTGCAAGAGCCGGAGCGACTCGTCCAGTTCCCGCTGAGCCCCTGCCGCATCCCGTTGGCCCGTCTTGCAGGCCAGGAAGCACTTGTCCCGGTGCGGCTTGAGTGCGGGTCCGAGCCGCTCCTGGGCGTTGCCGTAGCTCGGGGCCACGTCGAAGTAGTTCACTCCCCGGTCCACCGCCTCGGCGACGTAGCGGGCGGCGTCCTCGGGCGTCACGTCCTTGACCACGATGCCGCCGAAGCCGATCACCGAGAGTTGATCCTTGGCCCGCCCGTAGGGCCGCCTGGGAACCGGCTTGGTGGGCGTCCCGCCCGCCTGGAGGGACTCCCTGGCGGCGAGGTAGGCCGGGTCGAGCAGGGCCAGCAGCCCGGCGGCGGAAAGGCCCTTGAGAAGCTTACGGCGTTCCATGTTCGGCGTCCTCCCAGGTCCAGGATTCGACGCCCTGTATGATACGGCGAAGCAATGGCGGGGGCCAGCGGACGGTCGGTCCTGCGGGTTGGACGACAACGAGCCGATCGGCCCCGACATGCCGGTCGGCCCAGACCTGACGGTCGGCGATTACCTGGGGATCGTCCGGCTTATTTTTCGACTTTCCGACCGGGCTCGATTGACCCGACCTTTCGTCGCCAAGAGCCTGTTGCCGGTTGATTGCCATCCATAGCCGGTTCCTCCGGCCGGCCCGTGGATCGACCGCCGGCACGGGGCAGGCCATCGCCTTCGGGCTGCTGCCGGCGTCCTGATCGCCTCGTACACGGTCTGCGACAAGCGGACCGTCGGCCGGTACGGCGTCCCCCCGCTGATCCAGCAGTGGGCGACGAGCTTCGGGCTCTCCGCCCTGCTGGCCCCGTGGGCGCTCCGGCGTCGGCGGGAGGTCCGGCGGCGCTGGGATGCCAGCCGGGATGAGGTGGTCGCCATCGGGGTGCTGGTTCCTGCGGCGTACATCCTGATCCTGGTCGCCATGGCATCCACCCCGATGAGCTACGTCGCCCCGGCCAGGGAGATCAGCATCCTCTTCGCCTCCCTGACGGGGACGCACATCCTGTCCGAGGGCCGGTCAGGGCGGCGGCTCGCCGCCGCAACGATGGTCGTCGGGGTCGTGGCGCTGGCGCTCGGGTGAGCGAGGGCCTCCGGCCCCACGTCGAGGGGGCCGAAAACTCCCGGCTCGACCTCATCACGATTTGCTCGCCCGGCGTGCTCGGGCGATAATGATCCGTCCGAGTCAGGCCCCGTGGCGGTCGATCGGCCTTCGAGCCTCATGGCGGGCGACCGGAGCGGGACGAGCGGCCATCCGTGTCCCGAAACGCTTCTCGTGGTCCAGTCTCGGAAAGACGAGGTGACAGCCGATGCGGCGGATCGTCATCCTGTTGTGGGCATTGTCGGCGGTTGCGGCACCCGACGAGTCGCCTTCGGGCAACGCCGCCATCCGGGCGAAAGCGGGGCCTTCGGAGGTCGTCATCACGACCACGACACGGCTGGCCGGTGCGATCCACTCGGTCACGTGGGGCGGCAAGGAGTTCATCGACAGCACCGACCACGGGCGGCAGCTTCAATCCGCATCGAACTTCGACTGCGGCGGTCGGTTCGTCCCCGAGGTCTTCAACCCCACCGAGGCGGGATCGATGGCCGACCACACCGGGGCGAGGTCGTCGAGCAAGTTGTTGCGGCTCTCCGTGGACGGCCCCGAGTTGCGAACCACGACGCAGATGGCCTTCTGGCTCGCACCGGGGGAGAAGTCCGGGGGCAACCCGGCGTGCAACGATCGGATCTTGTCGGGCCATCGGCTCACCAAGCAGGTCCGCATCGGGCACGGGGGCGACCCCCACGTGGTCGAATACGAGGTGACGTTCACCGTCCCGGAGGGCGAGCGGCACACCTACGCCCAGTTCGAGGCCGTGACGGGGTACATGCCGCCCGAGTTCGGCCGGTTCTGGAGGTACGAAGGGGACTCGGAGATGCTGGTGCCGCTGGACGACGGCCCCGGCGAGCAGGCGTCCCCGGTGGTCCTGGCCACCCCGAGCGGATCGCATGCGATGGGCGTCTACTCGCCCGAGCCGTCGCCGGGCTACGGGCGGTTCCGCTTCGAGGCCGAGCGGGTCGTCAAGTGGAACTGCGTGTTCCGGGTCCGTGACCCGAGGGGGATCGGGCCGGGAGACTACCGCTACCGGACGTTCGTCGTCGTCGGCACGCTCGAAGATGTCCGGCGTGCGCTCGGGGCACTCCGCAAGGAGTTTCGGCGGCCGTGATCCCGATCCACGGCATGAAGCGTCGGACTCACCTCGACGAGAACGTGGCGGCGGTGGACATCGAATTGACGCCCGAGGAACTGGCAAGGCTCGACGAAGCCTTCCCGCCCGGTGCGGGGGCGGGCGACCGGTACACGCCGGAGGTCGCACGCTGAGCGGGCCGGTAGCCCTCCCTCGGGGCAAGAGACCGGCAGGACCCGCTGACCAGTTACACCCCTTGATCTGCGAGGTCTGCCCGTGGACAAATCAGGCCGTCGCCCCATGGGCAAGCGGGTGGTCCTGACGACCTTCGGCTCGCTCGGCGACCTCCACCCCGTCCTCGCCGTCGCCCTCGGCCTCAAGGCCAGGGGGCATCACGCCGTCATCGCCACCAGCGGAGCCTACCGGCCGAAGGTCGAATCCCTGGGCCTCGGCTTCGCCCCCCTGCGGCCCGACCATCCCGACTGGGCGTCCGCCCCCCGCTTGATGGGCCGGCTCATGGACCTCCGCAGGGGGCCGGAGCGGATCGTCCGGGAGATGATGATGCCGGTGATCCGGCAGTCCTACGACGACACCCTGGCGGCGGCCGAGGGGGCCGACCTGCTGGTGTCGCATCCGATCACCTTCGCCACCCGGCTGGTGGCCGAGAAGGCGGGCCTGCCGTGGGCCTCCACGGCACTCTCGCCCCTGAGCTTCTTCTCGGCCCACGACCCGCCGGTCCTCGCACCCGCCCAGGCGTTGTCGAGGCTGCGTTTCCTCGGCCCGGCCTTCCACCGGCCGCTGTTCCGGTTCCTCATGTGGACCGTCCGCTCGTGGTCGCAGCCGTGGCACCGCCTGCGGGCGGAGGTCGGCCTGCCGCCGACGGGGGACGACCCCATGATGGAAGGCCAGCATTCCCCGTCTCTGGTGCTGGCGCTGTTCTCGCCCCTGCTCGCCGCCGTGCAGCCCGACTGGCCCCGACAGACGGTCGTCACCGGCTTCCCGTTCCTCGACCGTGACGGCGAGGCCGGGCTCCCGAGCGGCCTGGCAGAGTTCCTGGACGGCGGGCCGCCGCCCCTGGTCTTCACACTCGGCTCGGCGGCGGTGCGGGACGCCGGGCGGTTCTACGAGCACAGCGTCGGTGCCGCCGGGATGCTGGGCCGCCGGGCCGTCCTGCTCGTCGGGGACGACCCCCGCAACCGGCCCCCGTCGCTGCCGGATGGGGTCGCCGCCTTCGACTACGCCCCCTTCTCGGCGCTGTTCCCGAGGGCGGCGGCGATCGTCCACCAGGGCGGGGTCGGCACGACGGGCCAGGCGTTGCGGTCCGGCCGCCCGATGCTGGTGATGCCCTACGCCTTCGATCAGCCCGACAACGCCGACCGGGTGGCCCGGCTGGGCGTCGCACGCATCGTACCCCGCCGCCGCTACACCGCCGGGCGTGCGGTCGGCGAATTGCGGCGGCTGCTGGACGATCCGGCCTATTCCCGGCGGGCCGAGGAGGTCGGCCGCCTGGTGCGTGAGGAGGACGGCGGTGGGGTCGCCTGCGACGCCCTGGAAGCCTTGCTCGGCACCTCACTCCCCGCCGGAGAGGCCGGGGGATGACTCGTCAGATCGTCGGGACCGGTCACGGATGCGGGTTACCGATGACCAGGCATCGTCTCAGTGCCCCTCACCCCGGTCGGCGGCCTTCTGGGCGTCCAGGGCCGACCGTAGGCCATCGGCCAGCTTGCGGGACGGACCCTTGCCCCAGAAGTGCGTGAAGTAGAACGCCGGCTGCTCGCCGACCATGTGGTTGTGCAGGGCGACGACGTGGACGCCCGACTTCCGCAGCGCACGCAGGACTGGCTGCACCTCGCCGGCCGTCATGATGAAGTCGCCGTCCACGGCGGCAAGTTCGTCCGATCCCGAGAACGCCGCCCAGGTCGT
>JAABUP010006903.1_pt1 | contig 15700 bp, 12 predicted proteins | sample 5559201 | NCBI WGS metagenome assembly JAABUP01 (sample SAMN10711887, study PRJNA513373) | rock metagenome | isolation source: Antarctica rocks | place: Antarctica
GGTTGATGGGTGAGGACGCCGGCATGAGGTAGGTCAGGGCGTAGATCAGCAGTTGCATGGTCAGCACCGACACGATCGCCATGATCAGCGGCAGGAATGCCAGGAACGACCCGAACACCCAGGCCAGTACCAACAGGGCACCCAGCCCCCCGATCAGCAGTTCACCCAGAACGCTGGAATTTCCGGAGGAGGAGGTGTTTCCGGCGGCCAGTGCCTTCAGACTGGTGCCGTGCACGGTCAGTGTCGGCGCGGCCGCTTTCGCGGCCGCGGTGAGGGTGTCGACTGCGGCCGTATCGATGTCGTCGCCGGATTTCGGCGGGTAGGCCAGTACGACGGTGCTGGAACCGCCGGTGCCGATCAGGGTCGAACTGCCGGTCGAGGCGAACGAGATGATTCGCACTCCGGGCGCGGCCCGGGTCATTGCGGCGTCCACGGCGGCCAACTGATCGGCCGTCGGATGGGAGTGGACGCTCTGTCCCGCGGGTAGATCAAGTACCACCACGCCCGGATCGGACGTCGCGCCCCCGTACTGCTTGGCGATGGCGATATTCGCCGTCTGTGCGGCGCTGTTGAAGTGGTTTCCGCCCGTCAGGCGGCTGGAGACCGACGGGGCCAGTACCACTCCGACCACGGTGACGAAAAGCCACACCAAGCCGACTGTCAGTCGATGTCGAGTTACCCAACTACTGAGTGCGTCCACTGTTTCCTCCTGAAGATGCGATGCCTGAAGACGGTGCGGTGCAACCGCGCATCGCGGACAGTAGGTAAACGCGTCTTTCAGTTTGCTTTCATCACCGGTTCAACGTTGGGGCGCTGGATCCGGTCCCGATCGGTTCCACCGCAAGGTCAGAACAAGTAGCAATGGCGACCGCGCCACCGGACGACGTCAACCCAGGGAAATAAGCACCGATCTACTACCCGACGCGTAGTATTTCCAGGGTGCTGTACAGCCGCCGTCCGCTCGCCGCCCCCGAACTTGCATTGGCGGCTGTGATGAGCAGCCTGGCGGTCGCGCTGGCGGTGGTGGGGTCCCTGGTTCCGCACGCCGGTCCGGTGCAGATGCTGGGGGCGGTGCCGATGGGGATCATCGTGCACCGCACCCGACTGCGCGCTCTGCTGGCGGGAGCGGTGGCCGGCGGATCAGTGGCGTTCCTGATCGGCGGTTCGGGGCCGACCTGGGGGGTGCTCGGCTGCGCCGTCATCGGCGGCGTGGTGGGAGAAGTCAAACGCCGCAGTGGATCCTGGCGGGTTGTCCTGACCGTCGCGTTGCTCACCGGGTCATTCGCGGCGCTGGTGGCCGATCTGGTGCTGCTGGGGTTCGCCCAATACCGAACGTTGACTCTGGACTCGATCAGATCGTTGATCTTCGGGGTCACCGGCCTGGCCCGGCACATTCCCGGGCTGCGGTCGGCCGCTGCGGTCGCCGACCAGTGGACCGCCGCCGCGATCCGATGGTGGTGGCTCACCGTCTCAGCCGCGGTGCTGATCGGATTCGTCGCCGGTGTGCTGCTGGTTTGGAAGGTGCTGGGCGCCGTGCTGGAGCGACTGGCCTGGCTTCCTATTGAGAAGGCCCTCCCCGACGAGATCTCGGCCGGCGCCGTGACGGGTCCGCTGCCGATTCGGCTGAGCGGCGTCGGGTTTGCCTACGACGGCGCGTCCACCGACGCGCTGTCCGACATCGACCTGCGCATCGACCCCGGCGAATTTGTCGTCGTCACCGGCCGCAACGGCTCCGGGAAATCAACGCTCGCCCGGCTTCTGGCCGGCCATACTCCCACCCGCGGCGTCATCGAGCGAAGCGGCGCCGTCGGCCTGGGCCGCATCGGCGGCACCGCCTGGATAGGGCAGCGCCCGGAGAGCCAGATCCTGGGAGTGACCGTCGCCGACGACGTGGTCTGGGGCCTCCCGTCATCGGCCGAAGTGGATGTGCCCGCACTACTGGCGGCCGTCGGACTTGGCCGGCACGCAGACCGGAGCACGTCGACGTTGTCCGGCGGCGAGCTGCAACGGCTGGCCGTGGCGGCCGCGCTGGCCCGTCGCCCCGCGCTGCTGATCTCCGACGAGTCGTCAGCCATGGTCGACACCGACGGACGCCGCGCCCTGATGCAGCTGCTTCACACGCTGCCGGCCCAAGGCACAGCGGTGGTGCACGTGACCCACGACCTGACCGAGATCGCCGATACCGACCGGGTTGTCCGCCTCGAACACGGCCGCCTCATGCCGACTGCCGAATTGCTGACGTCCACCGCTGCGCGGCGCACTGCCGGGCCGGCGCCGGTGGTGCAGGGGTCAGGTGAACCGTTGGTACGGGTGCAGGGAGTCGAGCACATCTACGCGGCCGGCACACCCTGGCAGCACCGGGCGTTGAGGGGTGTGGATTTCGAAGTGCCGGCTGGAGACGGGCTGCTGATCGTCGGAGGGAACGGGTCGGGAAAGTCGACGCTGGGCTGGATCCTGGCCGGCCTGACTACCCCGACCGCCGGCAGCGTGCGGATCGCCGGACACGCCCCGGATCCGCGCCGCGGATCGGCATTGCTGGCCTTCCAGCATGCCCGGCTGCAGGTGCAGGGCCCCGGCGTGCGTTCGGAACTGGGATCGGACCGCGACCGCGATGCGGTGGCGCAGATCCTGTCCACCGTCGGGCTCGACCCGGACCTGGCCGACCGTCCGGTCGACCGGCTCTCCGGTGGCCAGTTGCGTCGGGTGGCGCTGGCCGGACTGATCTCGCGCCAGCCCCGGCTGCTGGTTCTTGATGAACCTCTGGCCGGTTTGGACATGCCAAGCCGGCTCGAACTGCTCGAGCTGCTGGCCCGGGCGCGGGCCGAGCTAGGTCTCACCCTGATCATCATCTCCCACGACAACCAGGACATGCACCGGGCCTGCTCACGTGGGCTGCAGCTGATCGATGGGCAGATACGCGAAATGAACGAGATGGCCGACGCCCGATGAGTGGTGGTCAACCGCGCAGCGGTGTCGGCGCGGTCATCCTGCGAATACTGCCGGGAACCAGTCCACTGCATCGACTGTGGGCTGGTACGAAGATCATCTGCGCCGCCACGCTGACGTTCGCGGTATCGCTGTTCCCGGGCTGGCCCACCGCGGCCGTCGGTGCGGCGGTGACTATCCTGGCCGCTGCGGCCGGGCGGGTCCCGCGTACGGCCGTGCCGCGGCTGCCGTGGTGGTTCGCGGTCGCGTTGGGCATCGGCGCCGGACTGTCCGCCATCGGATCCGGACTGGGATCGTTCGCACTGTTTTTGGTGCTTGGCTGGGAACTGATCGCGTTGTCGATGATTCTCGGCTGGACCACCCCGCTGAGCGAGCTGGCCCCGGCCATATCGACTCTGTTGCGCCCATTCGAGCGCCTGCGGCTACCGGTGACCGAGTGGGTGGTGACGATCGCCCTGTGCGTGCGGTCGCTGCCGATGTTGACCGAAGAACTACGGGTCGTCGTCGCGGCCCACCGGATGCGATCGGTACCCGGCCGGACAGGGATGAAACACGCGGCAGCCGATGGTGTCGGGCTGATCTCGGCGGTGATGGTGGCCTGTATCCGGCGGGCCTCAGACATGGGGCAAGCAATGCAGGCCCGCGGCGGAGTAGCCCAGCTCGACACCCGACTCGCCGGACCAGGCAACACCGCCCACGCTGCCCGGCCCGGCCAGGCCGACGCGTTCGCCCTTGCGGTCGTGAGTGCGTTCGGTGCTCTGATTGTTGTCCTGGCTCAACTGTTTCCGAGTGGATACTAAGCCTGGATCCACCGATCCGGGTGTTGTGTAGCGGCGGGTCGTGATAGCGAGAATGCCCTTGGCGCTGGGAGAATCAGACTTATCTAGGGTTAGATCCGCACCGGCACGAAGGGCATCTCGTAGATGCAACTATCCCACAGTCGCCGCGTGGTGTCAGCGGGATTCGATGAACCGAATTTGGTGTCGGCCGCTGGTTTGGTCCCGGCGGTCAGGTTGGGCACCGACGCCGGACTGCGGTCGTTGGCCGATCAGTTCCTGACCGTGCCGACCGACAAGGGTGCCCGGCCGGGATTGAAGGTGACATCGCTGGTCGCGGGGATGATCGCCGGCGCGGACAGCATCGATGACATGGCGATCCTGCGGCACGGCGGGATGGGCCGGGTCTTCGACGCCGCTATGCGCCGTCAACGTTGGGGTCGTTCCTGCGGGAGTTCACCTTCGGTCATGTCCGGCAGTTGGACGCGGTCGCCTCCCGGGTGTTGGGTAACCTCGCCGCCGCCACCCCGGTGCTGGACGGCATCGATGGTGACGTGCTCATCGATACCGATGACAGCATCATCGAGGTCCACGGATACGCCAAGCAGGGCGCAGGTTTCGGCTATTCCGGGGTACGTGGCATCAACGCGTTGCTCGGCACCATCACGGTGGCCGGGCGGGCCCCGGTGATCGCCGCGTCCCGGCTCCGCAAAGGCTCGACCAGTTCGGTGCGCGGCGCGGCCCGGCTGGTCGCCGACACTTTGGCCACGGTCCGCCGGCTACGGTCCCGCACCGCGACCGGGCGGGTGCTGCTGCGGGCCGATTCCGCTTTTTACGCGCACACCGTGGTGCACGCCGCGATCACCGCGGCCGCGCAGGTGTCGATCACGATCCGGCAGGACAAACGCGTCAAGGCCGCGATCGCCACGATCGGCGTAGCGGCCTGGACGAAGATCAAATACACCGACGCGATCTTCGACGAAGACACCGCCCGGTGGATCTCCGCCGCCGAGGTCGCCGAGATCCCTTTCACCGCTTTCACTTCCCGCCGCAAAGACCAGCAGGTCCCGGGCCGGTTGGTCGTCCGGCGGATCCCCGATCTGAACCCGAAAACCACCGACGGGCAAACCACACTGTTCGACATCTGGCGGTTCCACGCGTTCTTCACCACCACCCCCGACGTCGAAGCGGACACCGTCACCGCGGACCAGGTCTGTAACTGTTCGGATTATTTGGCGGGTTCTGTTCACGCTATCTGACGGGTTGGCCGATCACTTGTTCGAGGTCCTAACAGGGACTGAAGAGCCTGACCTGTAGAGATGTTGCTCAACGTGCTGGACACCGCCAGATAATATGAACAGAACCCGTCACCTAATTGGAACAAAACCCGCCATCTAATTCGACAAGTGACAGCTCCGTCGCTGGGCGGCGCAGTACCGGTGCTGGGCATCGGCGGGCTGCAGGTGGCCGCCCGGGTCCAGGCGCTACTCGAACCGGCTCGCAGGTCGCACATATTGCGGCTCGCCGCGCTGGGGAAGATGTCACTGACCGTGTCGCTCCTCGGCGCGGCCAGTTTGGCTCACATCCACCAGGTTATCGAGGCCGCCGCCCAGAACGTGAAGTTTTGCCGCTGATTTCCTTGTCCCACCGAGGTCAAGAATAACACCCGTGTAGTCTTAAGCTAACGGTATCGAGGCTAGTGTCGCGTGTCGGAAATACCTAACTGTTCTGGTTAGAAAGAATGGGTCTGGTCGGTTGGTGCCCCGCTGATACTGCGCCCTGTTGACGGCCGAAACTGACTGCCCTGCTGGCCACGACCGTGCAGGCCGGGATGCCGCAGCGGGCCAGGATCGTATTGCTGGTCGCAGAAGGGATGCCGAACGTGGTCATCAGCCGGCTGGTCAGGGGTGTCCCGACCGATCGTGCTGGAGTGGCGGAACCGTTACACCGCACTTTGAATCGGGCTTGTAAGCAGCCTGCAGGCCTGCGGGATTTGACCGGGACCTCGGCGGAACCTTGACGGGCCTGGTGGTGTGAAAGCTTCCGGTAAGGAACCGACTGTGATGCTGCGCTTAGCTCCGTCGGGGCCCTACCCGGCGGCGATGCCGTCGCTGATTTGTAGCTAAGCAAGGGAGAGCTCGTGATTGCCTCAGCCTGCGAGGGTTCATGCGTGCTGGGCCGGCGCAAAGGGTCCGGAGGATGGGTTGTCCTGGCCGATGACCGCCCGTTTCGGGTGTGCCGTCGGGCTGTGTCGCGGTGAACGCGGTCACGGCCTTTTCGTTGCGCCATAAATGGTCGATCCTGTTCGCGTGGGTGTTGCTGGCGGTCTTGGGAGCGGTGTCGGTAAATACGACCATCAGTCGCCTCACCTACACCTACTCGACACCGGGACAACCCGGCTACGACGCCAACCTGCATCTGACCCAGCGATTCGGCATCGACGGCACGTTCGAACCGACGATCGCGGTACTGCACCTGCCGGCCGGGGCGGACATGCGGACCGCGGCCGGACGGGCGGCAGCCCATCGGACTTTCGTCGCGGCGTCCCGGCCAGGGGTCGTCGCAGTCGCCGACTACGCCAACACCGGTAACGCCAGACTGATCTCTGCCGATGGCCGCACCACCTGGGCGGTGTTGAACCTGGCCAATCCGGACACCGGCCCCGGCGTCAGTGCCGGGGACAATCTCGGGGCGATCTTGCAGGCCGCCGCGCCGGCGGGGGCCTCGGTATCGGTCACCGGGTTCGCCCAGCTGCTTGCCGCCGGGGGAGGGGGCAACGGCCCCAGCGTGCTGCTGGAGACGCTGATCGGTGGAGCCCTTGCCCTGCTGGTGATGCTGCTGGTGTACGGCTCGGCGATTGCCTTGGTTCCGCTGATGATGGCTGTGCCGGCCATCCTGACCACCTTCCTGTGTGTACTGGGTCTGACTCATCTGACCAGCGTCAGCTACTTCCTGGAGTACCTGGTGGCCTTGGTCGGCTTGGGGGTTGCCGTGGACTACTCGCTGCTGGTGGTGGTGCGGTGGCGGGAAGAACGCGAACGTGGCCTGGCCAACGAGGAGGCCGTGCTGGTCGCGGCCGGCCGCGCCGGGCGGGCGGTTCTTCTTAGCGGCGCCGCTGTAGCGGTCGGGTTGCTGTCGCTGATCCTGCTGCCGGTGCCGTTTCTGCGCAGCATCGGCGTGGGCGGAATGCTCATCCCGTTGGTCGCGATCGCCGCAGCGGTCACCTTACTCCCAGTGACCCTTGCTGCGTGGGGGCCCACCTTGGATCGACGGCGACTCTGGAAGGGATCCACGGCCCGCAGCAACGGCTGGGAACGGTGGGGCCGGCTCATCGTCCGGCGACGCTGGATCGCCGGCGGGATCGGTCTGGTCATTATCGGCGCCTTGGCGGTGCCGGCCCTGTCGATCAACACCGCCGAGCCGCTGAGCGGATCGCTGGCCACCAGCGGGCCGGCCGCGGATGCGTTCAATCAGCTGCAGCTCGCCGGTGTGCCCAGCGCCATCGTCTTCCCCATCCAGATACTGACCCATGGTGGACCCACCACGGCGCGGGAGGTCAGCACCATTGCCCAGCAAACCCCGGGCGTTTACACCGTGTTGGCGCCGGACACGGCTGCGTTCCGTCACGGGCAGGACGCGCTGCTCACCATCATCCCCACCAACGAAGGCGGTACCGCGGCCGGTCAAACGATCGTGCGTGATCTGCAAGCCCGTCTGGCCGATGTTCCCGGCGGCGCGGAAGTCGGCGGATCCACCGCCGGTGATGTCGCCTTCAGTGACGCGGTCTACGGCAACTTTCCACTGGTGCTGCTGTTGATCACGGTGTTGACGTTTCTGGTGCTGATGCGGGCGTTCCGATCGGTCGTGTTGGCGGCGAAAGCGGTGCTGCTTAATCTGCTCTCGATGGGAGCCGCGTTCGGCTTCATGGTGCTGTTCTGGCAGCAAGGACACGGGTCGGACCTGATCTACGGTGTGCCGGCCACCGCAGCGATCCGCGACTGGATTCCCGTCGTCGTCTTCGCCTGCCTGTTTGGACTGTCCATGGACTACGAGGTGTTCGTGCTGTCCCGGGTGAGGGAGGAGTACGACCGCACCGGTTCCACCGATGAGGCCGTCGTAGCCGCGTTGGCCAAGACGGGGCGACTGGTCACCTGCGCCGCGCTGATCTTGGCGGTGTCATTTTTGGCTTTGAGCAGCAACCCGAACCAGCTCATCAAGATCGTTGCCACGGCGTTGGCCTTCGGGGTCGTGCTGGACGCGGTCATCGTCCGCACACTTCTGGTGCCGGCGTTGATTACGCTGATGGGCCGATGGAATTGGTGGATGCCGCTGTGGTTGGCCCGTTTGCTGCGCATATCCGTGGTCGACACGGACGACGCCCCGGAACTGCAGGCGGCCACGCAATGAGCGCGGCCGGGACCGGCTGGCCATCGCTGGCGTTCCATGCAAAACGCCTAGTACTACAGTCGCACTTACAGCTGGTGTCCGCGCGCTCGGTAGTGGCATTGTCGGGCTCGGTGTTGATGGCGGCGTCGCCAGGTTGATCGGGTGAGGGTGGCGTTCTGGTCGGGTGGGTCGGTCCAGATCAGACGTACGATCAGGTGCCGAACTTCTGGGACGCTCAGGGCGATGAGTGTGTCGTCGCCGGGTTTCGGGCCCCCTTTTTTGACCGGGTGACGGTCAGGAATGCGTGGGCCAGCATGGACAGGGTGATGTGTCGGTACCAGCCGGTGTATTGCCGGACCTGGTAGTGATCGAGGCCGGTCTGCCCTTTGGAGGTTTGGAACGTTTCTTCGATGGCCCAACGGGTCCCGGCGACGGTGACCAGTTCGGTCAGGCCGGTGCGGGCGGGTGCGTGGCACAGGTAATAGGCCAGGTCGGTGGGGTCGGAAATGCTGCGGCGAGCGAGCAGCCAATAGCTGGAGTCGGGGAAGTTGATGCCGTGGATCGGTGTTCTGGCCCAGTCGTAGAGTCGGTCCTCTTTGGCTCCCTTGCCCGCTGACCGTCGCCGCCACGCCTGCGCGGGAAGGGCGGCGATCAACGCGTCGGCCCGGAATTCCTGGCCTTCTCGGGGGCCGGCTGCGATGACGTGCTGGTTGATCGGAACGGCGAGAACGTAGGACAGGCCGAGTTCCTCGATCTTCACGCGGAGTTTGGAGTGCTGTCCATAGACTTCGTCGCCGGTGACCCACCGGGCCGGCACCCCATTCGCGACCGCACGCTCGAGTCGCTGTCGCGCGAGTCGGTCGAGCAGCTCCAGCTGGGCGCCGGGTGGGCTCTGGCCGGCGAGTTGCGCTCGGCTCTGGCTGCCGACCTTCTCGATGACCGCGATGGTGTGGCGATCTTCGTAATCGCCGAACAGCCGCTCGAGCAGGTCGGCGTACGAATCGGCGCTCACGACTCCAATTGTGGACCTAATCGCTTCGGCGGTTGGTCGGGTTCACCCCGGTTACTGCGGCTGCTGCCGGCGCGGAGGGTTGCGGTGAGGCTGCTGTCGTATCCGGGGTGCACCCGGCGAAGCGCGACAAGTCCGGCCAGGATCCGGCTCTTGAAGGTGCCCAGCGGTATGCCCAGGAGGTGACTGGCCTGCAGATGGGTGTGACCGGCGAAGTAGATCAGGAGCATCGTGGATATTGATCCGCGGCTCTCTGCGCCACGTTCTGCGCCCGAATTAGACACCTCGGTCACGGACCTGCGGCTGGACCGGTGGGTGGGGCCGCCCACCGGCGGTGTGCCGGTAGGGCGGCCCTTGGGTGAGGGTGGTTAGGGCAGGAACAGCAGCCCTTCGGCTTGGATAGTGGTGATGGCGGGGGTGATCTTTCCGGTGAACATGTTCAATGCGCCGAGGTAGTTAGGCGGGTTCGGTTGGGTCGGGGTGGCGCTGCGGGGGGTGACCGCCGTGTACGCGTCGCCGCGGTGGAAGGCGCCGCGGACGGCGAACACTTCGTTGTCGGCGTTGTCGCTGACGTACAGGGTGCCGCCGGTGTTGGCGACCCAGGCGGTGTCATTGACCCGCTGACTGAGTTTGAGCAGCGACAGATGAGGAGTGTTGCCGGTGGCTCCGGAGACGTACACCTGCTCGGAGTTGCCTTGGGAGTCGAGCATGAACTGACCGCCGAAGCGGGAACTGGCGGCGGGAACGACCGCGTTGGAGTCCGGGTCGGTGAGAGCCAGGGGCACCGTTTTGCCGTATTGGCGGTCGCCGACGTTGGCCACGGTTGCGGGGCTGTTGTCGAAGAACACCGGCTGCAGAACAGCGACGTTACCGACCAGTGTCGCCTTCTCCACGGCGGGAGCGGTGCCCCCGACCTTGCTCGTTGCCACGGTCGGGTTGGAGTTGGTGATCAGGATCTGCCCGTGGTAGATCGACACCGCGTCGGTGCCGCCCTGCGGCGAGTCGGGACGGTTGTACTGGTAGCGGCGGACCTGTTGACCGGCGGCGGCGTCGGGGTGGATGACGTACAGGCTGGAGTGGGCGTCCTCGTTCACCGTGGCCAATATTCGGCGGCCGGCGGGGTCGCCGGTCAGGCCGTCGACATGACCGGTGATCCGCCAGCTGTGCACGACGCGGCCGGCGCGGTTCTGCTGGGTGACGGTGCTGCGGGTGACTCCGGCAGGACTGGGGGTGCCGTCGGCGCCGATGTTGTTCTGCCAGCCGGTGATCACGTCGGCGCCATAGGAGGCGATGTCATCGGGTTGCGACATCGTCGCGGTACCCGATGCGAAGACCTTCACCGAGAGTCCCTGCGCCGCGGCCTGAGCAGCCATCGAGTGCGGTACCGCGACTGGCCGTGAGATCATCGTCGCCTCGGTCGGGGACAGCGGGTCGGCCGGCGCAGCGCTGGCAGTACCAGCCCACGCCCCGGAGCCTGCCAGTACCAGAGCGATCGCAAAACTGACCGAGTTGCTGCGTTTCATCGGGTGTCCTTTCCGCGGCCCGACACGGTGCCGGGCTCGCCGTCCGAAGGGTGCCCACCCAGTCGACGCCGCCCCGGTGACGCGGACATGATGTGGAAACGAACCACCCGCGAACACAACACGGCCACCGCACGACCACTCGCTTGGTGACCGAGTCCACGGCTCAACCAGGCAGCAGGGGAGTGCGGTCCTGGGCGCATGCCCGCTCAGCCCGCTCAGCTCGCTGAAAGGGCCATCAAAAGTGTGTGATCTGTACCCACGGGTTCAGGGCACCCCTACCCGGCCTGAACGCTGGCGCTCGGCCACATCTGCAACACCGGTCACACTGTCACCGGGCAACGGACTACCGCCGGAACCGGGGGTCAACCTTCGCCGCGATCAACCACCCATCAGCTTCACGAACCCTGTGCCAGAACCAGATAATTTGGCAATTCACAGGCCACTGGCACCGTTCAACGTTCGTCTTGCGGGACGCGCGGGCGTGTCATCAGAACGGTTTTGGGGGCCGACGTGCAGAGTCTGCGGGCTTGGCGGGCAGGGTGCCGTTCGATGACGACACTGCTGGACCTGACCATGAGGAGGCGCCAGCTGCGATTTCAGCTGAGCAGCAGGCCGCCGCGGTGGTGATGATGATGGGGCGCCGGGCTGAAGCTTCAGGAGCCACGCCCGTCCGGCTCACCCTGCAATACGCCCAGCACGAGTCTCTCTCGCCCTCCGGATTACCTCACGGTTGGCGCACCAACTCAGGGATTGTTGGATAGCCGTTTCGAGGCAGCAGTGAAGATGTTTGCCGCTGTCCTCCGGACCCATCGGGAACGCTACTTTGCGCTCGGTGATACGAACCCGAGCTTTGGACTATCAACGTAGCCGCCGGGACCCAGGAGGGGTGCACCGGACCGACTGGAGGCAGGCACCTACTATCAACCACACCGCCTGGGCGCTCCGCCTACGCGGACGCTGAATAATAGAACGGAAACAGGATGCCGGTCGAGGTAAACATTCAGTCAGTCGTTGACAGATACGCTAAAGCGTTGGAGGTGCCACGACTACTTTTCGAGCTATACCCGAACCCCAGACCGCAAGGTGCAATGCCGAAGCAGTATCGACCACTTGCAGCAGCAATCTGCCTGAGCGTGATCGGAACGTTCGAGGGGTTCGCCGAAGATCTCCTGGCGGCCGCGCTTTACAAAGAGGGCTATGGATGGGCGCACATCGCGCAGAACGCGGACCTGACGAATCCTTCCGTTAAAGCACTTCGGGATAAGCTCGTGCACACGGTCACCATCGACCCGGATCCCAAAGGCGATTGGTCGACACCACTGCATCAGCAGACCAGCCTCAGCGGGTGGTATGAGAAGAAAGTTACCTGGAAGGAGCTGCTCACGCGTGCAGAAGGCTGGATTCAGGTTCGACACTGCCTCTCCCATGGTCTGACGACCTCTCCCATGGCCTGACGACCGGCCTTGGACCAGAGGTCTGGCCGGGACCTGCACACAAGAAGGCCGCCAACAGACTAGACACCATCGCGGCGGCAAAGGATGTTCTTGCACGGACGCAGAGTCCTAACAAGAATGCCCTGCAATTTTGGTCGGCCGTGGAGTGCGCGAGAATTTTTAGCGTGGGAGCTGCGGTCATTGCGAATGCGGTCGCAGACCGCTTTGGTGAAGAAATCAGCACTACAGCGCTCCAGCGATTCAAGGATGTTTAAGAACCAGTAATAGGAGTTGCCCGGAGTGGGCCATCACGTTGCATTAGGAGGTGGGGGCGTGTGACGCGAGCTGGGTGTGGCCGCCCCCTGCCGGAAGCATACGGAGGAACGATCTGGGCTGGCGTGCAACTGCGCTCGGCTGTGATGGACAAACTGATCGAGCCCACCGCGATGCGGCAAGGTGCGTCCCAGCGCAGCGAAGGATCGGGTGAGCAAACCGGTACCGCAGCCCAGGTCGACGACTGTTGTGGCCTCCAGTTCGTCGGCGAGAGCGCGGCAAAACGCATGGTCACGACCACCGGGGGTATCGCTGTCGTAGAGAGTCACGAGGTCGGCGTTGCCGTACGGGTCATGCGTCATGCGGTGAGGCTAACTACGGTTGCTTGCAATTGCTTTGTCCACTCAACGCCTGCGACCTCGTGTCGCACTCCCGGTGAGCCCCGTGTCGCAGAGCCGTTCGGCTGTCGGACGGTCAGTCATCGGATTGGCTGGCGTGCTGACCATGACTGCCCAGCAGGTAAACGACGCCAAGGACCTTGCCGATCGCGGCGCCCCCTGGCGCAGCGTACCGGTGAGCTCCGTTCAATTTCACAGCACGACGGGTCACTGTTCGATCGGCACCGACATGGGGCGGGTGGTCATCGTGCGTTGTCTCCCAAGTGTGCCGTCGCAGCGCCTTGTTCCATCCGTGTGCCGCCCGGCGACGCTGCGCGTTCGGCTACCAGGACGTCCGCGATCGAGTACCGAGGCGCTTTGGAGGGGGTGCGCTTGACCTGCTCCGTGATCACGTCCACCAGGGCTTTTCAATGTGAAGTCGCGGGTAGGTGGCATGTATGGCTTCGGCTTGCTCGGGGGACGATGAATTCAGCGCCGAGGCCTAGGTCGAGGCCAACGCCTCCACGTGTCAGTCGGCACAGGAGGCTGCGCCGCTCCGCGATGCCCCCGGAGGGTATGCAAGGCAATTGCACATTACATGCGACACATGTGGTCCGTGCTACCAACTATGGAGTGACGACCCGCCACATCCACAGGCACGTAAGCCAGAATGGTCACGCCGGAACGGGGTGTGCGCCCAGGATCCGCTCGAGCAGATCCAACGCGGTGACGTCCTCTTGTGGTGGCGGGTCCGGCGGCGGCCACGACCAGTCCGCGGGGTCGGGGGACAGGAGCGGCTTCGCCTCCACTATCTGCAGGACTCGTCGGTACGCGGCTCTTTCGTCACGATGACGTTGCACCGTTTTTCGGATGGTTTCCAGGACGCCGAACTGCTCGGCCAACACGGTCAGGCTGGTCGCGGCCACGACGCTCCACCGGCCCGCGCGCTGGCCGGCGAGGTTGAACGCGGACAGGGTCTCCAACGCCGTGTACACCGCCGATCGGGACAGCCCGGACGCGGTGATCAGCTCGAAGCTGGCCAGCGGGGCTCTGGCCTGCTCCAACGTCTCGTAGACCAGCGCGGCCGGGATCCCCAGCTCCAGGAACACCGGCCGCAGCGCGTGCAGTTTCCCGCCGCGCCAGTCCTGCCGCCCGGCCCGCCGCGCCAGGACAGCGGGGATCACCAGCTCGTACAGGTCACCATCACCACCGCGGTTCCCGTCGATCAACACCACCAACCCGTCAGGTTCCTCCCGCAACGCCCGCAGCTGCGCCGCGACGGTCGACTGATCCATCCCAGCCGCAATGCTCAACGACCGGGTGCCGAAGTGGACGTATCGGGAACCGGTCTTCATTCCGGCCTCACCCAACGCGCGGAGGACCATCCGCCGACTCATCCACCCCGACGGCTTATCTGCGAGCTGGTGCTGGTTCTGCTCTCCGATCGCCATCGCCGACCACCACGTCCGCAGAAAACGGAACTCACCTTGTGTGTTCCTGTTGGATTTTGCCTGCTCGGGAGCCCCCCGGTGTGATGGTGGCCTGCTTGTGAGGGATTGACGGACAAGGCTCGACCCTGAGTTTTTGCCCTTCTGCGCGGCGACGTAGGCGACGGCGTTGGGCCAGTCGAATTTGCTCAGCGCCTCCCGCCTAGAGGTGGGATTGCTGTACCGGGCGTAGAACGACGCCAGCCCGCGCCACCGGCCGTCGGAGATCCGGGCCAGCACGTCGACCAGGCTCATCCCGGCCCACACCGCCGCGGTGATCACCGCCTGCCGCGCCTGCGACGGGGAGCCGTACCGGGCGGTGTCGTACACGCCGGTGTGGGCGATCTGCAGATAGTTCTCGGCCAGCTCCCGCGGACCGCCGCGGCGAGAAACACCAACAGCCCCCGCCGCCGCCGGGACGTCGTCGATGATCGGCGCGGCCACCGCCGACACCGGGGGAGCAGCGGTCAGTGCGGCGAGCTCGACGGCCAGGGCCTCGGTGAGGCGCTGCCACACCCGCGGCGGGTTACCGATCCGCGCGAGAGCCACAGCCTTGTCCAGCGGCCCGTGCAGCACCTGGAAACCGCCGGAGCGGTGCCGGGCGCCAGGCGGGCGGATCAAGCCGTCCGTCAAACCCAACATCGGCGACACGTCCATGCTCGGCGTCCGCGACGCCAAAGCCCGCGCCGCATCCCGCGCCGCGTCGAAGGCAACCGGCCGGGCCAGCGGAATGTAGAGGTGAACGCCGCCCGACGGTGACTCGTCGCTGATCAGTTCACCACCGCAGCGGTGAACCAGCGCTGCAACCGCGGCCGCGTCGGTCAGCACCTGTTCGCGGCCGCCGAGCTTCACGTCCAAATCCACCACCAGAAGGCGGGTGTCGCCGGCGTTGCTGTAAATCGGCACCGCCGCCGGCACCGACCCCGGCACATGCGAGCCGAACGACCGCCTCCACCCACCGCGATACGACCCGCCCCCGTTGCGGGACTCCCGCACCTCCGGCCGGCCGGCCAACAGTGGGGTCAGCGCAGCCCAGACAGTGGCGGCCAGTGCTTGATCCCGAGCCGCAGACGCAGCAGGGGACTCCGCCGGGCCTGTCATGCGGTCGGTGGAATGAATACTTCGGGCGATCTGGGTAGAGGGTGCGGCGACACACCCGACAAACCCTTGGCAGGTCGATAGGTATGCGCTACCCTGAGAGCTGCTAGCCAAAGCAGATCCTTAAGGGTCAGACCGGACCAGCTGGTAACTGGGGCCGATCATTCACACATTCGCCCGTCCCCGGCAGGGGACGGGTTTTGTGTTTTATGGAGTTGTGGCGGCGCTCGTCCTCAAGCGCTAAGCAGTCAACCCAAGCGAAAGTCCTTCCTGCCCAGGGATTGCGATACCTGTGTCCGTTGACACGAGGTAGGCCAGATAGTCCGTGATGTGAAAGCCCATCTCGGCGGCACGTCGCTCGGCGGCGGCGACCTTCAGACAGGCGGGGACGA